>Ga0209834_10000653_pt1 | contig 20776 bp, 16 predicted proteins | sample Mar14236cmmetaG_FD_184134 | JGI IMG/M metagenome (GOLD analysis project Ga0209834, IMG submission 184134) | Marine hydrothermal vent microbial communities from Guaymas Basin, Gulf of California to study Microbial Dark Matter (Phase II) - Marker... ...
AATGGCGGGGACGACGAGACTCGAACTCGCGACCTCCGGCGTGACAGGCCGGCGTTCTAACCAGAACTGAACTACGCCCCCGCGGGTTTGTTGTGGTAGGCGGAACAGGATTTGAACCTGCGACCCCCGGCTTGTAAGGCCGATGCTCTCCCACTGAGCTATCCGCCTACGCAAGAGTTATTATTCTAGCAATTGGGCCGCAAGTTGTCAACCCACCGCTGTGTCTCTTTTCAATGAGCTGTGATCTCTGCAGAGGGAGCCTTTTCTTTTCTCATCAGCTCTTCCACGCAGAAGGGAGCGTAATCCTTTTCAGTGGCAAAAAGCTCCTCCCCTTCGCCCAATATCAGCGCCTCCCGAAGCACCTCATCCATGTGCTCTGCCAGGATGAGTTCCACCTTCTTCAAAATTTTCTTGGGAATTTCCTCGATGTCTTTCTTGTTTTCCATCGGGATAATGACCTTGCCTACACCACCTCTGTGGGCGGCTAGGATCTTCTCTTTCAGTCCACCAATGGGCAATACCCGTCCCCGCAGGGTTATCTCACCAGTCATGGCAATATCCCTATTTACAGGATGTCTGGTGAGGGCCGAAACAATGGCGGTTGCCAATGTAATACCAGCAGATGGGCCGTCCTTTGGTATTGCGCCTTCAGGGACATGGACGTGTATGTCAACCTTCTCGTAAAAATTGTCAGGAAGCTTCAACAGCCTGGAACGGGAGCGGACATAGCTAAGGGCAGCCTGGGCCGATTCCTGCATCACTTCGCCCAGCTTGCCCGTAAGAACCAGGTTGCCCTTTCCAGGCATCACAGTGGCCTCGGTCTGAAGAAGTTCTCCTCCCACCTCTGTCCAAGCAAGGCCCGTTGCCATTCCGATGGTGTCCTTTTCCTCGGTGCGGCCATAACGGAACTTGGGAACACCAAGGTACTTGTGTAAAGAGCGGGCTGTAATTTGGATCTTGGTCTCCTCGCCCCTTTTCACCACTTCCTTTGCCACCTTTCGACATATGGAGGAGATTTCCCTTTCGAGATTCCTTACCCCAGCCTCTTTAGTGTAAAGCCTTATGATGTTGAGTATGGCGCTATCAGTGAAGGTGATGTTTTCTGGCTTAAGCCCATTTTGCTCAATCTGCTTTTTGATCAGAAATTGCTTGGCGATGTTGAGTTTTTCCAATTCAGTGTAGCCGGGCAGACGAATGATCTCCATTCTGTCCTGCAGGGGTAGAGGGATACTATGCAAGGTGTTGGCGGTGGTTATGAATAGAATATCTGATAAATCATAGTCAAGGTCGAGGTAATGGTCATTAAAGGCATAGTTTTGTTCAGGATCAAGCACCTCGAGCAGGGCTGCAGCAGGGTCGCCTCGAAAATCAGTACTCATCTTATCCACTTCGTCTAGACAGAAAACCGGGTTGTTTGATTTTGCCTTCTTGAGATACTGGATAATCTTGCCCGGCAGTGCTCCGATGTAAGTTCTGCGATGCCCTCGGATTTCAGCCTCGTCCCTTACACCGCCCAAGGACAGGCGCACGAAATTCCTCCCCGTAGCCCTTGCTACAGATCGGGCCAAGGAGGTCTTACCAACACCAGGAGGACCAACGAAGCAGAGTATTGGCCCCCGCACCTTTTTCGTTAGTCGTTGAACGGCCAGGTATTCGAGTATTCTCTGCTTGGGCTTCTCAAGACCGTAATGATCTTCTTCAAGTATGGCCTCTGCCTCCTCGATATTGAGTTTCTCTTTGGTCTTGTCGTACCAGGGGAGGGACAGGATCCAGTCAATATAGTTCCGGACCACTGTGGCCTCGGCAGACATGGGTGACATCATTTTAAGCTTCTTGAATTCATGTTTTACGCGGGCATGGGCCTCTTTGGGAAGGCGTTTACGCTTGATGCGTTTTTCCAGTTCCTCTAGCTCTGCCTTGAAGTCATCTTTTGCACCCATTTCCTTTTGAATGGCCCGCATCTGCTCATTGAGGTAGTAATCCTTCTGGGTCTTTTCCATTTGCTTCTTAACACGGGCCCGCAATCTTTGTTCCAGGCGGAGGATGCTTATCTCGTTGCGCAGTTTTTCAAATAGCCTTTCCAGACGCTTGTTTAGCTCCTCGGTTTCAAGGAGTTCCTGTTTGTCTCGAACCTTTAGGGCAAGGTGTCCTGCGATGGTGTCAGCGAGGCGCTCAGGATCCTCTATGGAGGTAACCGTGGCTACAATTTCCTCGCTGATCTTGTTGTTTAGCTTTGCATACTCCTCGAAGCTGGAGGTGATTGTCCGCACGAGGGCGTTTGTCTCAAGGTTAATTTCGCCCCTCGTATAAAGCCTGCGAACCTCCACCATGAAAAATTCCTGGTCGCCCAGGAAGTTTTCAATTTTCCCTCTGAACTTTCCCTCAATCAGGGCCTTCACGGTACCATCGGGCAACTTGAGGAGCTGCAGGACGCTGCCCAAGGTGCCATGGCTAAAAATATCCCGGGGACTTGGGTTGTCCACCTTTGCGTCCTTTTGCGCGGACAGGAAGATTTCCTTTTGGTGGGACATGGCATATTCCAATGCCTTGATGGATTTATCCCTTCCCACAAAAAGTGGCACCACCACGTTTGGGAATACAACTACGTCACGCAGGGGAAGCAAAGGGTAGAAAAAGGTTTCGTCCCTAATGAAGTCTTTGGGATCCTTCTTTAAGTTAAACATGGTACTACGCATACCCCACTTGATTTTCGTAAAGTAGAAGAGGGCGCTCGCCCTTGGTAATTACTTCTTCGCCAATTATGCACTCCCGTATGCCGGGGGTGGAAGGAATATCATACATGATGTCAAGCATCACGGATTCCATGATGGCCCTCAGGCCCCTGGCGCCAGACTTTCTATTTACAGCTTCTCTAGCAATGGCCAGTAGTGCCTCGTCAGTGAACTTTAATTCAACACCTTCAAGTTCGAATAGCTTCTTGTATTGTTTTACAAGGGCATTCTTAGGCTCGGTGAGAATTCTCACTAGGGCGTCAAGGCTCAGTTCGTCAAGCGTGGAGAGTATGGGTATCCTGCCTATGAATTCAGGAATAAGGCCGAACTTGATAAGGTCCTCAGGTTGAACCAGTGGCATGATTTCATTCATTTTCATTTGGTCTGAAGTGCCAATGTCAGCCTCAAAGCCCATGGCCTTTTTGCCGATGCGGCTTTGAATAATCTTGTCAAGGCCATTGAATGTTCCGCCACAAATAAACAAGATGTTTGTTGTATCAACCTTTACAAAATCTTGCTGGGGATGCTTACGACCGCCTTTGGGAGGCACATTAGCAAGGGTCCCTTCAATTATCTTCAGCAATGCCTGCTGAACACCTTCCCCCGAGACATCGCGGGTTATGGAAGGGCTGTCGGTCTTGCGGGCAATCTTGTCTATCTCATCGATATACACAATGCCCTTGCTTGCAGCCTCAACATCGTAATCGGCCATCTGGACCAGGTTCAAAATGATATTTTCCACGTCCTCCCCCACATATCCGGCTTCGGTGAGGGTAGTGGCATCAGCTATGGTAAATGGGACCTTCAATATCTTTGCAAGGGTCTGGGCGAGCAGTGTCTTGCCGCATCCTGTGGGCCCGATTAGAAGGATGTTACTCTTTTGGATCTCAACACCTTCCATGTCGACCTTTGTATTGATGCGTTTGTAATGGTTATGGACTGCAACTGAAAGGATCTTTTTGGCCCTTTCCTGCTCGATAACATACTGATCAAGAATTTCTTTGATTTCAGAGGGCCTTGGTAACTGTCCGGCCCCTTCTTGCTCGGCCTCTTGCGCATATTCCTCTGCAATTATTTCATTGCAGAGTTGGATACACTCATCGCAGATGTAAACCGACGGGCCAGCAATGAGCTTTTTTACCTCATCCTGGCTTTTACCGCAGAAGGAGCAAAGTAAATCCCCATTCGAATCGTTTTTTCTTGGCATAGCACAATCCTATTATTTCTTTGTTGTTGGAATCTCCCTGCTGGTGATCACCTTATCGATGATCCCATATTCCTTGGCTTCATGAGCGCTCATGAAAAAGTCGCGCTCTGTATCCTGTCGTATCTTCTCAATATCCTGGCCCGTGTGTTTGGCCAGAATTTGATTGAGCAGATCCCGAATCTTAAGTATCTCCCTGGCGTGGATATCTATGTCCGTGGCTTGGCCTTGGGCACCACCTAATGGCTGGTGAATCATTATCCTGGCATGGGGCAGGGCATAGCGTTTGCCTTTAGCACCGGCCGCTAAGAGTAGGGCCGCCATGCTAGTGGTCTGGCCCATGCAAATGGTGGCCACATCTGGCTTTACGTATTGCATTGTATCATAGATAGCCAGTCCAGCGGTAACCGATCCGCCAGGGGAATTAATATAGAGGTTTATGTCCTTATCGGGGTCTTCTGATTCGAGGAAGAGCATTTGGGCTATTATGGTATTTGCCATACCATCGTGAACCTGTTCCCCCATGAAGATGATTCGGTCTTTGAGTAGTCTTGAATATATGTCATAAGCTCTTTCACCGCGGGTTGATTGCTCAATTACAATTGGTATCAGCATGACCTTTAACTGTTCTCCTTATCTTTGGAATTACTTGACTCTGCCGGTTGATCAGCAGGCTTTCGAATAATAATGTTAGCATGCTCAAATAGGTAATTCAATGTTTTTTGCTCTAGCAACCTTTGCTTCATGGAATCAATGAGTCCTCTGGCTTCGTAATAGCGACGCAAGGGTTCTGCTTCCTGGCCTGTAGCGTTGGCGATGTCCTGGAAAGCCTGATCAAGGTCTTCATCGGATACCGAAATGTTTTCCTTTTTTGCAATTTCGGTGAGGATGAGGGAATTCTTAACTCTTTTCTCTGCCATTGGCTTGAAGTCCTGGCGGAGTCTCTCTTCAGATAAGCCTGCCTTTTCAAGACTCGATCCGCTTCGCAAGAGATCCTGCCTCACGCTTTCAATGCTATCGAGGATTTCATTTTCAACCATACTTTGGGGTAGCGAAATCTCCAGGCCTTCAGAGATTTTTTCCATGAGCTGCGTCTTGGCCTCTCTTTCGACCTCTCGCTCTCTTTCCTGCGTGATCAGTTCTCTAACCTTTGCCTTTAAGGCTTCAACGTCTTCGAGGCTCGGATCAAGGCGCTTTGCAAATTCTGCGTTAATTTCAGGCAATTCCATTTGTTTGATGTCTACAATCTTTACCTTGAAATCAACGGGCTTTCCAGCCAGAAGATTATGGTAATAGTCGGCCTCGAAATCCACGTGGATTTCTTTGTCCTCACCTTTTTGCGCACCGAGAAGCCCTCTTTCAAGATCAGGGTGAAAGTCGCCACTTCCCACCTTGATCATGAAATTAGTAGAACGGACACCCTCAATGGGCTCACCCTGGCTGAGTGCTTCATATTCCACAATTACATAGTCACCCTCGTGTACGGGTCTATCTGGATCAACTGGTGTGAGCTTGCCGTGGGCCTTTCTGATTTGCTCAAGGCGCTCGTCAACGTCTCGATCGGTGACTGTCACTTGCTGCTTTTCAACCTCGACGCCTAGGTATTCACCCAGTTGGATCTCGGGCCGCACTTCCATGATGGCCGTGTACTTAAAGCTCTTGCCTCTTTCCACAGAACCTTTCTCTAGCATAGGGAAGCTTAGGGGAGTGAGGTCCGATTCCTGAAGTGCCTTGGGGAATGTCTCGCTGATCAGTTCCTTTTGAACATCCTCAATCACTTGTTGACCATAGTATCTTTCGAGGAGTTTCAGTGGAGCCTTTCCTGGTCGGAACCCCTTAATTTTGGCCCGCTTTCTGATTTCCTTGTAGGCCTGGTTTATCCTCTTGTCCACCTCAGAGGCGTCAATTTCAATGGAGAGTTTCTTGCTGGTAGATGTTAATTGCTCAACGTCCGTCTTCATTTTCTGCCCTTTCTGTTTCTCTCTTTTATATTTTGCGTTGGGGCCGGTGAAATCTGCCAATGCTACAAATTAAGCTAGTACCACTAGAGTAATTGTCAATTCATACCCCATAATCTTGGTGGCAGATCAATAATAAAAGGCTCTCCTTTCCATGACTCCCGCCTTTATCTACAGGAAAGGGGGCCCTTCAGCGAACCGGCACATGCCACAAGTAGTTATGATTTATAAAAATTACTAGAGACAAACGCTCGTGTCAACGTGAAATTCCTTCTCCCCGAGTATGAGCTAAGTTGGCAATATAGTTTTCGTGGGACTTTAGAAGTTCCTGCAAATTTTCGATTGGAAGTTAGGACCTGAGAGAGAAACAGACCTGCCCCAACAATGACTTTGATTGGAAGCCCATCTTGGTGCTCCTGATACTTGCTATGGTGTTGGGCGCAAACATGGCAAGCCTATTCACGCAAACCTAGTCATCGCATTGGTGTTGGTTAATATCGGGATGGTATTAGTGAACAGGGGGTAGGGTGGGGTATATAAAAACGCCCGCTCTAGTGGGCGGGCGTCAGATGAATCATCAAGCATTACCTATAGCTTAGGTCGTGGCAGCATTCCAGCCCTTTCAGCTATTTCCGGAACCCTGTGCTCCCACTCGATAGCCATAAGATGAACTCCGGCTACTCCCTCCATTTCTTTGAATTCCTCTATTTGTTCTAACGCAAATTTTATGCCTTCTTCTGCAACTTTTCCTTTTCCTGCTCCTTGCAGCCTCTTGATGAGGGAATCAGGAACGTCCATACCAGGAACTTGTTTTGCCATATATCGAGCCATACCTATACTTTTCATGGGTGTGACACCTGCGAGAATGTAACATTTTTCGTGCAGACCCATGTCAACCACTCGTTTCATAAATTCCCTGAACTTGTCCATATTATAAATGCACTGGGTCTGGATAAAGTCGGCACCGGCATCTATCTTTTTGGCTAGGCGGTACACCCTAAACTCAAAAGGGTCAGCAAAAGGATTGCAAGCTGCTCCTATGAAGAGCCTAGGCGGGACATCTATTTTCTCTCCATTGAGAAAGACTCCCTCATCCCTCATGGTTTTCACGGCGTGTATTAGTTGCATAGAATCAATGTCGTAAACATTTTTGGCTTGAGGGTGATTGCCGAACTTTTGATGGTCACCTGATAGGCAGAGCATATTGCGTATACCGTGGGAATACACGCCCAATATATCGCTTTGAATGGCCAACCGGTTTCTATCGCGGCATACCATTTGAAAATTGGGCTCTAGCCCCTCTTGTAGTAAGATCAAAGAAGCAGCCCAGCTTGACATCCTTACTACCGCTGTTTGATTATCGGTGACGTTAACAGCATCAACCATGCCCTTTAAATGCTGGGCCTTTTCTTTTAGTTTTTCAACATTTGCACCCTGAGGAGGACCGCATTCACCTGTGAAAGCGAAGTGGCCGGCCTTAAGCACCTTCTCAAGATTACTCCCTGACTTGTATTCACTCATTTTACAAGCTCCTCCCTGATCATTGTCCTGGGGCCGCCATCCCGTGCAGTTGTCCAGTCTTTAGGAGGCCTAAATTGTCTAAGCTCATCTAGGCGCCCCTGCTCCATAAGTTTTCTTACAATGAGGTCCCAGATACAATCTACTTCCTTAGAAATTTCGCATTTGCCGCCAGATGAGCCACCGCATGGGCCGTTGAGAAGGCTTTTGGAACACCTGGCAATGGGACAAAGCCCACCAAAATAATGGACAACGCAAGTCCCGCATCCAGCACATCTTTCAGACCAAACACCATGCTCAATAGCTCCTCCCATGAACTTGGTGTTTAGGCCAGGAAAAATCCGAGACTGAGGATACCTTTCTGACAAAAATTGGGGTCCCACACCGCAAGCTATGCTGACCACTGCATCATACTCTCCAATTATGTCCCTTACCTCTTCGATATATTCCGGATCACACTGCCTCTCGAGTGTGGCCTCCCCCACCTCCATTGTCTTGCCATTTTTGTTCGCTGCAATCCTTAGTAAGGAGGCGAGTACACCTACTTCCTTGGCTCCTCCGACATTGCAGACCGTCACGCAGCCCTTGCAGCCTATGACCAGCACCTTTTCATAGTCTTTGACCATTTCCCATACTTCTTTTATTGGCTTTTGCTCGGCAACAATCATCTTGTAACCCCTTGGAATATTTTAATTATGTGTTATTGGTTCAACGTATCTTGCCTTTTGGCATCAACTAAAAAGGCCTTGTATTTTGAGCCGCTTTCTACGTTCTAGCTGGGCTTGGACCTAGGGAACGGATCCTTTCGATCATCTTAGCGCCTGTATCTGCGAATTCTTGCCCTCTAGAAGCGGACATGGAGAATACCTCTATTCGTTGAGGTTCAATCTCTAACTCCTCAAGGAGCTTTTTAACGTATTCGACACGCTTTTTTGCCTTGATTATTCCGCTTGTGTATCTACAGCTATCTTCCTGACAGCCTGCCACATATACTCCATCTGCCCCTTTTTCAAAGGCCTTAAGAAGGTGTAAGATCTCAATCCGGCCCGTACAAGGTACGTTAATTATTTTGATATTATTGGGTAGTTCCTTTTTGAGGCCTTCAGCCACGTCTGCTGCTGCTGAAGCGCAATTTGAACAGTAAAAAGCAACAATTTGAGGTACGAAATCATTCATTTTATTGCTCTCCTTTCTCAATGGCAGAGCCCTATGATATCCCGAGCAAGAATGCAGGGGCGTCATTAAGCATTTCGTCACTACATGTTACCATTGTAATCGCTTTGCCAGGGCACTCGGCTACACACAATCCACACCCTTCACATAGCCCTGGATCGATGTACGCTGCGCCTTTATCATGATCAATATAGGGTACATGGAAAGGGCAGGTCCTCACGCATGTGCAACACACAGCACATTTTTCTGGGTGGACCTCTGCAACCTGGCCTCCTATTTCAACGGTGTCCTGGCTCAATATTTCAACTGCCTTTGCCGCTGCCGCTTTCGCCTGGGTTAGGGAGTCTTCAGTGTCTTTTGGGTAATGGCCAAGACCTGCCAGGAAGACCCCAGGTCTGGTGGATTCCACGGGCTTAAGCTTTTCAGGGGATTCGGCAAAGAATCCGTCTTCATCAAGATCCACACCGAAGATTTCAGCTATCTGTGGGTTAGCCTCTGGCACAATAGCGGTTTGAAGAGAAATAAAGTCAGGTTCAATGGTGATTGGCTGATTCAATACGTGATCCCTCACCGTCACCTGCAATTTGGACAGGGGATTATCAGCGGTCACCAGAGGTTTAGCGCTAGGTTCATATCTCACGAATATTACACCTTTTTCTCTTGCCTGGCGGTACAATGACTCTCGGAATCCGAATGTACGAATATCCCTGTACAATATGTAGATTTGCATTTGGGGATTTATTTCCATCAAGTCAATAGCAGTCTTAATGGCGAATGTACAACAGAAGTTGCTGCAGTAAGGTCTATCTGGTTCCCTGGATCCCACGCATTGGATGAACACCCCCGCCTTACTATCCTTAAAGAAGGAAGGATCTTCCAATAGTTTTTGGCTAAGCTCTGACCATATAAATACATTTCTGTGTTGACCATACAGATATTCCCTTGGCTGCAAAGGATTTGCGCCTGTTGCCAACACAGTTACACCATGTAAGATCTCTATGTCCGTATCTCCCTGCCTGACCGTGGTTGCAAAATGTCCTGGCGAGCCGACATTTCTTTTCACTTCTGCATTTAATAGCACTTTGATTTTTTTGTTCTTATTAACCGCATCGATTAATTTATCCAGGTGCTTTTGAGTATCTTCACCACGCCAATTGCTCTTAACGTGGCGGGAATGCCCTCCGAGCTTATCAGTCTTCTCAACAATAGTGACTGCATATCCACTCTTGGCGATTGAGAGGGCAGCTTGGATCCCTGCCAGCCCACCACCTACTACCAGGGCCTGCTTGAAAACCTCAATTTCTCTTAAAGGAGGGGGCACAAGAAACTCGGCCCTGGCAATGGCGGCCCGAACGCGATCCTCGAGTTGTGGGCCTGCATCTTTCTCACTGACAACTCTTAGATCGACGATCTCGTACAAATAAGGATTCAGGCCATTTAATCTCAGTGCTTTTTCCAAAATCGCCTTATGGATATCTGGAGAACAGCTAGCAAAGACGATCTTATTGGCCTTTGATTCTCTCAATTTCTTACGAAGGTCGCCCAATAGATCCTCTCCGAGCCGCACTGCTTTCACAACCCCATTGAGATTGGAAGCGATTTTTTCTGCCCTTTTGCCAAGGTGAGCGTCCGTTCCCTCAGGGATATGGTAGGCGAACAATATTTTTGAAGCAGGATCCAGATCTTTTAAAGGAGGATATTTGTATTCCTTGGTTAAAGGTGATGGCTTAAGGAACGATAAAATTTCCGAGACAACCGCTTTGGCCTGGGTAATTGAGCCCTTGATATCTTCGGGGGATGTAATACCTCCGCACGCGAAAATGCCCGCCTTATTAGTCTGCACCTCAGAGAAAGCCCGGGTTTCAATATACCCTTCTGTGTTAATTTTCACGCCCATTTTTCGAGCTAAATCCACTGCCTCTGATGAAGGCCTGAGCCCAACTGAGAGAACCACCAGCTCAAATTTTTCTTTCTGTAATGCCCCTTTATCATCCACATACGTAATCAAAAGATCCTCATTATCAACTAGATCAATAGTATGAATGCGGCTTCTTATTAGTTTTACACCCCTGGAATTTGCATCGTTCATATACCTTTCGAAACCTTTTCCATGGGTTCTCATGTCCATGTAAAAGATAGTAGTGTCTATGTCCTGGTCGAAATCTTTAGTGTTGACTGCCTCCTTCAAGGCATACATACAACAGACGGTTGAGCAATATGGTGCGTCGCACGTATTTATGTCCCTTGAGCCTACGCATTGAAGCCATGCTATTTTTTGTGGTGTTTTTCCATCAGAGGGCCTCTTTATTTGCCCTCCTTCTGGACCTAAAGGTTTTTGCATTTGCTCATATTCCACGCTGGTAATGACATTGGGATACCGGCCATATGAGTATGTGTCATACAGGCTTGGGTCAAAGGCCTTTACTCCGGAGGCGAGAACTATAGATCCAACCTTAATTTCTTGCTTCCTTCCATTGATTTGCAGTTTTACGGTGAAATCACCTTTTGTGCCAGAAACTGCTAGTACACTACTATTTGTTAGGACTTTAATGTTCGGATCTTGCTCGCATGAAGCTATCTTAGGGTTGAGTTTACAACACGCACATATTGGATATAGTCTTTGTAAATTGGGGATCATTCCGCCCAATGAGGACATACGTTCTACGAGATAAACTCCATACCCAACGCGGGACAAAGAAAGCGAGACTTCAATTCCACTTATCCCTCCCCCGATTACTAGTACCCGACCTATTGCTTTCTTGGACGCCATAATCTTTTCTCCTACCAGTCTATTTGATTGGGGAATTTGTGTTATTTCGAGCCTTGGCTCTGATTAAGTCAATTTGTGAATTCTGTTACATGCCACAATTTCTTTTACGCTGTCAAGGATAAAACCACGGAGATTTCGGACATTGCTCAATTGATAAGAGTCAATTAGTTTTTACTGGGATCCAACATAGTCAAAAAAAGGTGACTTGCCAGCAATGGTAAATTAAGATAGTATTATTTTTGATTTGAATATTTGAATTAACTGAGACCACAATTTAGCTCGCCGTCTTTGAAATTCAAAAATGATGACACTATAAATCGAGGAAGGGGGGCTCTGTTTGGGCCAAATTGGCACATAGGGGGTGGCAAAATGCCTATCTATGAATATGAGTGCAGGGCTTGTAAAGCAGTGTTTCAAGCTCTTATTTTGAATATTGATGAAGAAGGTGATCTTGCTTGCCCTAAGTGCAACGGAAGAAAGCTCAAGAGATTGATTTCTCTTGCCTTTTATCACACAAGTGAGTCAGATCGGTTGGCCAGCTATGACCCAAGGGCCCAGAAAGAGGATAGCTTTTATAGAGATAGTCGCAACATAGGACTCCACGCAAAATGGCGCGCCAAGCAGATGGGCGTGGATTTGGGAAAGAGTTTTGAGGAAAAACTGGATCGTATAAGGACTGATCCCTCGAGCGTCATTAAAGACAGTGAATAAGTAGGTGGACTATGCGGAATATAGGAGAGGTTGTCTTGATTTATTATGATAATCAGCCAGCTGTATATGGCCGTATTGAGAGCATCGAACCAGATGTCAAGAGGGACTGGTATCAAATTACCCTGCTATTGCTCACAATCCCTGCGCATCCCGTAACCTGGATTTTAAGGGAATCATACATTGATGGCGAGCCGTTTACCATGGGGGGTATTCCCATGAGGCTTGAGGAGGTAAAAAGAGCTCTACCAGAAGGTAAACCTCCTGAGCCTGAAGGGGAAGAGAAAGGGAAAAAGGAAGGGGCAAAGAAGGGGCAGATTATCCCTTTTAGAAAGCTATAGCACTTGCCAGGTAATTCAATGCCTCAAATGATTGTGCGTCGTGAACTGCTTTTTTCCACGTTACCGACTTTGCTTTGCGGTTAGGAACTAGGGGCGAGGGCCGAATTGATGGGATCGTTTGAAATATTCGTTATCAGGGCGTTGCTATCCGGACTATTTGCATTTTTCTTGTGTCGATTCTTTTTCAAGCAGACTCCCGCGCCAAAGGTGGTGGGGCTTGCGGTTTTGATGTTGGGATTGGCGTATCTGTTGGAATACGTAAGGAAACGCAACCAGGGAGGAAGTGATGAGTCCTAAAAAATACGTTTACTCATTTGAAGAAGGTGACGGAAAGAACAAACAGCTTCTAGGAGGCAAGGGTGCCAATTTATGTGAAATGACCCAGATCGGACTGCCTGTTCCTCCCGGGTTTGTTATCACAACTGAGGCATGCCGCTTTTATCTTTCGAAGGAGAAAAAGAAACTAGATCCTGAGTTGAAGAAACAGATCAAAGACGCGATGGCAGCCCTTGAGAAGGAAACGGGTAAGGGTTTCGGAGACTCGAAAAATCCACTTCTTGTTTCGGTGCGCTCCGGTGCGGCAATCTCCATGCCGGGGATGATGGATACTATTTTGAATCTTGGCCTCAACGATCAAACGGTCAAAGGGCTGGCCAAAAGGACAAACAATGAGCGGTTTGCCTATGATTCGTACAGACGTCTCATACAACTGTTTGGGTCAGTGGCTTTGAATATAAGTGATGAAGAGTTCGATAGAGTTTTCAATGAAATAAAGAAAAAATATAAAGCTAAAAATGATATTGACCTGGATGCCAATTCACTTAAGGAAACGTGCTCAGAGTTTTTGAAGCTTATAGAGGAAAAGGCAAAGAGGCCGTTTCCCCAAGATCCCTATGAACAGCTCGAGGCGGCTGTGGAGGCAGTTTTTAGGTCTTGGATGGGAAAGAGGGCGGTGGATTACCGCCGCGAATTCAACATCACCCCTGATATGGCAAATGGTACGGCAGTAAATATATGCACAATGGTTTTTGGCAATATGGGAGAAACAAGTGCGACTGGGGTAGCCTTTACGAGGAATCCAGGCACCGGTGAAAATAGGCTCTATGGTGAATACATGGTCAATGCCCAGGGTGAAGACGTGGTGGCAGGAATTAGAACACCTAAGCCCATAAGAGAATTGCGCAGGGAGATGCCTGGAGTTTACCGCGAGCTGGAAAAGTTAAGGCATACCCTGGAGAGGCATTATAAGGAAGTGCAGGATTTTGAATTTACAATAGAAAATGGAAAGCTCTATTGTCTACAGACCAGAAACGCAAAGATGAATGCCGCGGCATTCATCAAGACATCCATAGACATGGTGAACGAAGGGCTCATAACCGAGCAGGAAGCGATCCTGAGGGTCCAACCAGACATGCTGGCTCAGCTTCTTCATCCGCGCCTTGATCCCAGTGCCAAGGCCCAGCTACTGGCAGAGGGATTACCCGCATCTCCTGGTGCTGCCTCAGGAAGATTGGTATTTGACGCGGATAGGGCCGAGTCCAAGGCAAAGCTGGGCGAGAAGGTGATTCTGATCAGGGAGGAAACCAAGCCCGAAGATATTCATGGTTTTTTTGCAGCCCAAGGTATTCTCACAAGCCGTGGCGGAAAAACCTCACATGCAGCGGTGGTGGCCAGAAGCATGGGTAAGCCATGTGTTTCTGGATGCGAGCCCATGACCATTGACCATCAGGCCAGGGAGGCCGTGGTGGGAGGCGTAGTGCTGAGGGAGGGCGACGTGGTTACCATTGATGGCAGCACCGGAAAGGTTTACCTCGGGCAAGTTCCCACCATAGAGCCGGAATTCGTGGAGGACTTGCTAGTGCTATTGGAATGGGCCGACGAGATCAGTGAACTGGAGGTCATGGCAAATGCCGATACCCCAGAGGCCGTGGAAAAGGCCAAAAAATATGGCGCCAAGGGAATAGGGCTGTGCCGAACCGAGCGCATGTTCAACCATCCAGAGCGGCTGCCCATCGTCCAAGAGATGATACTGGCCGAAAATGCCAAGGAGAGACAGGCGGCACTGGATAAGTTGCTACCTTTTCAGAAGGATGACTTCAAAGAGATTTTTAGAATCATGGACGGCATGCCTGTGACCATTAGGCTTTTGGATCCTCCGATACACGAGTTTTTGCCTTCTGCCGAGGAGCTTGTAAATGAGATTGCGCGTCTGCGCGAGCTGAGAAAGACGGTGGAGGGCATGGCCGCACTTCCCGAAACCTTAAAGTTATTGGACCCAGAGCTTCACAAAAGGTACGCGGCCAATCTGGAGATGATAACCAGGGGCCTAGAGGAACTTAAGGACAAGCATCTGGCTGAGGACCTGATAGAGGCCAAGGAGCAAATGCTGAAGAAGGTCAGGGCACTGGCGGAGATAAACCCCATGCTGGGTCACAGGGGGGTGAGGCTGGGGATCACATATCCCGAAATCTACAGCATGCAGATCAGGGCGATACTTGAGGCAACAGCCGAGCACTTAAAAGACGGAGGGCAGATCGTTCCTGAGATTATGGTGCCGCAGGTGTGCACACTGCAGGAACTCAAGTATGTCCACAGGTATGTCACGGAAATCCACAAGGATGTTGAGAAGAACTACAAGATCAACGTGCCTTACAAGTTTGGGACTATGATCGAGGTAGTTAGGGCTTGCATGAGGGCTGGACGCATCGCTGAACTGGCAGAATTTTTCTCCTTTGGCACGAATGACCTTACCCAGGCCACCTTTTCCTTCTCAAGAGAGGATGCAGAAAACAAGTTTTTACCCCTTTACAAGGAGAAGGGAATCTTGCAGCACAATCCTTTTGAGGTGTTGGACATAAAGGGTGTGGGCAGGCTGATGATGATCACCTGTGAATGGGCGAGAAAGACAAGGCCTGACATGAAGATAGGCATATGCGGTGAGCAGGGTGGAAACCCCGACTCCATCCGGTTCTGCCACCACATAAAGATGAGCTATGTGTCATGCTCGCCTCCAAGGGTGCCCATTGCAAGGCTTGCCGCGGCCCATGCCAAGCTTACGGAAGAGGAGTATGAGATTATTTAGCCGTAGCGCATAAAGCATAAGGCATAGGGCATAAGGCTGAAGGCGGGAGAAGGGGGAGGTATGCAATAATGGGGGATGATGGAATACTGGAATGGTGGAATACTGGAATGATGGGCTAGAGGCATAAGGGAGAGAGGAATATTGAAGATCGAATGTCGAATGAAGAATGCCGAATTAGGAAGTGAGGACCGCCTGAGTTCGTAAAATTCGTGCCGTTAAGCAAAAGCGAAGACTAGGGAGGTGGGGGAGTCAGCCGGAAATGGAGGAGGAGAAGGAGTAAATTCTGTCTGCTAGGGCCTCAGCCTGCGCGGTCACTTCTTCGTCTGTGGTGGCTTCCTCTCTCCGTGACCTAAGGATGGTCTCATTTAGGTATACGAATGCATTGTTAAAGGTTATATGGGAAACGGCCTCCTCTACCTCTATAACGCCACTATCCAATAGTTTGTTGCCCAAGGATCCCATCCTTTTAAGGAGATCATTCCTCTTTCGTCTCTTAGGGTCAGATGAGGCAAGTGCCTTGGCGGCTATCCAATATGAGTCAAGAAACTCCTTGACAAGTCCGGCCCATAGCGGGAGGTATCTATATCCTTTCTTGGTCACCCTGAAAACCTTGTCTGAGGGGTAAGGCTCAATAAGTCCCTGCCGCTGGAAGTAGCTAATGGATTTCAGTGGCTGATTCTGTTCGTCAAAAACGAATTCATTCTTGAGCAATTGCTTTAGAAAATCATGGTCGACCAGAATTGTGTCCATGGATTTATCAGGCTCTTTTCCAGACAGGAGGCAAACTGCAACCAGGCTGTGGTCAACAAAAAAATGGATTATGCTGTTCTTATAATATGCTATCTCTCGTCTCTTTTTGGGGTTTACGCTATAGACTTCATCCTTACCTCTTAATTCCTCGACGGGGTTTATTACCCTCCAGCTTACCAATAGGTGCAGCGTTTCATTCATTGCAGAAGAGAGGTTCGATAGGGAGGAAGCCATGGTTGCATTTTGGTCCCTCAGAAAAGACAACAGTGCCTCAGTGTCATGGTAAATGGTGGCCCTATCAAAACTTTTTTTGACCCGAGAGAGGATGGCAGAAGAGATCAAAGCAAGGGGAGTCACAGGGGTAACTTCATTGATTGCACAAACTAGTTTCAGGGCGAGAGATGCTTCAAGTTCATTGGAACGGGCCTGGGACCTGCCTAAGTAGTCTCGCAGTGAAAAGGGCTCGCCGAACCTAATATAAATCTTGCCGTATTTTTTCTTTAAGAGCTGTCGAGCCTTGAGTACTTGCCGAAAGCTTTCTCTTTCTTTGGCTTCCCCCTTTTGTTCCCGCATGTATGACCTCTCCTCCATTACCCTATCGTAGGCTATGGAGGCGGGAACAAATATGAGGTCCTCGCAATGGCCTTTGAGGTAGGCGTCAAGCAGTATGGCAAGAAACCCTGTCTTGGGAAGGACCAGTTTTCCGGAGCGGCTTCTGCCCCCCTCTATGAAAAACTCTATAAAATAACCTTCCCTGAGGAGCTGGCCTATGTACGAAGAAAAAACCTTTGTGTAAAGCCGTGCCCCACTGAATGTCCTCCTTATGAAAAATGCCCCGCATTTTCTGAATATGTGTCCAGCAGGCCAGAATGCAAGGTTCTGTCCCGCAGCGATCCTCGGTACCTGGACATAATGCTCGTATAAGAGATAATTGAGGATTAAGTAATCTATGTGGCTCTTGTGCGATGGCACAAATATTACTGGGCCTTTTCTGGCCCAGTTCCTCACCTGGACAAGATCGGCAGTATCAATTTCAATTCCCTGAAACAGCCTTTTCCAAAACCTGGTCAGGATTGAGTAAGTCAATACCACATAAGTGGGGCTATAGTCTGCAGCTATTTCATCAAAGTATTCTGCAGCCTTTGTCTTTAGTTGTCGTTGCTTTTCTGGCCTACCCTTGGATAGCCGTTCTATGGTTTTAAGAACCTCTTGGTCGTTGAGAACCTTTTCCTTTAATTCTTGTCGAGACCGGATAACAGGACCTATGATTGCCTTTTTCTGAGTATCAATATCCCCAATAATTCTTTCCCGTATTCGGGCTGCTATCTCGGCCCTGGGGATGGACTGCTGCAAGGCAGAGCCAAGAACTTGCTGCAGGTTCATTGGAGAGCCAAGGTCAATAAACGCCCTTCGGTTGTGCCTGAAGAATAGAAATATTTTTCTCAGTGGGCCCGGATTGTCTCTATACCCGAGAAGAATGGACAGGAGGCCTTTTGGGTCTCTCTCAGGGGCCTGTTTGTAAAGAACAAGGCTGGGCACCAAGAAAATCGGTCTCTCTAGCGTTTCCTGAATTTCTAGCAGGTAACCTATAGGGTCTTTGGATTCCTCAACGAACTGACGTTTGAACCTCTTGGGGTGTAAAAGGCAGAGAAGTATAGGGAAGCCTTTTTGGAGTGCCTCTTTCAATAGGCCGCTTTGGTATGGGTTTGGTCTTTGCCGGTATTTGAGAAGGTGGGCAATATAAAACCTGCCCATCTTGAATAGCTGAGAAATGGGAAAGAAAGGCGCCATGTTGAGGTCCAGCCCGATTCTGGGATAGGGAAGGCGCGATTTGCGCAGTCGAAAATGATATAAAAGGAAGTCCAGGTGACCGGGGTATTTGGTGACGTATACAATAGCTCCCTCTCGCTGTATTTCCCTTAGGTTTTGCCTTGCGTGCTCGTCAATCTGGACCTTGCCAAACAGCTTATAGAGAAACCAGCCAAGGAAAAACCCGGGCTTGAAATCGAGTATTGAAGAAAACGGATATCTTTGGAAAAGCCAAGACATGGATTTTTCACCTTTCTGATGATGTATAATTCCTTACGACAAATTCTAGAAAATGTGAAGCTTGAACTTGGAAGCTTTGCTCAATCCTATTGTACACCTATCGAGATGGGCATCGTACTTATAGTTTTTCTTTATTCGAGAAGGGGCGCGGGTGTTGACAAACATTTTCGTATGGTTAAGAATGGAATCTAAAAGCGTGCACCAAAACCTTTGGAGGAAACCATGTATAGACCAATGGTCGTTTCTGGTTTGACGGTAGATCCCCTCACCAATAGCCCTATCGTGATTTTGAAAGAAGTGGATGGAGATCAAACGCTTCCCATCTGGATAGGGCTGTTGGAGGCCACTGCCATAGCCAGCGAGCTGGAAGGGATAAAGTTCTCCAGGCCCATGACCCATGATTTGTTCAAGAATCTCATGGAAATGGTGGATGTGAAAATCCGCAAGATAGAGGTCTGCGACCTCAGAAACAATACCTACTATGCGCTGATCCATTTCACTCACCAGGGCAAGGAGATGTCCATTGATGCCCGCCCAAGTGACGCACTCGCCCTTTCCTTGAGGGTAAATGCCCCTATATTTGTTGCGGAGGAGGTTCTAAAGAAGTCTACCGAGATCGATCTAAAAGCTGAACCTGAAGATAAATCAGAACAAGGAAAGAAATGGCAAGAAATCTTGGAAGGCCTAAACCCAGAGGATTTTGGCAAGTACAAGATGTAGACTGGAAGCTAGAGACTAGAGAACACAGACTGGGAATTGCGTATAGGAACCCGTGGTAGTTGTAGCCAGAGGGCAGAAAAGATAGAGCTGAGTTTGGATACCCCATGGTAGATGGCGAGGATCTGGCAGCCCATGATCGATTTGCACACCCATTCTATTTTTAGCGACGGAGTTCTGATTCCTACGGAGCTTGTCAGGAGATTTGAGGCCGCTGGCTACAAAGCCTTGGCTATTACCGACCATGTAGGTCCTTCCAATATTGATTTTGTAATCCCCAGAATTGTTAAGGCTGCCGAGGCCCTAAATGGTAGCCAGCCCGTGACGGTCCTGCCTGGAGCAGAGTTGACCCATGTTCCTCCTAGCCTCATTCCCTCGTTGGTGAATAGAGCCAGGGAGCTTGGGGCGGCCATTGTGGTTGTCCACGGAGAAACAATCGTGGAACCCGTGCCCCCCGGTACAAACAGGGCTGCGATAGAGGCCAAGGCTGACATACTAGCGCATCCCGGGCTTATCACAGAAGAAGAAGTGGAATTTGCCAAGGTCAACGATGTTTTCCTGGAGATCTCGGGTCGCCATGGCCATAGCTTTACCAACGGACATGTGGCCGCACTTGCCTCAAGGGTGGGTGCAACGCTTGTACTCAATTCCGACACACACAGCCCTCAAGACATCTTGCCCAGGGAGTTAGCGGAAAAGATAGCTGCTGGGGCGGGATTAGGAAAAGAGGCACTTGATATGCTTCTAAACAATTCGCGTCGGCTCATCAAAAGATCTCTTCCAGCTTTTTGATTTTTGCTTTCCATAGTATGTTAATCAGCCGAAATAATGTTATATTCTTGAACCATTTGAAACGAAAATTTTTCCACATTGCGGGAGCTGTCGTAGTTGCCTTTTGGCTTGCCACTATTGGTATATTGGTCTGTGGCCGCGGGCTCTCCAGTTCCGATGGCGTGCTTTTGGCACAGGCTGGGGTTGGCCTTGACGGGCGAGAAGAAGAGTGGATGGAGGTTTTTCTTGGCAAAAATAGAGTCGGTTACTCTGTTTCTACCATTAATCCCATTGAGTCTGGCTATCTGATAAAAGAGGAATTGTTATTACGTCTACGACTCATGGGTATGGCCACCAGCGTACGCACCACCAGCACCAGCGTCGTGGACTGGAGCTTCGTCATAAAGAGGTTTGAGTTCCAGATAGACTCAGGGGTAGTCAGTTTTCGTGTTTCAGGCAAGGTTAGAGACCATGTACTTATAGTGGAAAGGGGCAGTGGCAAGAACAAGAACACCAAGATGCTTAGGTTGAAGTCCCAGCCCGTTTCATCTTCTGCCATACCATTTCTTTTGAGATCCAGAAAGCCAGCCATTGGGGAGGTTATAGAGATCCCGATATTCGATCCTTCTAGCCTAGCCGAAATGAAGATCCTCATCAGGGCGGTCTCCACGGATGAGGTGATAATTTCTGGGCGCAGATATCAAGCCACCAAGTACCAAAGCCAAATAATGGGCCAGCCCGTGTTCTTTTGGATGAGCAAGAAGGGTGAACTGCTAAAGCAAACAGGACTAATGGGACTTACGTTGGTACGCTCCGATTCAGATCATGCACGGGCTGCGATCGGTGGCGCCGGAGGAAGGGAGCTGTACGACATTGCTGCTGTAGTGCCGGACAAGAAAATATTGAGACCCAGGAAGGTCAGGATCCTGAGGGTCAAAGTCAAAGGTATCCCACCCAAAGAAATCGAGCCAGATCCCAATGACCCAAGACAAGTGCTCCTAGG
>Ga0209834_10000660_pt1 | contig 20618 bp, 17 predicted proteins | sample Mar14236cmmetaG_FD_184134 | JGI IMG/M metagenome (GOLD analysis project Ga0209834, IMG submission 184134) | Marine hydrothermal vent microbial communities from Guaymas Basin, Gulf of California to study Microbial Dark Matter (Phase II) - Marker... ...
CTCCCTGATAGACATCGGGGACCCACATATGAAACGGTACTGCGGCCACTTTAAAGGCGAAACCGAACAGAACCATAAATGCCCCGGGAATCAGGAAAATTTTTGCATTAAGCATTATAAAATCGAAATCAGTGACTATTCTTCTCAAGTCGGTGGTTTCGGCGGCCCCGTAAATAAGTGCGATACCATAAAGCAGGAAGGCGCTGGCAAAGGCGCCCATGATGAAATATTTCATCGATGATTCATTGGATTCCAGGTCATTTCGGGCCAGCCCCGCCAGAACATAAAGCGGCACCGACATAATCTCCAGACCGATAAAGATGACGATCAGATCGGAGCTGGATGCCATGACCATCATACCAACCGTACAGAATAACATCAGCGGATAAAACTCGAATATTTCGATACCGCGAGCGGTAAGATAACCGCGGGCCATGAGGACAGTCAGAATACCTGCTATAATAAATATGATATTGAACAGGACGGAGAAATTATCGATCAGGACCATACCGAAGAAACCTGTCTGAGGTGAGTTCCATTGTTGTACTGCCAGGATCAGGGCGACAATAAATCCGGCTATGGTCACGTATGCCAGTGCGGCCCGGTTCTTGATAAAGTTTCCCAATAGCAGGATCAACATACCCACCGCCAGCAGAACAATTTCCGGCGCGATCAATTTAAAATTCAATGCTGCAGAACTAATGTCCATATTTTCTCACTCTTTATATGCATCATCTTAATGCATACTTACTCGCCCTCGATTTCCACCGTTCCCAGTTGCCGATCATCCTCATAGACAACCGGATCAGTTTTATTTTCCATTTCCGCAAGTTTGACTTTGGCCTGCTCGACACGACTCAGGATATCATTGACGGCCGGTTCCATTCTTCTCAGGAAAGGTTTGGGATAAATGCCGATCCAGAATATTAAAATCACAAGCGGCACAAGAACCAGTTTTTCACGTCCGTCAAGGTCCTTCAAATTTTCATTTTCCGGTTTGGTGATCTTGCCGAAAATAACCCGCTGAAGCATCCACAACATATAACAGGCGGCGAGGATCACACCCGTAGCTCCCAGAACGGCGTAGACCTTATTGGAGGCAAATGTACCCAGAAGGATAAGGAATTCCCCGACAAACCCGTTGGTAAACGGCAGTCCGATCGATGACAGCGTAACGATCATAAAGAATGTCGAGAAAACCGGCATCGATTTGGACAATCCTCCGAAATCGGCGATCATCCTCGTATGGCGGCGCTCGTAAATCATCCCGACGATCAAGAAGAGGGCGCCGGTGCTGATACCGTGGTTAATCATCTGTATGACGGAGCCTTCCATCCCCTGGAGATTGAGGGCAAACATGCCCAGCATGACGAAACCGAGATGTGACACCGATGAGAATGCCACAAGGGATTTAACATCCCGCTGCACCATCGCCACCAAAGCGCCGTAAATTATGCCAATGATAGCCAATATCGAAATAAGCGGCACAAATTGCAGGGTGGCCTCGGGGAACATCGGGAGACAAATCCGGATAAATCCATAAGTTCCCATTTTAAGCAGAACGCCTGCAAGTATGACCGATCCGGCGGTGGGCGCCTCGACATGGGCATCAGGGAGCCATGTATGGAACGGCCAGATCGGAACCTTGATGGCAAAAGCCAGAGCAAAGGCCAGAAATATATAGGTCTGAGCGCCAAGAGGAATCGGCATCTCATACATCTTAAGCATATCGAAAGTGTATTCCCCGGTATAGCCATGGTACATGAAGAACAGGTACAGGAGAGCAACCAGCATGAGAAGCGAACCGAACATGGTGAATAAAACGAATTTGATGGCCGCATATATTTTTCTTGGACCGCCCCAGACGCCGATAATGAAATACATCGGGATCAGCATCGCTTCCCAGAAAACGTAGAAAAGGAACAGATCCAGCGATACGAAGACACCGATCATTCCTGTCTCGAGCAGGAGCATCGAGATAAAATATCCCTTAACGCCGGTCTTGATGGCATTCCATGAGGATATCATGACAATGGTCGAGAGTATGGTGGTCAACATAATAAGCAGGAGCGATATACCATCGATACCGAGGTGATAATGTATTCCGAAACCGGATACCCAGGGTATGTTGACTTCGAACTGCATCCCGCTGGCCACCGGATCGAACATCGCATACATCCAGATCGACCAGAGCAAATTGATAAAAGCTACAATAAACGAAACCGCCTTGATCGTATCATGCCGGGTTTTGGGTACGAACAGAAGCAGGATTATACCCATAAGCGGAAAGAAAGTCACTAATGTCAGTATCTGATTTTCCATATCAGCCAAATATTAAAACGATTCCCAAAATTACAATTACCCCGACCAGGAAAATAGTCGTATATGTCCTCAGTATGCCGGATTGCGCCGGCCGCAGACCAGTCGACATGTCGCCGATTATAACGGCCATGCCGTTTATAAAGCCATCTATTATAAGCACGTCAAAGATTTTCCAGAGGAATTTGGATCCGACCACAAGCGGTTGGACGATAACCGCGTTATAAAGCTCATCGACAAAATACTTGCCGTAAATGATTTTGTGCAGTCCGGAAAACCTTTGCCTGAGTTTCCCGGCGGCGGCGATATTTTTGATATAGAAATGGTAGGCCAGATAAATAAAGAGGGCAACCAGTACCACCGAACCGACCATTAATATAAGTTCGGTGGAACCGTCATGCGCCGCTGAGGCGAGAGCATGCTCGCCTTCGACCGAATGATGAACACCTTTCATGACCGGTTCGAGGAATTTTTCGAAACGATTGTCGCCCCCGAGAATATGCGGTATCCCGACATAACCGCCGATCACTGAAAGAACCGCCAGTATCGACAGCGGCACTGTCATCACTTTGGGTGATTCATGCAGGTGTTCACGTGTATGCGAGTCCATGCGTTCCTCACCGTAGAAAGTGAGGAACACCAGTCGGAACATGTAGAAAGCGGTCATCCCGGCGGTAATCAATCCAATCAACCATATCCAGATTGAGCCGTAATCAGAGGAGAATGATTTCCAGAGAATCTCATCCTTGGAGAAGAATCCGGACAGCCCCGGAATACCGGTAATAGCCAGAGTTGCAATGAGGAATGTCCAGAATGTTATCGGCATGCGTTTTTTCAGGCCGCCCATGTAGCGCATATCCTGCTGTCCGGCCATGGCGTGTATTACCGAACCGGAGCCGAGGAACAGCAAGGCTTTGAAAAAGGCATGGGTCATAAGATGAAAAATCCCGGCCGAAAACGCGGCCACGCCGCAGGCCGTGAACATATATCCAAGTTGACTGACGGTGGAATAGGCCAGGACCCGTTTGATATCATTTTGCGCCAGGGCAATCGACCCGGCAAATATGGCTGTCGCCACACCAACAATAGCCACCACGGCCATTGTAGCCGGAGCCATCATGTACAAAACATTCGAACGCGCGATCATATAAACGCCGGCGGTAACCATGGTGGCGGCGTGAATCAATGCCGAAACCGGGGTAGGACCTTCCATGGCATCCGGGAGCCATACATACAGCGGTATCTGGGCCGACTTACCGGTTGCGCCCAGAAACATGAGTAATGTGGCCGCGGTAATCATTCCTCCTCCGACGGCAAAAACAGAATGAGCCACAGCGGGATCGAGCGCCGTTTTGAAATCGAGCGATCCGGTCTGCCAGAAAATAATGAACATTCCCAGCAGAAATCCGAAATCACCGATACGGTTGACGATAAAAGCTTTCTTACCGGCATCGGACGCCGATTTCTTCTCGAACCAGAATCCTATCAGGAGATAACTGCAGAGCCCAACACCTTCCCAGCCGACAAACATCAGCAGGTAATTATCGGCCAGCACCAGCATCAACATCGAAAATACAAACAGGTTGAGATAAGTGAAATACCGCCCATAACCGGCATCATCATGCATATAGCCGATAGAATATATGTGGATGATAAAGCTGACGCCTGATACGACCAGCACCATTACAGCCGAGAGCGGATCAAGCAGAAAGGCAACATTGACATGGAACTGTCCGGCCGGTATCCAGGTGAAGAAAACATTTTCAATAATCCGTGCCGTTTCCGGCAAAGAAAGCAGATCAAAAAAGAATTTCATTCCAAACAGGAACGACAGGCCGACCGAGGTACAGGCTATAAATGAGATCGTCTTCTTGCCCAGACGGCCGAGCAGCAGACCGTTAAGCAGAAAACCTATTAACGGGAAAAGAGGTATTAAGTACAGCGGTTGTTCCATTTAGTCCAGTTGCCTATCTTTTCAGCAAGCTGAAATTATCAGCGTTTATTGATTCCCTGTTTCTGAATATCATAATAATTATGGCCAGCCCGACAGCCGCTTCGGCGGCGGCGACGGCAAAAACGATAAACACGAAAACATGGCCGTCAACTATATTATTCATTCTCGAAAAGGCAATAATGGCCAGATTAGCGGCATTAAGCATCAATTCGATCGACATAAGCATAATTAGCAAATTTCTTGAAATAATCACGCCGGCCGCCCCGACGGCAAACAGCATGGCGCTGAGGATCAGAAAATGACCGATCGGTATCATCAGGCATCCTCCATCTTCTCGGTTTTATCCCGTTTGGCCAACACTACCGCCCCGACAATCGCTACCAGTAATAGAATTGAGGTCAATTCAAACGGATAGAGATATTCCTTGAACAGATGCGAGGCAACCATCTCGACCGAACCGAAGTCCTCGGCAACGGCCGCGGCCTGAGTACCGATTCGTTCCGGTATTGCGACCTGCTTGAAAATGGCCACCATCTCGGCAAAGAGAATAACCGTGATTGCAATCTTGCTGGCGCGTCCCATGCGGGATTGTTTTCCGCCGAAATGTTCTCCTCGAAGGTTGAGAAGCATGATCACGAACAGGAAGAGTACCAAAATCGCACCGGTATATATGATGATCAGCAAAGCGCCGACAAAGAGGGCGTTGAGCTGGACATAGAGGATGGCCTGGGCCACCAGCGACACAACCAGATAAAGCACCGATGCCACCGGATTGCGCTGCATAATCATCATCACGGCGGCGCCGACGGCAATTACGGCCGCGAAATAGAATATTATCAGGTCAAGCATCTCTTAGAAAATCCTCCTGACCTTGCGAATAATCCGCTTGAAGCGTTTTTCTTTTTTGGGTCGATTCGCCAGCATTTGTTCCTTAGTATATATGAACGAATCGCGGTTGTCATCAGAAAACTCATATTCATGTCCAAGGAAGATCGCCTCCTCGGGACAAGCCTCCTCGCAAAAACCACAATAGATGCACCGGAGCAGATTTATCTCATAAAGTTTTGCGTATCTCTCCCCTTTTTCATTCTCCGCCGGTTCCATATAGATGGCATCGGCCGGGCAGGCGGCGGCACACAAACCGCAGCAAACGCATCGTTCGGTGCCGTCATCATACATTTCCAGATAATGCTTGCCCCGGTATCGCCGGGCCATTTCCTCTCTTACCCTGGGATACTGCAAAGTAACCGGTTTCTTGAACACGTGTTTGATGGACGTGTAGAAGCCCTTCGGAAACGCCAGGAAAACAGTTTTTATTACATCGAATGCCATAATTCTATCTTACATTATAGTCTGTAAATCAAAGCTGTCACCACCACGTTAAGCAGAGCCAGCGGGAACAATACTTTCCAACCGAGATTCATCAACTGATCGTAACGTACTCTCGGCAGAGTCCCACGTATCCAGACATAAAAAGCCATAAACAAAAATACTTTTATGCAGAACCAGACTACCGGCGGGAGTAACGGCCCCTGCCAGCCGCCCAGGAAAATAGTCGTCACAACAGCGGCAACGGTGATCATATTCGCATATTCACCGATGAAAAACATGGCAAAGCGAAGCGATGAATATTCGGTGTGATAGCCGCCGACCAATTCCGATTCGGCTTCCGGCATATCAAAAGGTGACCGGTTGGTTTCTGCGATGGCACAAATGACGAAGAGGACAAAACCAAGCGGTTGCCGGAAGATAAACCAATCGAAGAAATTTGCCTGCTGTGCCACCAGTTCTTTCATCGACAATGTTTGTGCAATAATCAGAACGCCGATGATCGAAAGTCCATAGGCAATCTCATAAGAAATCATCTGGGCCGAAGAACGAATACCGCCGAGAAGCGAATATTTCGAGCCGGAAGACCAACCCGCCAGGACTATTCCATAGACGCCAAGCGATGTTATCGCGAAGATATACAATATGCCGATATTAAGATCGGAGATAACCATGTCGATCTGCTGTCCCATAATTGTAATGGTATCACCAAACGGTATAACTGCAAAAGACAGCATGGCCGGGATGAAGGCGACAATCGGCGCCAGGGCGTAGGTTACACGCTCGGCCCTTTCGGGAACGATATCTTCTTTAAAGGCCAGTTTAATGGCATCGGCAATCGGCTGAAGCAGACCGAAGGGCCCGGCCAAATTGGGGCCGATCCGATGCTGGATATGCCCGACAAGTTTGCGCTCCAGCCAGGTGGCATAAGCGCATCCGGTCAGCACGGCAACGACGACCACGATTACCTTTATTGCCGAAGCGATTATAAAACCGGTCGTAATCATTTCTCCTCTACCCTGCTAATCTGTACCCGGTCAATTCTTCGCTTGCGCATCTGAAGAACATTGGCCGGAGTCGTTGAAAAATTGCGCGTTACCAATGCCACATCGTTATCCAGCAATTCAGAGATTTTAACCGGAAGAACCATTTTACCCACTTCCGATTCGATCCTGACGAGTGTACCTTCTTCAACTCCGAATTTTTCTCCCAGAGCAGGGGATATTTCAATCGTGGCTTCATTGGCAAAGGCCGAGAGTGATTGGGATTTTTCAGTCAGATGTCCGAAATGATGCAGTTCATCGACAACATAAAGCGGGATGGGGTAATTTTCGTTCACTTCTTCCGGTACATGTTTTACTTCCAGAAGATTATTATTCCATTTGTTATCTTCCGGTATATCGAAGATTGCTTTTATTTCTTTTTCGAGTTCACCGGTTTCATTGTACAATGATGTTTTTAATTCAAGAGCTATCCTGTTAAATATCTCATAGGCCGGCAGTGAATGTCCCACCGGTTTGAGCGCGGGTTTGAATTCCTGCACTGTTCCTTCGAGATTTACCAGTGTTCCGCTGTATTCGGTCCAACTTGAAAGCGGCAGGACAACATCGGCAATAGCGGTCGTCTCAGTTTCAAACAGATCGGCCACGACCAGGAAATCAAGCTTTTCGAAGCCCTCATGGACAAATTGTCCGTCAGGATAGGTCGTTATTGGATTGGAGCCGATCACTAAGAGAGAATCAAGTTCCTCTTTACGGGCGGCCAAGATCATTCTATCGGCGGCCAGCCCGGAGCTTTCGGGGAAAGTCTTCCACAATGCCTTCATTTTATTTTTCACGGCATCGGAAGTATGCGGCATGATACCGAGTTTCTCGGCACCCTTGCTGTTCGAATATTTTGAAAGGAAACCGATCTGCCCTTTTTCATTAAGGCCGGCCAGAGCGGCCAGATTACTGACGGAACCGGCGAGTTTTTCACGCAGGGCCGAACCGGCAATAAATTCGCCCGTGATAAGCGTTACATTTTGGGCCTCGCATATAGCCCGTGCCAGCGCTTCGATTCTTTCTTTTTCGATACCGGAAATACGGGAGGCATCATCGACGGTGTCAGGTTCAAGCAATGATTTAAGATTGCCGGTATTGACGCCTTTAGCGGCCAATCCCTGGTCGACAATGCTTACGCACAATCCATTGATCAGGGCTTCAAGCGTCCCGATATTGTAAACCATTTCATCGGTGGAAATATCACCCGATTTGGTGACAAACGGATTGATCGTGAAAAGCTTTGCCCCGAGTTTTGTCACCGCCTTACGCACCCGTAGATGCACAATCGGGTGCTCTTTGATCAGGTTGGAGCCGATGGTTAAGATTAGATCAGACTTTTCGATATCGGCGATTTTAAACGGCAGTGATGTCATCTTTGTATAGAGATCGCCGTGGCTTTCGGGAAGCATATTATAATCAGTCCGAAAATCAACATTATTCGAATTAAATACCGTGCGAAATAGTTTGGAGAAAGCATGCAGTGACATGGTATCCATATTGGGCGATATCAACCCGCCGATACAGACGCCGCCTTTTTTGTCTTTTATCTCTGTCAGCTTCCGGGCAATCAGGCCGATTGCCTCTTCCCAGCTAACCGGGATCTGAGCGTCACCCTTCTTGACCAGCGGTGTGGTCAAACGATTGTCGGCATTGGCGATTTGATAACCGTAACGCCCGACATCACACAACCATCCTTCATCAATAGCATCATTTCGACGGGAAGTGGCACGATATATTTTTTTGCGGTCTTTCCATAATTTGATATTGCAACCATCGGCGCAGAAATTGCAGATCGAATCGGTCGTTTGAGTATTCCAGACACGTATTTTATATCGCCAGTCGGTATTGGTCAGGGCACCAACAGGACAAATCTCGACCAGATTGCCGGAGTAAAGATTATCGACTTCCTGCCCTGGAGCGGAATCGATTTCGGCAATGTTGCCCCGCTGATAGACGCCGATATCATATTCACCGAATATTTCCTTGTTGGAACGCACACATTTATAGCACAAGATACAACGATTCTGGTTGCGTACTATCTCCGGGCCGATACGATAATCATCAAATGTCTTCTTTTTATCCCGGATAAATCGGTATTTCTTGAAATCGAATCTCGAGTCATCGATACCATGGGCAAAGGTGAGGTCCTGCAGGTCACATTCGCCGCCCTTATCGCAGGTCGGGCAGTCGAGCGGATGATTGAGCAATGTAAATTCCAGTACGGCGCGCCGTCCCTGCTTGACCTTGTCGGAATCTGTATAAACGACCATACCGGGCATGGCCTCGGTGCAACAGGAGACTTCGAGTTTCGGCCTTTTCTCAATTTCGACATAGCACATGCGGCAAGCCCCGACCGGTTTGAGTTTCGGATGCCAGCAAAATGTAGGAATCTCGATACCGATCGACTTTGCCGCCTCAAGAACCGTGGTGCCCCTGGGGACAGTCACCTCCCGGCCGTCTATGGTAAGTGTTACCCTGTTGTTATCATCGGCCATTACTTAAACTCAAACTCCGATTTGACCATGCATGTATGATTTTTAATATGGTATTCCCACTCTTCACGGAACAGTTTGATCGAAGACTGAATCGGCATCACGGCGGCATCACCCAGGGGGCAGACTGTTCGACCAAATATATTGTCACAAATTGTTTCGATCTTTTCTATATCGCCCTCGACCCCTTCGCCGCGTTCGATTCTCGATATCATCTGCTCCAGCCATCCCGTGCCCTCCCGGCAGGGGGTGCATTTCCCGCAGGATTCGTGTTTATAAAAATGAATCAGTCTCTCGATCACCCAGACCATGCAGGTCCGGTCATCGATAACTATAACGCCGCCCGATCCGAGCATCGATCCGGCTTCGGCGATCGATTCATAGTCGAGTCTTGTATCGATCTGATCGGGAAGCAGGAACGGTGTCGATGAGCCGCCCGGAATGATGGCCTTGAGTTTTCGACCGTCGGGAACACCTCCGCCAAGTTCATTGACCAGATACGACAGCGGGGTGCCCAGCTCGACTTCATAATTGCCGGGCCGCTTGACATGCCCCGACAGCGAGAAAATTTTTGTTCCGGGGGATTTTTCGGTGCCCATCGATTTGTACCAATCGGCGCCGTTATTTATGACATGCGGAACGCATGACAGCGTTTCGACATTATTAACGATAGTCGGGCAGGCATAAAGTCCCTCTATGGCCGGGAATGGCGGACGGATCCGGGACATTCCGCGTTCGCCCTCGAGCGAATTCAGAAGCGCCGTTTCCTCGCCGCAAATATACGCGCCGCCGCCGGTATGCACGACAATGTCGAGATCATAGCCGGTTCCAAATATGTTTTTTCCCAGGTAGCCTTTCTCATAAGCTTCTTCGATAGCTTTTTCCATGGTGCGGTAGGGATTGACAAATTCGCCGCGCACATATATAAAGGCAAGATGACTGCCGATGGCGTAGGCCGCGATACACATACCTTCGACTATCAGATGAGGATCCTGCTCCATCAGAACCCGGTCCTTGCAGGTTCCCGGTTCCGATTCGTCGGCATTGCAAACGAGATATTTGGGTTTGGGGCTGTCTTTCGGAATAAATCCCCACTTGACACCGGCCGGGAATCCGGCTCCGCCGCGACCCCGGACACCTGAATTTTTCACTTCGGCGATGACATCCTCGGGCTTCATTTCCTTCAACGCTTTTTTCCAGGCCTTGTAGGCGCCTTTTGAGACGGCCACATCGATCCTGATCTGCTCGGGATCATCTATATTTTTGAATAACAGTTTCTTTTCCATATCAGGCCCGGCTTCTGAGTTCCTCCAGAATTTTATCAACTTTTTCTCTGGTAAGGAATTCATAGTACTTGTCGTTTATCTGCATCATCGGGGCTGAGGCGCAACTGCCCAGACATTCCACCGAAATCAGGGTAAACAGCCCGTCAGATGTTGTCTCGCCTTTTTTGATTCCCAGTTTTTCTTCAAGATATGATATCAGGCTGTCGGCTCCCAGCAGGGCGCAGCTTATATTGTGACAGACCTGAATCAGATATTTTCCGACCGGTTTCTTGGGAAACATCGTATAAAATGTCGATGCTTCGGCGATTTCAAGAGCGGGAATATCTATAATCTTCGAAATCTCTTCATATATTTCTTCACTGAGATGTCCGACCTGGAAATAGGCAACAGTCAGAGCCGGAAGGACGGCTGATTTCCGGCGTGGATACCGGGCCATTTTTTCCTTGATCTTCTTTATCGATTCATCGGTAAGAATCATCGATCTACCTCACCAAGTACAATATCAATTGAACCGATGCAGGCAATTACATCCGCCACCAGACCGCCCTCGATCAATTTCGGCAAAGCCGATAGATTTACAAAAGACGGGGGCCGGACGCGCATGCGATGCGGCTTATTGGTACCGTCCGAAGAAATATAAAATCCCAGTTCACCCTTGGGCGCTTCGATCGCCTGATAAACGCCGCCAACCGGTGGTTTAAAACCCTCTGTAATAATTTTGAAATGGAAAATCAGCGATTCCATCTTGGAAAGAACATCTTCCTTGGGCGGCAGGACAACCCCCGGGACATGGGCTCGATACGGTCCCTCAGGCATGCCATCAAGAGCCTGTTTGGCAATTCGCAACGATTGCCGCATTTCTTCCAGACGAACAAGATATCTATCATAGACATCGCCGTTTTTCCCCAGCGGCACCTCGAAATCGAATTTCTCATAACCGCTGTACGGTGTCGCTTTGCGGACGTCATAATTGACCCCGGAACCTCTCAGACAGGGTCCGGTAAAGCCGTAGTTGATGGCATCTTCGGCCGATATATATCCTACACCGATAGTCCGTTTCCGGAATATCTTGTTGTCATTAAGAAGCCGGACATAATCTCTCATTCCCTCGGGGATACGTTTCAAAATTCTATTCACTTTTTGATCGAAATCTTTGGGCAGATCGTAAGCCAGGCCGCCAATACGGAAATAAGTTGTCATCATCCGCTGTCCGGCGCATGCTTCATACAGATCGATTATATATTCGCGTTCACGAAAAGCGTAGAGAAGCATCGACATCGCGCCAATATCGATGGCGTGGGTTCCGATCCAGACCAGATGTGACATAATCCGTGTCAATTCGGTCAGCAATACGCGGGCGAATTTTACTTTTTCGGGAACTTCGATTCCAATAAGTTTTTCAACGGCCAGGCAATAACCAAGATTATTGGACATCGGCGCCAGATAATCCATACGGTCGGTCACCGGAATGGCCTTGTAATACAGCTTTGACTCGGCCGTTTTCTCGATACCAGTGTGCAGGTAACCGATGTGAGGTGTGGCTTTGACAACCGTCTCGCCGTCCAGTTCCAGTTCGACACGAAGAACACCGTGGGTTGCCGGATGTTGCGGTCCCATGTTTATATTCATGGTTTTTCTCTGGGCATCGCCGCTCATAAGATCACCTCGGGAGGTTCTTCCTTGTTATGCGAAAACTGCGGTATCTCATAGGTCAGCGGAAAATCTTTTCGGAGCGGGTGACCTTCGAGATCATCCGGGGTCAGAATTTTCACCAGATTGGGATGTCCGGTAAATTCAATACCCATCAGGTCCCAGACTTCCCTTTCCAGCCAGTCAGCGGTGTGCCAGAGCGGCGTCAGGGAATCGACCACAGGGTTATCGCCCGGTAAGGGGACCTTGATAAGGAAGCGATACTTATGTTTGAGAGAAAAGAGAACATAGATGACTTCAAAGCGGCCATTAGATTCCTCGGGTCGGCCAAGCCAGTCAATCGATGTAATCTCGGACAGGAATTTGAACTCAAATTCCGAGTTATTGAGCAATGCCCGGCAGATATCGAAGAGATATTCTCTTTTTATATAAAAAGACTGCTGATCCCTGAAATTGTCTTCACGAATCAGAGCCTCTTTGTAATTTGTCTCAAAAAAATCTCTAAGTTTCTCTTCCATCTATTGCAACCAGAATATTTCGAATCAATTCGTGTAAACTGTCATTTTCCTTCCGCCTTCTTACGAAGCGAATCCTTCTCGACCTTTTCATACAGCTTCAAGATTCCATTTATAAGCTGTTCCGGACGAGGTGGACAGCCGGGCACATAAACGTCAACAGGAATTATCCGATCGACACCCTGTACGATGGCATAGTTATTGAAAACACCGCCGCATGAGGCACAGGCGCCCATGGAGATTACCCACTTCGGATTAGGCATCTGCTCATAAAGACGCTTGATAATTGGGGCCATCTTGCGCGATACCCGCCCTGCCACAATCATCAGATCGGCCTGGCGGGGCGACGGACGCATAACTTCCATTCCAAATCGGGCCAGATCGTATTTGGGCCCAAAGGTTGACATCATTTCGATGGCGCAACATGCCAGTCCAAATCCAAAGGGCCACATTGAGCGCTTCCGTCCCCAGTTTACCATTTTATCTAATGTTGTCAGGATAATCGAATCCGGTATTTTTTCTTCTATTCCCACTTCAATGCTCCCTTACCAAGTATATAGAAGTATCCAATTAAGAGAATTACGATGAATACCAGGATTTCGACAAATCCAAACATCCCCAATTTTTGATAGATAACTGCCCAGGGGTAGAGAAAGACAACTTCGATATCGAATAGAATAAAAAGGACGGCGATTAAATAGAATTTTACCGGGAATCTGCCCCTGGTGTCGCCTTTCGGTTTAATACCGCTTTCATAAGGTTCATATTTAGCCCCTTCCGAAGTCCGGCGGCCGAATACTATTGACGCCCCGGCCATGGCGACAGCTATAAATGCCGCAACTCCGACTAAGAACAGAATTGGAAACAAGGTCTCAAACATTTTTCCCCGGCTCATAAGCTCCAATTAAATGCCAATTATAGATATAATATGCACCTAAGTCAATAAATATTTGTGAAAATTTTAACAAAGCCCTAAAAATGCAGACATTTACTTTTTTTGAAATGAAAGACTTCTCCAGGCTCACACGATCCACATAAGTGGTTGCCGAACATAAAACTTATTACAAGACTATAAACCGATTCTAATGTGATTGGAAAATATCCAGCCCCTGTTTTTTTTATATACTTCAGCTCGATATAAGCCGTTTTCTTTTAGTTTACACTCCAATCTGTCACCATTCATTTCACTTATGCATTTACCGTTTCTAATTAAAATAATTCTCGCTTTATCGGGAGTTTTGATGATGATTTCGGCTTTATTGTAATCGGTCAGACTCCCCCCGGCCGTAACCAGCCGGGAATCATTCCGGGCCGCAAATTCGAATCCGGAAGCATCACCCCAGCGATAATTCGAAATAAACAGCCGGCAATCCCGGATGCCATCATAAACCTGCTTTCTGGCAATATCGAGATCAGAAGATAATTCTTCTCGAAGCAGTAGATGCGTGCGCAGGGATTGAAACTGGACTTTATATGGAAAAATAATAATTTGGAACGGCCCAAGTTTTAGCGGATAGGCATGGACATCGATTCCCGCAATACCGGATATTTTCTTTTTCAGATTCAGATCATCCCAGATTTGCAAGATCCGATCGGTCGGCGACCGCATCGACTTGCGCGGAGAAAACAGCATCTTGATCTTGTTATATGGTTTCAGTTTTTCCATCCATTCCGACATTTGATTCCAGATTTCGATGCCATCGAATCCTTCGGCATCCCAGGCAAGCCATGGATACGAGGGGTATTTCCCCACGCGTGATCTGATTTCATCCGGGTGGGCAATAATTCCCAGGGCTCCTTGTCGGGCGCCTTCGGCAACATATTCCTGAGGTGTCATATCCGCCGGCAGGACATCACTCGATTCGAACAGTAGATAGTGATTGCAGTCCTCGGGATCGTTGTGTTCGTATCCAATCAGGACCAGCGTGTTTTTGTAGTATCCCTCTTTGCCTGCGAAGCGATAGTCGAGATTCATGTGATCGGCGACAAGAATAAAGTCCAAATCTACGGCGGAAGCAATTTCAGCGACTTCTTCCAGATTTTTGGTTCCGTCTGAGGCAGTTGTATGGATATGTATACAACCCTGATATTCGTAATATCGGTCGGATTTTTTCATATATCAAGTCCTGTTATCACTGCCGGACGGGATCTTGCGAAATATAAACAGCCCGGCGGCCATCATTATAATCAGCGAGATTACTGCAAGTTTATACGGCATTTGGGAAGCTCGGGGTGCATCCAGATTGAGCATTGAGGCCAGCCCGTTCCCCAAGGGGCGATTGGGATTGAAAAGAAAGACTATAATCCCCCACAAAACCGGTCCTACAACGGCGGCGGCTCTCCCGGAAAGAGAATACAGGCCGAAAAAGCGGCCGAGTTCATCCTTGGGGACCATTTCAGCCAGTAGCGGACGGGAGACGGTCCAAATTCCCCCGAGTAGAATACCGATTATCGAGCCAATGATATATATAAAAAAGATATTTGAAACGACAATAAACAGCAAAAGGACGACAATCCAGCCCCATACAATGTATATCATCAATTTTTTGAGAGCGACTATCTGTGAAATATTACCTATCACAAAGGATCCCAGCATCGCGGAAACGGTTGAGACAATCAGAAATATTGTCAGGTCGGCGTCGGAGAATCCAAGGACCAGGGACGAGAAAATACCCATATTCAGGATGACTGTGGCGATGGCATCCTCGAAGAAATAATCGGCAATCAGAAAGCGCAGGACCCCGGGATATTTTTTGGTCTCTCTTATCCCCTCCCAGACCTCACGGTAGGCGCGTTTGAATTTGATACGCTCCGGTTTGATACGAGCTTTTTTTTCATCGACCCATAAAAACAGCGGCATGGCGAAGACAAAAAACAGAATCGCCGTAGGAAAGAAGGCTCCGGTTTTGCCGGAACCGGCAAGACCGGGTATATCCAGGCCGAAAATGCCGCCGGTAACCCAGGGCAGGACAAGGATCATGCCGACAATCGAGCCGGTATAGCCAAACGCCACGCCGAATCCCGACACCAACCGGGCCTCATTGCCCCCGGAAACGGAATACAGGAGCGAATTGTAAAATACCATCCCTCCTTCATAGAAAAAATTCGAGAAGGCAAACATGAAAATAACAGGCATAAAGAGCGGCGCCGGGATTAGCGGGACCAGGCCGATGGATATACAGCAGGTTATGGTAAACAGGAAAAGAAACAGTTTCTTTTTATGTGAATGATCTGAAAGGGCGCCGAGGGCCGGCATGATAAGTCCGACAAGAAGCATCGATCCGGAATAGGCAATGTCGTAGTAGAGCCCGTCGCGGCCAAGATCCTCAACCACCCAGCGTTTGAAGTAAAGCGACAGGATGTTCATCGAAAAGATGGTATTGGCGAAGTCATACAGCGACCAGCCGATGACATCCTTACGGAAAATATCTCCGGTTTTACTCAAAGTTCCAAAGTATCTGATATGGTTAACATGGCATCCCTGATCATGGTAAGGAATATGCCCAGTTCCAGATCAAGGTGGGAGCAGGCCGCCATCGCTTCGCGGGAAGCACCCGCGGCAAAGCGTTTTTCTTTGAAACGCCTTAGCATGAATTCCTCATCGACATTGGCCAGTTTTTTTGATGGATGCATGAGGGCACAGGCGACAATAAATCCGGTCGCAGGATCGGTGGCATAAAGCGACCAGTCGATTCGGCTTTTGCACGGGGCGTGGCCCGGATGGCAACGGATGGCGTAAATCATTTCATCAGGAAGTTCATATTCCCTGAGCCAATTTTCGGTCACGAAAGTATGTTTCTCCGGCTTTTTCAGAGTGACCGCATAATCGAGATCATGCAGTAAGCCTGTCAGACCCCAGAGATCAGCATCTTCACCGAAATGCCCGGCCAGCTTCACCATTCCGGCCTCGACTGCCAGAATATGTTTCCTCAAGTTTTTATTTTTAATCTTTGATTCCATTAAGGCCAGGGCGGTGGGTCGATCGATCATATTTTTACCTCAGCTTTGACTTGCCAGAAAGAATTATATATAATTGAACGTTAAAAGTCAAAAGCCGAAATGCAATCTAAATCTAAGAATGGATGACAACAAAGTCATGACTGATAAAAGGCAGACGGGCATTTTACGTATCGAGATTGCCGGCTTTATTATGGCGGGTCTGTATATTCTGGCCGGACTGATTCCCATCGACAGCCTGTGGGGATTTAATCATTTGAGATACCTGCCGGATTATGGCATGATCGCTATCGGTCTGCTGTTTATTATTGTCCTGATACCGCATGTATCCGAAAAAATATTTTCGGCGGTTAAAGGGATTCTTCGAATTTTCAACCGCTTTTCCCTATCCGTCAGGGTAGTCGCAATCGCCATTATGGCGGTTCTTGTTTTCTATTTACTTCGGGTTCATGTACACTCCCTCGGCGACGGTTATCAGCGGATTTATCAGGTCGAGCAGGGTTATCTATACTATCACACCGAGGTGCTTGATTTCTTTTTGCATGGTATTCTATATGCGGGATTGAACCTGATCGGGAAATTTTCGGGTGAGACGATATATACAATATTCAGTATTGCGGCAGGGACATCCTTTATTATCTCTATTTATTTATTCAGGCTCGATGACAGGGAAAGGATAATAGATGAACCGTTGATGAAAATCCTCCTTATTACATTCGGCGGATCGCAATTATTTTTCGGTTATGCGGAATCATACGCGCTGTTCTATATATTCAGTCTGCTGTATATCCTGTATGCGGTAAGATTTCTGCTTTCGGGCAAAGGGCTTTTGGCGGCCTCGATATTTTTGGGCCTATCCTGTACATCGCATATAACGGCGCTGATTCTGGCACCATCGTTTTTTTACCTGGCCTTCTATAATCACCGGATAATCTGCCCCGAAAAATTTCCCCGGAAATATATTCCATCCATAATTGCGCTGGCCATGATAGCGGCTGTCATCGTGCAGGAGATTTTATTGAGGATTTATGTCGGCGAGTATGTCACTTCAGTTTCCGGAGGTTACCTGTCCTTATGGCCGTTATCGGAATATACTGTGTTTTCGCCGGCTCATTTACTTGATGTATTGAACGAAATTCTTATTATCGTACCGGTAATATTAATTCTTGCTTTTGCCGGTTTTGGGGTGCCATCAAATGACAAACACAAAAACCTGAACATATTTTTATCAATAACCGCTGTATCGGGGGCATTGATGATGGTTATAGTCGATCCGAAATTGGGCTATGCCAGAGACTGGGATCTGTTCTCTATCCCGACAGCAATGCTCGGTCTGGCGGGCGTCATTTATTTCACGACTAAACTCAATCTGAAGGCAGAAAGACCATGCAAAAGGTTTGTTATCGGGGCGCTGTCGATGATTTTTCTTTCCGGCTGGGTGCTTACCAATGCCTCGGTTCAGGGACAGCTGAATCGTGCTGAAGATTTACTGAGCCTTGATGATAAGGGGCGCGGCTACTGTACGGAATTGCTGGCTTATTATTATCGTTATAATGCCCATAATAATGAAAAGTCGCTGGAGCTGTTACAGAGTATTCCGGGTCGAGGTAAAAATGCGCGTGTTTATTACAAAATCGCCAAGACCGAAATTGATTTGGGCCGGCATGAGGATGCACTCGAATCAATATACAAAGGATTGGATCTTGACAGCAATTATGCCGCTTTGCACTTGATGGCCGGAACAATTCTGACCAATCGGGGTAAACCGGAACAGGGATTGCCGCACCTGCAGAGAGCGATAACACTGGATCAGAGCCGCAAAGAGGCATACCACACTCTCGGAACAGCGTATTACAAATTGGATTCGCTGGATATGGCATTGATGATTTTTAAGGATATTGCCCGCGTATATCCTGATGATGCGATGGCTTATATCGAGGCGGGCAATATGTATCGTCTTCTGAGGCAGTATGATTCTGCCTATTTTTACATCAGGCAGGGGCTTCAAATAAATCCGGATATAGCCGAAGGTTATCAGCTTCTCAACGCCATCAAAAGGGAAATGTCGCCATAGAGGAACAACTTTCAGCCGATCTTGTTAAATCCCTTGACAATCGGCCGATTATTGAATAAGATTATTTGCTAAAAAATATGCTGGGGTAGCTCAGTTGGTTAGAGCACCAGATTGTGGATCTGGGGGTCGAGAGTTCAAGTCTCTCCCCCAGTATATTTTTAAGTCAGCAACGATTCAATCCCGGATCTTACCAGATTAAAATCCATCACGTCCTTTATTTTCGGTTTGCTTTACCGGTATTGATTTTCATTATTCTTTCCACTATATTTGATTTTTACAAAAATAGAAATTAGAATGTCTTAAATAAAAACACATCGAAGGAGCAGTTCATGAAGAATCGGTGTATGTATGCTTTATTGATTGCGGCAATGGTTCTACTGGCCTTTTCAGTACCCGTTACCGCTCAAAATATCGATGCCAGGGAATACCGGCTTGATAACGGCATGCAGGTCCTGATGGTCGAAAGGCATGAAAGCCCGACGATCATGGCCTCGATATTGGCACGGGTAGGGTCATCCAACGAGGTTCCCGGAATAACCGGTATTTCCCACCTGTTCGAACATATGATGTTCAAAGGGACCGAAACGATCGGAACAAAGGATATTAAGCGCGACCTTGAAATCATGGCACAACTTGACTCGCTCAGAGAATTGATGCGGGCCGAAGAGCGGATAATGCGAGAAAAATATCGCCGCGGGGGGATAAGCAATATGCTTGATCCAGAGGCAAAGACTCCGCGCTACAAGGAAATCGAGATCGTTTTCGACAGCCTGATTCTCGAGCAGCGGGAGCTCATAATCAAGGATCAGCTTGATGAAATCTACACCAAAAACGGCGGTTATTTCCTGAACGCTTTCACATCGGACGACATGACCGGGTATTTTGTCCGTCTGCCAAAAAACAAAATAGAGCTTTACATGTGGCTTGAATCGGACAGGTTTAAAAATCCCGTATTCAGGGAATTTTATTCCGAGCGCAACGTTGTCCGTGAAGAACGCCGCCTGACTCTCGAATCAACACCGACCGGTTTGATAGATGAGGAATTCAGGGCCATGTTCTGGAAATCGTCATCTTATAATTGGGATGTTCTCGGCTGGCCATCCGACCTGTACAGCATTACCCGCGAACAGGCAAATGCATATTTTAACACATATTATGCGCCGAATAACCTGACCATGATTCTCGTCGGCGATCTTGAGCCGGACAGGATGATCAAGTTGGTAAAAAAGTACTTTGATCGGATTCCCAGGGGTACCGTCGAACCGCCCGATGTGGTGACTCTTGAAGAAAAACAATATGGCGAAAAACGTCTGATTGCTGAAGCGGAAACCAGCCCGAGGGCGGAGATATGGTACCATACGGCGGCCTGGAAACATGCCGACAGCTATCCTCTTGAAGTCCTGGCGGGAATTCTAAACGGTAAAACGGGACGCCTTTATAAAAAACTGGTGGAAGAAAAGGGTATTGCCAAGAGTTCGGCAGAACGCAGCCGGCGCATGATGCCGGGTGATAACCTGTCTGTTTCGGCCGGCCAGGATTCCAAAAAATACGCGGGCGCCTTCCAAATCACGGCCGAGGGTATAGCGGACACCAAACCCGAACAGCTTGAAGAGGCGATATACGAAGTCATCGATGATTTGAAAAAGAATCCCGTTCCGGAAGATGAACTTCAGAAGGTAAAAAACCAGTTGCGCGTCAAACAAATCCGATTCATGGACATTATGTCAGGAATCGGGATACTCTTTGTTCTCGGACAAAATGCCGCTTTCGGCGACTGGACCGAGGTAAATAACAACCCCAAAATGTGTGACCTGGTGACAGCTGAGGATATTCAGCGCGTAGCCAATCAGTATTTCACAAAGGACCAGCGGAACGTTTTAATAATCAACAGCAAGTCCGGGCCTGATGATGAACAGGAAGGCGAAGATCCCCGGTTCGCACAAATGGCGGAGATGATCAAATCGATGACTGACGCCGACCGGCTCGAGCAGATGATGGG
>Ga0209834_10000666_pt1 | contig 20446 bp, 25 predicted proteins | sample Mar14236cmmetaG_FD_184134 | JGI IMG/M metagenome (GOLD analysis project Ga0209834, IMG submission 184134) | Marine hydrothermal vent microbial communities from Guaymas Basin, Gulf of California to study Microbial Dark Matter (Phase II) - Marker... ...
GTACGAGAGCATCAGGATCAGCTGAACGGCCAGATACGGTTTGACATTTACTTTTTCAATTGGGTTTGGCTCGCCCTCCGCGGGCGTTGACAAGTCCTCTAGCTCTGCCGTTTCCTTCGCTATAACGAGACTCCTTTTGACGATGAGGGCCACGCCCGCGAGCATCACCGCAGTCAGGAGCCCAATGTTCGCAGTAAAGCTCAGAATCCCGAGGAAGAGGCCGAGGACCATGAAGGCCTTCCCCGCGAACTCGTTTGTTTTCTTCCAGGCCTCCCCCGATAGAAATGTATATCCTGTCCTCACACCTATCGCATAGTTTGGCCGGTTCCTGAAGAGATACGTCAGAAGTCCAGCCAAGAACATCGTCCCCGCGATGAAAAGCCCGGGAACTACCTCAGAACTCACCGTTGATTCCCTCCATCCTGTTGAGGGTCTCAACTATTACCCATATCTCGTTCTTTAACTCGTCTAGCACATCTCTCCCCAGCTCGGTGAGTGAGTAGTACTTCCTCGGCCTTCCGCTCACTTCAGACCATGAGTCCTCAAGGAGGCCGAGCTTTTTCAGGCCCCGCAGGATGTCGTATAGAGCTCCTTCGCTCGGAACGAGCCTTCCACCGCTTAACTCGTCCAGCCTCTTTCGCATCGCGTAGCCGTGTAGCTCGCCCTCCTTCTCAAGGATCGAGAGAATAAGATAAGAATAAAGTCCGGAGCGGAGGTCCTTCCTGAGCTTCCTCAGTGCCTTTTCCTTCCCTTTTCCAAACACCCGGCTTCACCAGACGGCCTTTTCTTCTTCGGCGGGCTCTGTCTTTGCCTTTGGAATCGTGTAGTACAGCAGTCCCAGTGCAACGACCGCGGTTATAAATTCTACCGCGTACATGAGGGGCTCGCTCTTGGTGAACTGGTAGTAGGCCGCCAGGGAATCGATGACCGAGTGAATCCCTATCATTGCCAGAAGGCCTTTCCTTCCGAACCCCTCCCTGCAGGCGTACGCGAGGTAGATTCCTGTTCCGACGTGGAAGAGAACGACGAAATAGCGTTCGAGCATTGAAATAACGGCAGTGCTCAGCGGGACGTCGAGTGGCTCCCCTGTCGCAAGGGCTCCCGCCAGAGTAGCCCCGGCTATAACGAAGACTTCAGTCATCCCGAAGCCCAGCCCCATGAACAGGCCAGTGTTCAGGCTCTTCCCCTTCACAAGGAAGTACTTTGCCAACTCCTGCATGGTCCCGGCGATGAGGCCGAGCCATATCGAGACCCCAATAACGAAAGCCGTTCCCCTTGCAAGGACATCGGCGTTTGACCTTATCCCCATCCCGAGGAGAGGGAGCTGCTGAACCGGGTTCTGGACGATGAGCGCTATGAAGAAAGCGGCCAGGCCTAGGATGAACTCTCCCCACCTCTGTTTCTTGAAACCGAGGAAGTAAAGCGTTCCCCACGCGAGCAGTCCACCGAGTATGGGAAACGGGAGGAGGTACATGCTTACTCCTCCTTCTCGATGACCACGGCAGTTCCGTAGGCGTAGACCTCCGCCACGCTTGACCCGACGTTTGAGGTGGCGAAGCGCATGTTCACCACGGCGTTTGCGCCGAGCTCCTTGGCGCTGAGTGCCATTCTTCTTAGAGCTTCTTCCCTCGCCTCGGCCATCATCTGGGTGTATTCCTTCACCTCGCCACCCTTGATGTTCCTGAGGACGGCCATTATGTCCCTGCCCAAGTGGGTGGCCTTGACGGTGCCGCCTCTGGCCAAGCCCTTAACCTCCACAATCCGGTACCCCGGAACGGTCTCGGTTGTCACGACAAGGATTCCATCAATCGTTTCCATACCCATCACCTCGATGCATCGAACTTCGAGGTATTGTTGGATTAAGAAGTATAAAAGGCTTTTGTTAGGTAGGGGTTGCTTCCTCAGATTGTTTATAAACCCCGGATCGAACTTTCCATGGGTGGTTCGATGCACGAGATTTCAAACGGTGAGATACTGGGGGCCCTGCGAGAGCTCAACGCTAGAAGGGTGCTGATCCAGACGCCGGAGGGTCTGAAGCGCGAGGCACAGTCCCTGGCTGATTTCCTTGAGGAGAACGGGATAGAGGCCATAATAAGCGGCGACATCAACTACGGCGCCTGCGACCCTGCCGACAGGGAGGCGAGGCTCCTCGGCTGTGACGCGCTCATCCACCTCGGCCACAGCTACATGAGGCTCAACCTTGAGGTTCCGACGATATTCGTCCCGGCCTTCGCCAAAGTAGATGTTGTACCTTCACTTGAGAAAAACCTTGACGAGATTAAGAAGCTCGGAGAGAAGATAGCCCTCGTCACGACGGCCCAGCACATCCACCAGCTTGAGCGGGCGAGGGAGTTTTTGGAGAAAGAGGGCTTTGAGGTTGTCTTTGGTAGGGGCGACTCAAGGGTGAGCTGGCCGGGCCAGGTTCTTGGATGCAACTTCTCTGCCGCGAAAGTCGAGGCGGAAGGTGTCCTCTTCATAGGAGCCGGCTACTTCCACCCGCTCGGCGTTGCGCTCGCGACCAAAAAGCCGACCCTTGCGGTAAACCCCTACTCTGGGGACGCAATATGGATGGACAAGGAGGTCGAGCGCTTGGTAAGGAAGCGCTGGGCGCAGATAGCGAAGGCCATGGACGCCAAAAAGTTTGGCGTGATAACGAGCACGAAGAAGGGCCAGCTCCGTCTGGCGGAGGCAAAGCGCGTGGTGGAGCTTCTCCGCGAGCACGGGAAGTACGCGAGGCTCATAGCGATGAACCACATAAGCTACCCTGCTTTGGAGGGCTTTGACTTCGATGCGTACGTTGTTGTCGCCTGCCCGCGCGTCCCGATAGACGACCACGAGAACTGGAGGAAGCCGGTTTTAACACCGAGGGAACTGGAACTCCTCCTCGGCTTAACGGAGGAATACGAGTTCGACGAGATAGCCGGTGCCGAGAGAAAAGATGACGAGCCCTCCGGCATTTCAGTGAAGCGCTGACTTTCTCTCCCCTCATTCAAATTTTGACTTTCTTTCGGATGCTCTGTCATTCATGGGGGAAAGGCTGACGTTGAGTGACACATCTTCCGAGCAATATTTGACAAAAACTCTATAAGATTTAAAGTCTATATCCCAATGTTATGTCGTCTGACAAAAACAAAAGTGCCGAACTTGTGAAGGAGTACCTGAGTTCCTGGAAGGTTGGGAAAGTCATTGATCTGGCTCTAAAGGACGAGGAGGTTCTCCTGACGCTCTTCAGGCTTCTCCATGCGGGAGACGACGAGCTCAAAATTCGCGCCCTTACGGCGCTTGAAGATGTGTTTAAAGCGCTCCCCGACGTTAAACGGCTCATCCTCGTGGAAAAGTTTCTCGACGACCTGATAAAACTGCTGGAGAGCGACAGCGATGGTGTCCTAATTCACACCATCAGAACGATTGGTAGGCTAATAGAGGGCGTCCCCCTGCAACCGGAGAAATTTGTAAAACTGGCACACGCCTTCAAGGACCTCATTAAATCCAGGAAAAATGAGGCCGTTCTGCTTGAGATACCCCCCGTTCTTAAAGTCATGAGGCCAACCTCTTACACACCGAAGCTCATGGACGCCATTTCAAGGCTCCTAAAGTCAAGCAACCCCCGCCTTAAGGCCATGGGGCTTAGACTGCTCCTCAACGCGGGGGCATTCACTGGAAATCCTTCCTTCATGAAAACATTTTTCTCGGAGATTTATTATGCACTCCAGGAACGGGAAGACATCCCCCTGGTTGATTTCTGCCTTGACCTCCTACTTGAAGTCATTCACTACCCGCTGAGAGACGAGTTCATGGATGAGATTGCCTATGTGCTGACCGCGGTTAAGGAAATTGCCATCCAGAAAAACTCAGAGCTGACAGAGAAAGCCAGGACTGTTGCGGAAAAACTTGAGCTCGCTATCCGTGGTTACTACTCCAAAAACCCTGAGAGGGCCAAGGAAAAAATCCACGAGCTCCTGGTAAACGAGCGCTTTTACGAGGCAGTTGACCTCGCGCTGGCAGTTGGGGACGAATACGTCCTGAAATGGCTGGTGGACGTCCTTGAAAAGTTCGGCAGGGAGACCCTCATGATCAACGCGAGGGTTTTGCCTGGCCCGAAGTACGCTTCCGTGCCCCCTGAGAAAAAGGCCCAGAGGTACCTCACGCCCCCAACCCTTGCCCAGTTCAAAGGGGAAAAGAAAAGCACCGGGGCGGCGTCGTTTAACGAAGCCTCATCTCGGCGGAAGCTGAGCAAAGAGGAAATGGCCGGGCTGGAACGGGCACTAAAAGCCGGGGACGAGGAAACGCTCGTCGAATTATCGAGGAAAAATATTGAAGCGGTGTTTGAGCTGGTTCACAGGCTTGAAGGGGGAGATGAGCTCGAAAAAATGGACTCCCTCTGGGCGCTCTCAAAGCTCGCCGAGAGAATTGAACCTGAGGCGGCTTTCGTCCTGGAGCCTGTGGTGGAGGGCCTTCTTAAGCTGGCCCGCTCAACGAAAAACCGGTGGATGGGGCAGAGGGCTTCAAAGACCCTTGCGTTACTCGCTTCGAAGAGCAGAACGGGTGACAAAATAGTGGAGGAATTTCTCGATGACTACCTCTCAGGTGACGTGGAAAGGGTAGTGCCTGCCCTGGAGTTCTTCGGCTGCTATTTTGAGAGGGTATGGGACGAGAAGACCGCGAGGGCAGTTCTCCCTCACCTTCAAGACTACCTCAAAAAAGAGGAGACCCGCTTTGATGCGCTCCTCACACTTGAGGGTCTCGTGAGATTGGCCCCACCGGACAGGGCGGGGCTCTTCCTGCCCTTCGTTGAAGTGCTTAAGGCGATAAAAAAGTCCGCACTTCCCCAAGACCAGAAGCTCGCTATGCGGATTCTGGAGGATATATCCTCGAAGATAAAGGCTGAGTTATTAGGGCCCCCGGATTTCTAACCCCATAAGGTTTAATATACCCACTGTGTAGTTTGGCCCGTGGTCGCGGTGAGCGGGATGAGAAAGAAGCACCTTGCGATGCTCCTCTCGAGGCTCGAAGGTTTTCCTGAGCCGAAGCCCGGGCTTGAACAATACAGGACGCCCGGCGATGTGGCGGCGGAACTGCTCTGGTTAGCGTACTCTTTCGGCGATATAGCCGGAAAGGTCGTGGCCGACCTCGGGGCCGGGACTGGCGTTTTGAGCATTGGGGCGGCCCTCCTCGGGGCGGAGAAAGTCTACGCGGTTGAGGTCGATGCAAAAGCTGTTGAGGTGGCAAGGAGGAACGCCCTTTCTCTTGGTCTGGAGGATAGGATTGAGTTCATAAACGCCAATGTCTCGGAGTTTGGCCAGCGCGTTGATACGGTTATAATGAACCCGCCCTTCGGGAGCCAGGTGAAGCACGCGGACAGGCCGTTTTTGATGAAGGCCTTCGAGATTGCTGACGTGGTATACTCTATCCATCTCGCAAAGCCCGAGGTGAGGCGGTTCATAGGGGCCTTCGTGAGGGACGCCGGCTTTTCGATAGCGCACAGGATAACGCTGCCCTTTGAAATCCCGGCGCAGTTCTTCTTCCACAGGAAGCGGCTGGAGCGGATTCTCGTGGACGTTTATTCCTTCAGGAGGGTTGTGGATGGGGAAACTTAAACTAAGCGACAGACAGCTTTATGCTCTCATTGAGGCGGTAAAGCTCGGCGAGGAGGTTAAGCCGAGCCAGCAGGCCAAGAGGAAGGCCTTTGCAAAGTACAAAATCGACGGCTGGGAGAACTCGAAGCTGACCGGGATTTTCTACTCGATTCAGCGCAGGCTCGGCCTGATAGATGAGATAATCGAGGAGCTAGTCGGAGTTTCGCCCCTGATTCTCGATCCCTGGCTGAGGGCCACGCTGAGGGTGGCAGTCGAGGTGGCCGTTTTCAGGGACCCGAGTGAAAAGACGCGGCAGCACTTGAAGGGCCTCGCCCAGTTTCTATCGAAGAAAACACACCCCTTCGTGGGTTATTACTACTATGACCTCCTTCCGAGGGTTCTTGAGTACGTGCCCGTCATCGACAGCGAGGAGAAAAGGCTGAAGTGGGACTACCTCTTTCCGGAATGGTTCATAGCGAGGATGAGGGGCCTGCTCGGTGACGAGGCAGAGGAGCTCCTCAAGGCCCTCAACGAGACCCTGCCAACGAGCATCCGTGTTAACCTGCTGAAAACGAGCGTTGAGGAAGTCGAGAGCTACCTCCAGAGAAAGAACGTCCGGTTCGAGAGGAGCGAGAGGGTTGATACAGTCCTCAGAATCCTCGACCCATTCAACCCCGAGTGGCTCCTCAACAAGGGGTTCGCCATAGCGCAGGAGGAAGCGGCAGCGGCCGCCTCGCTGGTTCTGGCCCCGAAACCGGGTGAAACTGTGGTTGACCTTGCCGCCGCCCCCGGAGGGAAGACCGCTCACATGGCCGAGCTGATGAAAAACGAGGGCAAAATATGTGCCTTTGACGTTGACTCTGCGAGGATTAAGCGCATGAAAGAGGTTCTCAGGCGCACGGGCGTTGAAATCGCCGAGACCATAAAGGCCGACGGAAGAAAGGCCCCCGATATTCTGGGGGAGGAAATCGCCGATAGAGTCATGCTCGATGCCCCGTGTACGAGCGACGGAACCATATCAAAGAACCCCGAGCTGAGATGGCGCCTCCGCGAGAAGAACATCCCAAAGGTCGTCGAGCTTCAGAAGGAACTCATCGAGAGCGCCTGGAAGCTCCTGAAGCCCGGCGGGAGGCTTCTCTACTCCACCTGCTCGATGCTCCCAGAGGAGAACGAGGAAGTTGTAAAGTGGTTCCTTGAAAAGCACGAAGACGTGAGACTCGTTCCCCTCAACGGCCCCTACGACCCGGGCCTCCTGGAGGGGACTATGAGGGCCTGGCCCCACAGGCACAGAACGATAGGGTTCTTCTACGCGCTGATAGAAAAGAGAGAGTGAGTGGAGTTTTAGCTTTCTTTCTCCACCTTCACCCTCAGCTCCTCTGCAAACCAGTTGACCCTCTGCGGGAACGGTATCTCAATTCCGGCCTCATCGAGGGCTTCTTTTACCCTCTGGACTATCTGAGTCCTGACGTCAAACCACTTCACGGTCGGGGCCCACGCCTTTATGGATATATTGACGCTGTTGTCCCCTAGGCTGTCCACGAAGACCGTGGGCTCAGGTTCCGCGAGTACGTAGGGCATCTCGTCGAGGGTCTTCTTTATGACCTCTATTGCCCTCCCGGCGTCTTCCTTGTAGGCTATTCCGACGATTATGTTGACCCTCCTCGCCGGGTACTTCTGGAGGTTCTTTATCTCGCTGTTGAAGAGCTTCTCGTTTGGAATCCTCACGAGGAGGCCGTCCCACGTCCTTATCCTCGTGGAAAGGATTCTGATGTCGTGGACGATTCCGGAGTAACCCCCAACCTCCACGGGGTCGCCTATCTGGAGGGGCCTGTCAAAGTACATGAATATGCCCGAGATGAAGTTTGAAACGACGGTTTGTGCGGAGAAACCGAGGACGATACCCGTTATCCCAGCGGCGGCGAGGAGCGTCGTCAACCTGCCCGTGAAGCCCGCTATGTTGAGGGCTATGAAGAACGCCAGCGTGACTATCAGGTAGTAGAAGAGCTTTGCCTTGATCTGGGCCTCAGGGAGCTTCTGCTGGGAGGAACTCATTATCATGTAGTCCTTTGCCTTCTTGGCGAAGAGATATGAGAAGTAAAACACCAGGAAGGCAGTTAGCAGGTTGCTTACGCTCGTCCCTGCAATTTCGTAGGAGAGAACTCCCAGGGCATGGAAGCTGTAAATGACGGCTATGACGACTATTAAGTTGTGTAGCGTTGAGGATGTGTCTTCGTTAATTATCCACACGTACCTGGTGCTTCTGGACAGGTTGATTAAGTGCCTCCGGAGAAGCCTCGCTATTAAAATGCCTATCGCGAGGACCAAAAGGGCCTTTACGACCGCGCCGATGGTCAGCGTGAGGAATAAATTCTCCCCGAGAAGCCCCTGCTCCCAGAACGATGTGGCGTTTGCCGCTGTGTCCATCCTCACCACCTCATCAGAAAGTTCGGAAGGGATAGCCCTTTCCCCACCGAGTTTAGTCCGTCCTTTGGAGCCCTCCCTGTGTTGTTGACCTCGGGGCTGTGGTCCTTTATCGTGACGACCAGCAGGGGATAGTAAGCCCTTGTGCTCTCGTAATACATAGACGTTCTCCATATCGGGATCACAACCCTCTCAAGGGCCTTCCATTCGGGCGAGGGGTTTGAAACCGTGAGCTTCGCCACTCCAATGGAGTCGGGCTCCTCCGCATAGAACGGGCTGACGTGATAGCGGCAGATTACGCCGGCTTCCAGCGTGCCGTAGAGGGCGTACTTCTCCCTGCCCACAATGAAGTGGTCCACGCTAAGCTCGCCGACTTTGACGTCTACATCCACGGGGGCCTCAATGAACCCGGTTAGGGAATCGTGGGGCGGCACGATCAGGGGCTCCTTGAACTTCACCATGAGGAGTCTCACGCCGTAACCAACCGCCGGAGCCGGGAGGACTTTGAGTTCCTCCCCGTTGTTTTTGATTATCCTCTCCACATCGTCCCGCCGGTATCTGACCCGATTTTCGCTCTCCTCAAGGAGGTGAATTTTTTTATCGCCAACTTTGATGAACTGGGTCTTTAGTTTGTGCTCTCCGAACATGGGTAAAAGTAGGGCATAAGAAAATTTAAAGTTTGTTTTAGAATATTGAAATGGGATGAATCGGGCATTCTGGACCTATATCCTCAATCTAGAGGTGGTTGTGCTGAAACAGAATGTCCTGGAAAGGAATGGGTTTCAGTCCACGTCTCTCACCGGCGAACCTCGCCAAGTCGAAGACCCCTTTTGCATGTCCTATAACTCCAACATCCGCCGTCGCAACGGTCTCGAAGCCCTTTAGCTCGTGGTCCGGGCTCTTAACGAGCAGTACCTCTCCCGGAACGTCAAACTCCGAGAGGAGCTCGGCCGTTAGTGCCCTAACAACACCGCTCCTGGAATTGTTTTTTCCGTAGAAGAATATGGCTTTCTGAGGGGAAAGCCCTGCCAGGGCAGAGACGATAAGTTTTAGGTTCTCTCGGGTTTTCTCGTGCGGTTTGTACTTCCCCTGGTACTTCAAATCCCTGACGAGCCCGTCCTCGCAGAGTATTGCCTTTCCCTCAAGGAGGGACTCAAGGGTTATGAGGACGTTGAAACCGTCTATTGCCAGAATCTTCCCGGCGAGCTCTTCGGGTTTCAGGAGTTTTTCCTTAACTTCCGCAATCCAACCGTCGGAGAAGACGCACCTGGCCTGGAGGTGCCGCTCTTTTTTTGTAAGCCTGTAGTGGTTGGCGACGAATTCTAGCGCGTAGCTTTTCCGGTAGCCCCGGTTGAGGAGGTACTTGAGGTCGCGGTAGGCTTCCGACAGCATGAAAAAAGAAACGGTGGAAGCTTAAATAACCTTCTCCATGAGCTCCTCTCCGGCGTGAATTTTGAGCTTTACCTTTCCGTCGAGCAGGGAGCTTTTGACCTTCCGCGTGAGTATCTCGTCCACCTGGAAGATCCCGGCCGGGTGCTTCATCCAGATTTCGATTAGTATGGGCTGTTCCGCGTTCCCTTCTTTGATTTCGACGCGGTCTATGGCCATTGCCGAAACCGCGTGTATGTCGACCTTGTCCTTCTTGTGGACGAGCCTGCTCCTTCCTGCTTCCATGTCGCAGCCGTCCGCTATCGTGACGAGCGAGCCCTCGATCGTGGTGCACGGCACGTGCTCGTCGTGGGTGTAAACCGCGTTGAGCGTGAGCGCCTTGAGGAGGAGCGGGTCGTCGCTCTCGAACTCGCTGACGAGTTTGTCTATTATCGGCTCCGTGAGCAGGGCGCTGAACTCGTAGTGGTTTATCCTGTGTATCATGTTGCCGACGTCGTGGAAGAGGGCGCCGAAGGAGACGATGAACTTGCTCCAGCGGAAGGGTTTGCCGAGCTTTTCCGCCGTGGTCTCGATTCCAAACTTTTTGATGGTCCTCAGCAACTCCAGCGCACGCCTCGTTGTGAGGAGAACGTGAATCGGCCCGTGGTCGTTGAAGCCGTAGACGTTCAGAACGATGTAGTTGGTCGTCTCGAAGTAGTAGTGATACTCCCTGAACGCCCTCTCGTACATCTGGTAGAGTCCCTCGTCTCCCATTAGTTCCCTAATCTCGCCCAGCAGTTCTTCTTCAGTGTACATATCTCTCACCCAAATGCATGGAGAATAGGAGGTTTTAAGGGTTTTGAACGCCTGAACGAAAATAACCCCTGGAACGGCTGTTGAGCTTGGACAGAAAACAGCTCACTCCAGCATGCCCTCGAGCTCGAGAATCTTCTTTGAACGGAGGTAGACGACGGGGATGCCCCTCTCGCGGAGCCTCTTTTTCAGACCCTTGTCGTTGGTGCAGACTATGACCCGCTTGTTTTTTGCCGCAAAGTCGAGAATCTGGTCGTCTATCGGCCTCTCACCGAAGCGGCCTATCTCCACGGTCTCGAACCTCTCCGCCAGCTTCTTTGCCATTCTGATGGCCATCAGGTCTTTTCCGCGGGACTTTCTTTCTATGACGTCGAGCTCGTCCAGCACAACGTTTGGAACCACGATTCTGAACTTTACGTCGAGGATTCTGTTAAGCTCGCCCACTATGTCAACACCAAACTGGCCCGGGACGAGGAGGAAGTTGGTGTCTGGAACGACGAGCCACTCTCTTTTCTCCATAACTACCACCAGAAAGGAAAGAGAAAAGGGCTCACTCCCTGATGAAGCCGTAGCCTATGAGGCGCCACCTGCTTCCGACCTGCCTGCTGATGGCAACCCTGTCTCCGACCTCGGCACAGATGGGTATCTGGAGCTTCAGCTCGACCTCATCCTTGCCGAGCCCGGTGACGAGGCCCATCGTTCTGGCGGTTCCAACGTTGAGGAGGAGCACTTCCCTCCTCTTGATCGGCTCGACCTTGAGCTCCTCCTCAGTTCCAACGACCCTCTCGAGGAGGTGGACCTCAAGTCTAAGGTCGTTCCACACCGGCGGGAGCTGGCCGGGCTTTCCTACGACGTTTCCGGCCATGAGGTCGCCCTTGGTGAGGTACGGGTCGAGCTTGGTTCCAACGCCGACGAGTCCGCCCGGATATGCCTCCTCGACGAACCTTCCTCCCGCCTGGAGGGAGGTTATCTCTGTCGTTATGGGCTCGTACTTTATCCTGCCGTGCTCCTCGTAGGGGACTCCCGGGCGAATCTCTATCTCGTCTCCAACCCTGAGCTTGCCCTGGACTATAGAACCGCCTATGACGCCGCCGACGAGCTTCTCCGGCGGGGTTCCCGGCTTGTTGACGTCAAAGCTCCTCAGGACGAGCATCTTCGGGGGCTTGTTCGGGTCGCGCTCCGGCGTCGGTATGAACTCTTCTATTGCCGCGAGGAGAACGTCAACGTTCGCGCCGTGGAGGGCCGAAATCGGGATTATCGGGGCGTTCTCGGCGACGGTGCCCTTAACGAACTCCTTTATCTCCTGGTAGCGCTCCATGACTTTCTCCCTGTCCACGAGTTCTATCTTGTTGAGGGCTATGACGATGTTCTTATTGCCGACTATCTGGAGGGCCATGAGGTGCTCCCTTGTCTGGGGCATCACACCCTCGTTGGCCGCTATGACGAGAACGGCACCGTCCATGAGGGATGCACCGGCGAGCATCGTCGTCATGAGCGCCTCGTGGCCGGGGGCGTCTATGAAGGAAACCCTCCTCTCGAACTCGGTCTCGTGGCCGCAGTAGGGACATACCGGAGAGGTTGAGTACTTGCCGCAGCTCGGGCACTTCCTCATCTCCGCATCGGCGAAGCCTATCTTGATTGTAATTCCCCTTCTCAGCTCCTCGCTGTGAGTGTCAGTCCAGATACCGGTCAGGGCCCTGGTAAGGGTCGTTTTGCCGTGATCAACGTGACCAACCATTCCGATGTTAACCTCGGCCTGTCTAAACTCCTTCTTCTTTGCCATCTTCTCTCACCCCTAAGGGTTAGAAATAGTGGACGCTTATTAAGGTTTCTTCATTCAGTGTTACATTTACATTATCATAGTGTCTTGAACTCTGCCACCGGGCTGAAGCGGAATCCCGATGTCCGTTTTGCGGTATGCAATTTGAGAATTTTAAATTATCCCAGAACAGAAGCAAAAGGGGAGAGAAGCTCAGAAGATGAGCTTCATGTTGATCTGGACGATCTCGGGGCTGATGGTGTTGCCCCTGACGGTCTTCTTCCTCCTCTCGCCCTTCTCTTTAGGCCTGAAGCCGGGGCCCTTTGAGACGAGGATCTTGACTCTCCTTGGGCCGTGGACGTCGGGCCTCATGGCGAAGCCGTCCTTGTCGGTGCCACCGGTTATTCTGAGCTTGGCGTCGCCCGGTATCTCCTCGCCGAATATCTCGGTGAGGTTGAGCCCGAGCTCGCTCGCCGGCATCTCGTCTCCTATGCGCTTTCCTATAAGCTTCTCGGCCTCTTCGCCGCTTATCTCGACCTGCTTTGCTATCCCGTTCTTAGGGTTGGATATAACGAGCTTAAAGGTCGCCATTTCCTCCCACCTCCTATGTCATTAGCGGGATTCATTGGGGAAACCCCTTATCCACCATGGGCTGTGGGTTACCTTTTAAAAAGTTTCTCCCTATCAAAACTTTTTTATACTTACCTCGTGGTAGCTACTCTAAGAGGTGAGAGAAATGGCAAAGGAAAAGGCCACACTTCCCCCGACCGGTGCGGGTCTCATGAGGTTCTTTGACGAGGACACCAGGGCGGTAAAGATAAGCCCGAGGGGCGTCATAGGATTGACGCTCATACTCGTGGCTGTGGAGATACTTCTGCACGCCTTTGGTTCGCAGATCTTCGGTTAAATCAGGCCCGTCTTCTTTAATCCTCTTGCGTTCAGCTCGTCATTGATTATTCCCCTGACAACTTCTTCGAGCTGGGTCTGGAGGAGTCTGTCAACGTCCTCCTTTATCTTGTCTATGTCGTGTCTGAGGCCTTCCAGGAGCCGTATGTATTCTTTGGCCATCTCGAGCTGGCCCTCCTGCCTTACCAGCTGCTCCTTGAGGTGTTCAAAGTCGTCCTTCATGATCTGCAGCTTTCTGAGTTCGTGCTGAAGTTCCTCAAGCTGCTTGGTGAGTGAGTAGTTCTCCTCCTTGAGTTTCTCTATGAGCCTTTCCTTGGCTTCGAGCTCCCTCACGAGGTTGTTGTACTCGTCGGCTATCTGGGCGAGCCTCTCTATCTCCCTGAGAGGTGGGACTTTACCGTTTCCGAGGATTATGACGTCCGGGCCAACATTAACTATATCGTCCGGCCTTATCTTTAGCTTCTTCTCGCTGGAGAACATGCCCTGAGCCTTTACGAGGTTCTCCACTTCTTTCATCTTGAGGATGAAGTAGAACTGGTCACCCTCAACCTCGACGTTTATATCGTTCACAAAGCCCAGTATCTTTCCCTCGGTCAGGGATATGACAAACTTGTTAATAAGCTGATTAGCCTTGGTTTCGCCGCCCTCTGCCATAAAACACCACCGTTGAGGTTTGTAGTTTTATCTACTTAACCTTTCCGCCAACCCTTATAAACAGATAATTTTCAATCTTTTACGGTGAGAGAGATGATAATATTCGTGGGACGTTCGAACGTTGGGAAGAGCACGCTCATCTTCCGTCTGACTGGCAAGTGGGTAAAGAGGGGCAAGAGGCCAGGGGTTACGAGAAAGCCCGTCGAGGTAAACTGGCGGAACCGAAAGATTGTTGACATGCCCGGCTTCGGCTTCATGAGCGGTGTTCCAAAGGCGAAGCAGGAGAAGGTCAAGGACGAGATAGTCCACTTCATAGAGGACAACGCGGATGAAATAGAGCTGGCCGTCTTGGTGATTGATGGAAAAGCCGCCCCGGAGATAATAGAGCGCTGGGAGAAGCGCGGAGAGATCCCGATAGACGTTGAGTTCTATGCTTTCCTCCAGGAGCTGAAGATTCCCACAATAGTTGCCGTCAACAAGATGGACAAGGTAAGGAACGTCCAGAAGACCATAAACTTCCTCGCTGAGAAGTTTGGAGTCCCTTACAGTGCGATACCCGAGACGTTTGTGCCGATTTCAGCGAAGTTCGGAAAGAACCTCGATGGGCTCAGGTTGCTGATGGAGAAGAAGCTGAGGGAAAGAAAAAGCTCAGAGAACCTCCAGAACGATGTGGGTGATGGTCTCCTTGACACCGTCGAGTGAGGATATGTCCTCCAGTATCTCGTCGAGCCTGGTTTTATCTGCCTCTATTATGAGGTCTATGTCTCCGGTAACGCGGTATATCTTCTTTATCTTGAGCTTTTTGATGTGGTCGTAGACCTGCTTCCTCTTTGTGGGTTCTATCCTCACAAAGACAAAGACGTCCCCCTTCTTCTCGCCGAGGAGGCTGAGGGCCTTATCGGTGAGGTCTATAAAACCCCTTCCGGTTCTTATGTAACCGAGCTCCTTGAGAACCTTGAGGTGGTTGCTCAGTGCCTGTCTTGTAATTCCGAGCTCTTCAGCGAGTTCATCCTGGGTCTTTTCAACGGTGTGAACTTCTATTGTCTTCCCTTCCTCGTAGAACTTCCTGAGCAGTTTGATCTGCCTTGGAGTGAGCGTTGTTTTCTCCTCCATTTTTAAACCTCCTTTGCAGGTCTCCCGTTTTTGAGTTTGTCTAAATCAATGGTTTTGCAGGCCAATGTCAAATTTTGCTGGCCCGTATTCGGTGGTATATAACATATTTATAAGTCTTTTCGTTGTACAATTCCAGACGTTCTCCTCGCGAGAACTTGTTATCATCTGAGATTTCAGGTCGTTTCGGGATGTGCCGCAGTTATTTTTTTAATTTATTCTTCCAATGTGTTTCCATGAACAAGGCGGGATACACCACGGACGTCCCTGAGGATCGTTTTGTCCTTCTCGATGAACTGTCCTCAAGAGGCCGGCCCCTTCGGGTTATGCTCGTTGGGGGAACCGACAGCGGTAAGACGACACTCCTCACGTTCCTGGCCAACGGCCTGGCTGAGAGGGGTTTTAAGGTCGCGATTGTGGACAGCGACGTTGGCCAGAAGGGAATCCTCCCGCCAGCAACGGTTAGCTTCGCCTTTGTGGAGGGGCCGTTTTCCAGCCCGAGTGAACTCAGGGGGTACGCTCACTACTTCATAGGGACGACCACACCTGGCCAGTACATCGGCGAGATGGTGGTGGGAGTCAAGAGGCTCGCGGATATCGCCTCCGAAAGGGCGGACGTCGTCCTGATAGACACCACCGGATTTATCACTGGGATTGGGGCTGAGCTGAAGCGCCTCAAGGCCGAACTCGTTAGGCCGGACATCATTGTCCTGCTCGAGCGGGCTGGTGAGATGGGGTACCTGCGAAAGCTCCTCGCCCCGTACGGGGACGTCATAACGCTCCGGATTAGTCCTGCCGCGAGGAAACACTCCCCCCAGGAGCGTAGGGAAGTCCGGAGGGAAAAGTGGAGGACATATTTTTCGAACTCCCAAACGGTGGAGGTGGATCTGACGAAGGTGGTTCCCACAGGTACGGAGCTCTTCCACGGCAGGCCCCTGACGGCAGGGGAACGCGAGCTGCTCTCGGCGCTCTTTAATTGGTTTGTGGTGGCTGGATGGAAGGGGGAGCGATACGTTGTTGTCAAGGCTGACTCCGAAAGCGTTCCCAGGCGCTATCCCCGCCAGTCTCTCCTGGAGGTGGACTTTGAAGAGCTCAGCAACCTCCTCGTGGGTTTCATAGATGAGAACGGCCTGTGCCTGGGCGTTGGCATCCTGAAGTGGATAAACTTCAGTAATATGGTGGCCCAGGTGGCCACTCCCCTCTCTGAGGAAGAGATTGAGAAAGCGGCGGAACTGCGCTTTGGCCGGATAAGGGTGCTTGAAAATGGTGAAGAGCTCGGTCTCCTCAGGAGGGGGGAGCTGTAGCAAAGATTTTTAAATCGACAACCCAATACAATTAGGTGAGCCTAATGGAATTTAAGGCCTTCATTGAGATAACCCGGCCCCATAACTGCATCCTCGCTGGAATAGTGGGTATTTTGGGCTCTATAGTGGCTGTCGGCAGATTTCCTGGTTTAAGTACTGCCCTACTTGTCTTCTTGGTGGTTGTTCTGGGTTGTGCCGGGGGGAACACGATAAACGACTACTTCGACTATGAAATAGACAAAATAAACCGCCCTGACAGACCGCTTCCCCGCGGCGCCATGAGCAGGAGAACGGCGCTTTATTACTCCCTGCTGCTCTTCGCTGTCGGCCTTGCCCTGGCGTATATGATAAACCTCTACGCGTTCCTCTTTGCGGCCGCAGCTTACATCCTGATGTTCCTCTACGCCTGGAAGCTCAAGCCCCTCCCGTTCGTCGGAAACATTGCCGTTGCGGCCCTCACAGGTGCGACTCCGCTTTATGGGGCGGTCGCCGTTGAACATCTCGGCCTGGCCGGATATCTGGCGGTGTGTGCCTTCTTGGTCAACGTGGCGCGTGAAGTTATAAAGGACATTGAAGACTTTGAAGGTGACCTTGCGAAGGGCGCCAAGACTCTGCCCATAGTGTGGGGGAAGAGAAAGACGGCTTACCTCGCCGCAGTCTTCGTGCTGCTTACGGTGGCGGCATCGTTCCTCCCGGTGAGGGCGGGGGTTGGTCTGGGTTACTATGCAATGGTGCCGGTTGACATCATGCTCCTATACGCGGCGTACATTATACTCCGCTCCCAGGAGAGGGAAGCGGCCCACCGCTCCCAGAAGCTGCTTAAGATTAGCATATTCCTCGCGGTGATGGCATTCCTGATTGCCGCGCTGGTATGAGAAATGAAAACTGGAGGTGAGGTTCATGGAGTTTAAGGATGAGATCGTGCGTGCACTTGAGGGGGAGGGTCTCTGGACCGTCGTTACATTCAAGACACCCTATGGGCCAGCGGGGACCCTTGAAAAACTCGTTGAGGTCGTGGAGAACGCCGGTTGGAAGGTCACGTTCAAGGCCAACTGGTGGACGGCGGACATACCCTACGGCCTCGCCAGGCTCGACCTGAAAAAGGAAGGCAGGGAGAAGATACTCCTCGGCAGGTGGATCCTCGGAAGCGGCTGCGAGCTGATACGGCTGGAGAACATGTCCCTTGAGAAGGGCCGCGACGAGTTCTTCAGAATGGTGGACAGCATAACCTCGACGCTCATCCACGACCCGGTTATAAGAACTATGAGGGAGCAGTACTGAGCTCCCTGCCTTTTCTGTTTTCATCACTGGGTTAAAAAGAAGATCAGAGGGGTTCGTAATAGCCTATCTCCGGCTCGTAGATTTCTCCCTCGGCCAGGAGCTCCGTTATGGCCTCCTCGATAAGCCCCTCGTCGAACTCTGATGAGAGCTTCTTGACGATGAACTTGTGGGAGAGCGCCTTCCCCTTCTCCCGGAGCAGGTCGAGGACTGCTTTCTTGGCTTTCTCGAGCTCGGGGTTTTCCTCCTTGGTCTCTTCGGCTTCGATGATTTCTTCCTCTTCAAGTAGTGCCTCTTCCGTGCTCCTCTGCTCGAGCATCATAGTGTAAAGCTCGTCTATGGTAAGCAGCATCTCCTCGCTCACGCCCTTGTTCTTGGCGATGACCTTCGCCTTCGCGGTGATGCCGTACTTGTCGTATATCTCGAAGGCAATCCTGGCCTTCTTTGCGTGCTCGACCTTCTCTTTGAGGGTCTCGAAGCGGTGGAGTATCCACATGTTGGGCTCAACGCGAGCGATTCCCTCGACGAGTATCTGCTTGTCCTCGCGCCACTCCCCAACCTTTCCGATTATCTGAACGAGGTCGCCCTTCTTCACGAGCCTGATAAAGCGCGTGTCGTCGCGGAAGCCAAGAACCCATATCGTCCCGGTCCCGTCGTCGATCTGGAGCTTGCCGTAGGTCTCGTCGTCGCTTATCACCGGCTCGCGGACGACCGTGGCGACGACCTTGACGCGGTAGACCTTCCGGGCGTCCTTGGTTATCAGGTAGTTGGGCTCAAAGTCCCCCTCGCTTTTGACGTAGTAGCCGTCTATGATGTCCTTGATGTACACTCTGCTCGCTGGCAGGCGCTTCTTCATAGCTCTTCACCTCCGAAGAACTCGATGACGGTTTCTACTTTGGGGAGAACCTTTCTCTCTAGCTCCCTTATCTCCTCGAGGGCGTCCAGGTTGGCGTTGCTGAAGTCCTGTATGACCTCCCCGTAGATGTGCATACCTTCCTCGTTTCTTATGACCCTTCCGATGACCCTGACGATCTGGTGGTTCTCGGGAAGAACGTTTTCCTCACTCTCCACGAGTATAACACCGGTTCCGTCGTCGAGCCAGAAGGTGTAGTCCATCTTGTCTACCTTGAAGGCCTTACCGATTAGAGAGACCCTCGTGTCGTCCTCCCTTATCTCGCTTATCTTTCTCTCAACGGCGGGCTTCCTGCGCCTGAATCTAACTTCCTCCATCATTAACACCTCACATGAAGTCCTTAAGAACCTCTTTCAGCTCGGCCCTCACGCGGGCTATCTCACGCTTCGGGTCTACTTCGTCCCAGCCGAACGCCTTGAGGGTCAGCCCCAGGAACTTATCATCAATGACGTTTCCTCTGACTATTATCTCCCTGCCGAGGAGGTGATAGTACTCGTCCTCTGCGAGCTTTCTTCCTGCTTCCCTGAGGGTCAGACCGTTCTCAACGAGCTCCCTGAGCTTCTCGGCTATCTCTTCGGGGTCTTCGCCGATGAGCTCCGCGGCATCGTCCCCAAACAGGGTCGTCCTTATGTATCCGGTCGAGTCGTCGAGGCCGAAGTCGATTATCGTTATCTTAACCGGCTGGACCTCTCCGTGCTCAGGGCATATCCATCCGTTGGTCGAGGGGTCGTAGTCCACCTTCCTCCTGCACTCCGGGCAGGCATCGTAAACGGTAACTCTATAGAGCCTCGCTATCGTCCCTCTGACCTCAACAAAGCGCTCGCCGCCCATCAGCTCACCTATCTTTCTCCTCTGGTAGTTGTAGCTCCTGACCTCCTCTAGCGGGGGTATCTCCTCGACTCTTGGGTCCTCCGGGTTCAGGATTATCCTTGTCCTGAAGTTGGCGTGGAGCTCCACGCCGTTCCTGCCTTCCCTCACGCTGGGGTCTATGATTTTGATTACATCCCCTGGGTTGAGCTCGTTGTAGTACTTGGCAACGAGGCCGTCCCAGAGAACGAGCCGGGCCTTGCCGGTTGAGTCGTAGATTATGAGGTTGGCCACATGGCCGGTTGAACCGTCCCTCTTATTGTATTCCCTCGGAGGGTACTTCCTCATTATCCTCGCAACGACGTTAACACCGGTCATTCCGGGCACGAGGTCGGCTATGTGGAGGAGTTCCTCCTTTCCCTCGAGGTTGATTCCGAGTTCCTCGGCCAGCATGACAGCGGCAGCGTGCTCTGAGATGCCCTCGCGGGCCGCAATCTGGGCTATTTTCTCCTCGATTTCATCCTTCGAGAGACCTTTCTGTCTCTCGATCATCTCAATGATCTGCTCCTTTGTCAGCACTACCATAACACTCACCTTAATGGTAATTGTGGGCCGGAGTATTTAAACCTTTCTCCAAACCCCTTTAGGGGGGATTTTTCCAGAAATCGGCCGTGTTTTTATTTGTAGGGTGAAAATAAGATAGTTTGGGGGCAAGAGACTCACTCCCCGGTCGCGGGAGCCGTTTCGATGTTGCCTGATTCTTCGGCCTCTTCATCCCCACCTGGCTCCTCACTTCTTCCGTCAAGCTTTGCTATTATATCGCTGTACTCGGCGTGGACGACCTTTTTGAAGGCTTCCTTGATAATCTGCGGGTCGTTGTCTGGGAATCCGTACAGCTCCGCGAACTTCTGCGTCGTTCCGAGGAGCTTCGTTCTCTCGTAGGGCTCCGCGTATATCAGCCCCATTTCCAGGAGCTTCCTTATGTGCTCGTAGGCCTGGCTCCCGCGGAGTTTGACGAGCTTGCTCTGCTCGATTGGCTGGAGATATGCTATCAGTGCGAGGGTCTTCAGCTCGCCCGTCCTGAGGTCTGGTCTCGGCATCAGGTGGACGACCCTCTGCGAATACTCCTGCTTCACCTGCATGACGTACTTGTCCCCCAGGACTTTCACGACCTCTATTGCGCTCTTTCTCTCGGCGTATTCGGCCGCTATGAGCTCGATGAGCTTTTCGAGGTAATCAAGCGACCTGATTCCAAGGGCTTTTGAGAGCTCTTTGATACTCAGCGGTCTGCCAGAAACGAAAAGGGCTGCTTCCACAAGGGCCTTGTCCTCCAGGAGTCCCATTATTATCACCTCTTCTTAAGGCCTTTGGGATAAGGACTATAATCTTTTCCCCCATGGACCGTAAAGTTTATAAACCCATCCCGATAGGTCAATACCGGTACGGCGGTCATAGCGGCGGGGTCACACCCGGTCTCGTTTCGACCCCGGAAGTTAAGCCCGCCAGCGATCCCGGGTGTACTGCCCTCCGAGAGGGG
>Ga0209834_10000670_pt1 | contig 20416 bp, 15 predicted proteins | sample Mar14236cmmetaG_FD_184134 | JGI IMG/M metagenome (GOLD analysis project Ga0209834, IMG submission 184134) | Marine hydrothermal vent microbial communities from Guaymas Basin, Gulf of California to study Microbial Dark Matter (Phase II) - Marker... ...
GTGGAAAAGCACAACCTCATGCTTCTCGTGCCGAAAATGCTGCAAGCCAAGCATGACCTTTTCCGGATCATCCAGCAGGTCTGTAATGAGAATTATCAAACCCCTTTTTTTAATCCTGTCCGCCAGATTGTGTAATATTTCAGGAGTATTCGTGCTTGATTGGGGCTTTGATGCATCTAATTCATGGAAGATTGTATTCATATGTACTGAAGTTGCACGTGGGGGAATGTATGAATGAATTTTCTCGGAAAAAGTCAGAAGCCCAACACCGTCTTTTTGCCGGATCATAAGATACGTCAGTGCGGAAGCAAGTGTTTTTCCATATTCGAGCTTGGTTACTTTGCTAGAACTGAATTCCATCGATTTGCTGCAGTCCAGCAGAATGTATGCTTTAAGGTTGGTCTCTTCTTCAAATTTTTTGATGTAATAACGATCGGTCTTACCATACACTTTCCAGTCGATATGCTTGATAGAATCTCCTGGCAAATACTCGCGATGTTCGAGAAATTCCACGCTGAATCCATGATATGGCGACTTATGCAATCCTGTAATAAATCCTTCAACGATCAGACGGGCTCGAAGCTCAAAGCGCTCGAGCTTTGCTGCTACTCCTGGAGCAAGGACTTCTTTAGGATTCATTTTTTTCTTAATCTTTTTCCGGAATACGCGAGTGTCATCTCCAGCAGCAGAAATACCAGCAAGATCCAGAAGAATTGCCTCCAAAGCTCATATCCGTAACGTGACCGCAGTATTTCATTTTTCCAGCTTTCTGATGTGAGAAAATGAATTTGCGGTACTTTTCCTGATATCAATGCTTTCTGCTGCTCAGTCAGTTGCTCAAGGTCACTTTCGTCTCTTGGGGCGTTGAAAGATAACACTTTTATTAAACGATTTTCATCATAAACGAAATAATGTCCTTGTTGTTCAGTTTGTGTAAAAAGGTTGTTCTGTGGAGTTACAGAAAGAGGTATGATCTCTCCATTGGGTAACTGGCAACTAAACTCGCCCTCTAAGCCAAGGGGAATAGATTTTCCTGTTTCAAGCTGGGTTATCTGTGATGCAGGACTGCCAAGATAATGTCCGATATTATACATCAGCACAGGAAAGGAGGTTTGATATATGATGTTACTCCAGCTCTTTGTAAGGTCAATTGATGCTATAAGCAGGTTGTCCCTGATAGCTAAAATTGCATTATTTTCATTTGTTGAAATGAGTGGTATAAAGCCCGGTGAATGGATATTCCAAATTTTATATATCTTTGTGGTTTGCAAGAGTTCTGGCGTCATAATATTACAAATAGGATGGGCAGGATTAACGAATTCGATTTCCTGCTCATTATCATATAATGCTCTGTAATGAATATCCTGTGAGATCAACCATTCTTTAAGCTCTTCTCTTGCGTGCATTTGATCATCGGGAATTATAAATAATGATTTTCCTGTTGAGAGAATATCGTCTGCGAAATATTTCATTTTATCATTGAATGCGGTGGGTGCATAAATGATAAACAGCTGGTTCTGCATCACTATTCGCTCGTTCATCTCAAGCGGATTAATAAGCTTCCACTCTCCATCAGTAATGATATCGAGAATTGATGAGAGTGCTAACGGGATAGTTTCAGATGATATCACACAGATCTTCGGCTCAGTTTCAACGGGAAAATTGAAGAAGAACACATTATCATCCGGTAAGAGTTCGTCCTTGATTCTCACCTCTCCAAATTGAAACATGCCCTCTCCCTCGGGCACATCAAATATGAGCTGGCGCGCCTGGAAGGGATCCAGATCAACTATCATTTCAGCCCTTGTAATATTATTAAGAACCAGTGAAACTAGCACGTTTGACATCTCAACAGACGAAAAGTTCTTTACCAATGCGCGAATCTCCGGTCTGTTCTCTGCACTGAGTATCTGTGGAATATACTGAACCGCTAAACTGGCAGTATTCTTCTTTCTGTTATCGGAGGATACTGGCAGTACAAATAGATCACTTTCCAAAGAGACATCTTCAATATCAATCCATGGCACGTTCTGCTCATCAGTAATCACATATATCTCCTGGTTGATCATCCCAAGATCCTTCAATTTTTGATCGGCAAAACTCACAACGTCTTTCATGTCAGCCGTGTTATCCGAAATGGAGATTTCCTGGAGCTTTTGCATCAATTGGGGGACATGTGAAAAATATCCCTCTCGCTGGTTAATATCCTTATCAAGGGTGAGCAAAACTACTTTATCTCTATTATTCAACATGGACAGGACATCCTCCGCCATCTTCTTCGCAGATTCTAATAACGGTACATCTTCCTCAAGGTAGTTCATACTGTAGCTATTATCAATAATAAGCGCTATTGCAGTTGGCGCATGTGTCGAGCTCTTCTCTGAGAATAAACCTTGCAGTACGGGTCTGGCGAGTGCCAGAATAAAAAAAGCGATGATAAGTATACGTGTGATCAACAAGAGTAATTCTCGCAGCCGCATGATGCGTGACTTCTGCTTCTGAACTTCCTTAATATACTTGAGCGAGCTGAAGTACACGATCTTGGGCTTGTATTTGATAAAAAGGTGAATCAGAATTGGTATAATTGCAGAGCCAAGCCCGACAAGGATAAGAGAGTTTAGAAAAGACAAGTTCATACGAAGCTACCTGTGTACGGATTAGGAAATTGCTTTATCGTACACGCGATAGGTTTTATAGATTTTGCCGCCCATGCGTTCAATTGGGCGGGTCATTCTTAGATTATCCTCCAGTATCCACGACATCTCTGCGTCATGAATGCCCTTCTTCCAGCAGTTTTTGATGGTTTCGTAATACAACAAAGTGTCGATACCGCTGTTCTTATAATTTTTCACAATGCCTAGTGTCACGACGCGCACTTGATTGATATGTCCCATTCCAAGCATTAGTTTGAGCCATCCAAAGGGAAGCAATCGTCCATTCCGCACTTTTATCAGCACCTGGTTCACATCGGGTAAGGATAGGGAAAAAGCTACAGGTTTATCATTTTGATAGACCAGAAATACTAGATCAAAATCAATAATACTCTTCAAACCCTTTGCAAGTTCTGCCATCTCAGCACGGGTCATGGGTACAAATCCCCAATTATACTGCCACGCATCATTATAAATATCAAAAACCTTATTAACATCTTCCAGATAATGCTTCTTGCTCATTTTTCGGATTTCAAGATTGCTTCTCTCACGTATTTTACCCACCAATCTCTCAAAACGTTCCGGCATCTCGGTCATATGAACATGGTATGCATACAGATCTTTTGCCTTATCGAAGCCATATTTTGAAATGAAACTCTCGTAGTACTGGGGATTATACGTCATCATAACGACCGGTGAGAAGCCAAATCCATGAACAAGGAGCCCACATTCATCATTGGTCGAAAAATTCATAGGACCGCGAATAATATTTTTTCCCCTTTTCCTTAGCCAGTCATTAGCCACATTGAACAGTGCTTCGGCAGCTTCATAGTCCGGCAAGCATTCGAAAAATCCGAAAAATCCTACCTGATCATTATGGAACTCGTTATGCGTATGATTGATATGTGCCGCAATCCTACCAACGGGTCTGTCCTTGCGGTAGGCAAGAAAGAGTTGAACTTCGGCATTTTTATAATATGCGCCTTTTCCGGAATCGAGACGTTCTTTTTCCATACTGATAAGTGGTGGAACCCACTTGCTGTCATTCTTATACACTGACCACGGGAGTTTGATAAATTCCATCAGGTCAGCATGGGATGCTACTTTCTTTACTGAAATTGTCATGGATTATATCTCGTTGCTGCGTCTTCTTGATACCAGATAATTCACCACTCCCATAATTACCGATGCAAGAAAGAGGTATTTTGCATCGACCTTCACATTTTTGAGTGGATTATAAAAATTACTGAGTGCTGGAACCATAATGACCATAAGATATTTGGAAAATCTGACCTGTTTCCACGAAATTATGACAACAAGTGAAATAATGCCTATTATTAAAGTAGGAATCGGTGCAAAGTAGCATAGAAGTGCGATATAGGGAAGGATACTGTATCCACCTAAAAAATTGTGAAATATCGGAAAATAATGAGCAATTACTACCGCAAGACCGACGAACAATAAAAGAACGGAATGCTCCTTCAGGAAAAAATACTGTGTGAGAAATAGGATAACGTATACTCTCACAAAATCAATAAACCAGCTTAGTATACCAATGGATTTGCTCACATGGTGATATACGTTGCCAGGATCTGCGGTAAAATTCCCTGCTTTATACACGTTCACCTTGCGGAATAGGCGAGAAAAGATTCTTGCAAATGATACAGAACCCAGAATATAGGCTGCGATAATCAGTAAAATCTCTTTTAATACTATGCTCATATGTGTCGCATACTCCTTATACATTCCTGTTTAAAGTCAAGTATTATGAGTCCACTCAGATTTCATTATCATTTCCATTAAAGTCACGAAATTGAATATCATAGAGTTTTTTATACACCTTTTCAAGTTTTATGAGTTCTTCATGAGATCCTTCTTCGACGATCTTGCCCCTTTCTAGTACCACGATCCTACCGCAATTCCTGATTGTAGAAAGTCTGTGCGCGATGATGAGTGTTGTACGGTCTTTCATAAGACGATAGATCGCTTCCTGTACAAGATATTCCGACTCTCCATCAAGCGAAGAGGTGGCTTCGTCAAAGATGAGTATCTGGGGATTTTTCAGAATTGCTCGTGCAATTGCAATGCGCTGTTTCTGCCCTCCAGAAAGTTTCGCTCCCCGCTCGCCAATGATCGTATCGTATCCTTTGTCCAGCTCAAGAATAAAGTTATGTGCATTTGCTGCTTTTGCAGCATTTATGATATCTTCCATGGATGCATCCTGCCTACCATACGATATATTATGCGCAATCGTATCATCAAACAGTATCACCTCTTGGGTAACCATGCCCATCAGGTTGCGGAGATCGTCCAGCTTATAATCTCGTAAGTCCACGCCGTCAATGGTGATCGAACCTTCGGTGGGATCATAAAATCTGAGCAGCAAGTCCATAAGTGTGGATTTTCCACTTCCACTGGGACCAACAAAAGCAATTGCTTCTCCCTTTTGTATAGTAAAGTTAATATCCTGCAGCACATCATCAGAAGTGGGATATTTAAAGGTCATGTCCTTTATCTCGATCTTATCTCTAAATGCACCCACTGATTTCGCATCAGGTTTGTCAATTATGTTTACGGGCTCATCGATGACCTCGAACACGCGCTCTGCTGCTGCGAGTCCTTTATTGACCTCGGAATAGACCTTGGCTATTTGTTTTATCGGATGCAAGCTTGCAAGAAGGGCTACAAGAAAGAGCGAAAATTTACCTGCGGTCATAGCGTTTGATGGATCAAGAACCAGCAAACCACCATACCAGATAATCACAAGGGTTATCATTATGGACATGAATTCTGTAAAAGGAGTCACAATTTCGCCGGTGCGCATAAGTTTAATCGATTTCTTGTAAAATTTCCTGTTTTCTTTCAGAAATCGAGCACGCTCGTAGTTACCCATTGCAAAGGTGAAGACGATCCTGATGTTCATAATCGTTTCCTGCAGTATCGAAGTGATGTCTGCAAACTTGCGCTGAACTTTTCTGCTTCTACGTTTAAGGGCATTTGCAATAAGACTGACAGTAACAGAAATAGGAATAACAACAAGCAATGTCATAAGAGACATGTTCACGCTTACACTCACCATCATAATAACATAAACCATGACAAGAAGGAAGTTGCGTATCAGATTTGTTGTGGAATTCAACGTCATCCCTCTAATCATGCGTACATCATTGACTGCACGCGAGATCACCTCCCCAAGTTTATGGTTATGGAAAAATCCGAGTGGCTTCTTGAGTATTGCCTGGTAAAAGTCATTTCGAATAAACATAATGACCTTCTCCTCGATCTGCCGGAAAATAATCTGCTGCATATACATCGAGACATTACGAATAAGGAACAAGATCGCTGCAAGCACGAGAAGCAATTTGAGAATTGTACTCTTTGAATTGCGTTGTGCAAAATCTGCAAGAGATGCTTTAACATCCTCTTTTATTTTATCAAATTTATCCTTTTCATGCCAGTTATTTTTTACTGCTCGAATGGTTTCATCAACCAACCAACCTGTCTGCTGAAAAATATATGTGAGTGTAACTTTACTGCGCCCTTCCTTATCAGCTTCCCACTCTTCTTCTGTTTGTTTCACAAAAACTTCATCAACCACAGGATAGACCATCCCGATCGACACACCACTAAAAGATGCATAAAGTACGAGAAAGACCAACCCGAGAATGATATTTGGCCAGACTTTTTTTACATACGAGAGAACGCGCAGATATAGTCTCATAATGCTAATAGTTTAATTAAATCTCCACGAAAGTACAATAGAAATGGTGGATTTTGTAAAATCGCTTCTGTAATACACCGGATTTACGTACTCACCCTGTTCTGCTTTATGTATGTTTTCCTCGTTGACATTACAGTCTGTAAATGTGTAGCCAAATTCTGCAACAAGTTGGGGTAACATTTCATATTGTACATCAAGACCGATGGTTTGTTTGGTATATTGGTGCCCATACAGAAATTTTTCCACTGGCGGTATTTCATACTGGTGTTTGATGCTGTCCTGTGCTCCCTTTCTGTATAGAGAATAATCTGCAGAAAATTTCAATTTACTGTTGAATCGATATTCAGCGCCAAGATAGAGGTTATCTGCATTCTGTCCGGTCCAGTAGCCCATCCAGTAATCATCTGAGGATACTTCATTAATTGGAAATTTATGTGTGTAAACCCATGGATTAAGATGTGTATATTCGGAACGCAGGTCAAGTCCATTTACAACAAGATCCACAAAATATAAGCCAAGCTGATAGGCAATGTAATTATGAGAATTCTCCTTATCAAACATCTTTGATAGCGAAATTTCATCAATAAGAAGGGAGCCATACGTCTTGATACCATTCCATGGTATCCATTCATAATCAATACCGATCAACTCATTATCCTGATCATTTGCATAGCGCTGGGCTGACCAGAAGAGAATAATCGGAATGAAATAAACAAGCTCCGGGTCACGTTCACCATAATAGAGGAGTTCGCTTAAACCAAGAGTAAACCTGCTACTTGGTGAAAATTCTAACCGGTGAGCTGCGACATATTTCTTCTTGTATAGCTCGCGCTCAAAATATTCATCCTCTCCCGCGGGGATAAGATACGAAGTACTGTCATCCCTTATATTGCTCTCCAACCATCCATGAAAATATACAAATCGAAGCCAGTTGCTGAACTTCGCACTGAGCATGACCTGCGGGTAGGATGGCGCTTTATTACTTAACACGATCGAGCCAGTATGTCCGCATCCCCAATAATTGGAAAATCTGCCTATCGTAATATCTGCATATTTAGCCGAAAAAGACAGTGCGGCATCAACCTCTTCATAGTAATAATTATCTCCTCGCTTGTGCTGCACGCCTATGCCTTGCTGTGGACTATCGATCTTAAGCACATAGAACTCATTGCCCCGCACTGCATTATTCACTCCATAGAAAGAAAATCCAATCTTATCACCTAAATAACCGTATATATACCCCCCGCCTGTAAGACGCTGGTAGTTTTCTGCAAAGGTCGATGTGTCGCTTGAATTGATTTGATACGCTGCCTGGAATTTCGGCTCAAAAGAGATAATGCTCTCTCCTGAATAAAAATTGTAAGGAAATTTGAACGCTTTCCATTGCTCCTTTTTCACATCTGAATCCTTATCATCTTCATCTCCAAAAAGCTCAATAAATTTTTCCAAAAAATTCTCTTCATGCTTGTCTTGTATCTTAAATTTTTGTTCATACGAGAATTCCTTTGAATATTCGTCCAGCAATTTCTGTTCAAATTCTAGCAGGTCATCATGCTGCTGATTAGCTTCAATTTCTTTGAGGTACTTACGTACATCTACTCGGGAAATTGGTTTGATGCCATCATGGTAGCGTTTCAGCAATCCCTTTGTCTGCATCCGCTCCAGAAAGTCATACACATCATCATTAAGTGGAACGAGCACTCTTTGAGCAGAGAGCTGAATGCTCAAATATAGGAATAGCATCAAAAAGAAACATATCTTTAATTTCATAGAAAACCTTTACAATGTTAGCAAATCGTGAGAAATGTTTTTATTGTCAACAAAATAACGGTGCTTACAAAATAGCCACCAAATAACAATGGGGAGATCGTCATGAAGATCAGACGTTATATAAAGAAGGACAAAGAAGATTATATCAGGATGTGTGAATACTGCTATACAATGCCCCGAGAGGATGCAGAGCACTATATAACTCAGGCAGAAAAATACTGCAGGGGATTCGTGGCGGAGGAAGAGGGTTCAGTTCTTTCTGCTATGTTCTATCATCCTTTTAAGCAAAATATCAGGCATGTCAACTATCCAATGGCAGGTCTTGCAGGAGTGGTCACTATGCCTGAAGCACGAAATCGTGGATTGGTGCGCGAGCAAGTACGCGTTATACAAAAAGATATGATTGCGCAGGGATATATCACTTCTTGCTTACAACCATTCAAGCCAGTCTTTTACCAGAATTTTGGCTTTGCCAATGCCTCCCGCAGACTGCGTTGTATTTTTTATGTAGAAGATATTGCAAAGAGCGATCTGGTGTTTGAATTCATACGCATTGATGAACCGTCCATAGAATTATTCCAGCCAATAGCAAAAACTTTTGCAGACACCCACAACGGTGCAACATACCGGGCAAATGAGTTCTGGGAAGGGGAAATTTTCCACCAATGGAAACATGAAAAAAGTAAATTTTATTATCTTATCCGTCATGAAGACAGGAATGTTGCTTATGTGATTTTCTTGTACCTGCCTACAAAAGAAGAGTTCGGCCCAGATATGAAAGTGGTAGATTATGGATTTATAAATCACATCGGTGCCACTGGCTTGTTCCAGTTCTTCAGACCTCATCGTGATCAGATCAAAAATGTTATTATCAATGTGCCCGAGAATTTTGATATTTATCACTTTGTCCCGGCAAATTTACATAAGATTAAAATGCATTCCTGGATGATGTTCAAAGTAATCAATCCGCTGAAAGCAATGCTCCAATATCCTGCCCCAAAAGATCTTAGCTTTGAATTTGAATTGCAGCTCTCCGATCCTCTCTATGGCAACGAAGTATCATCTTATGCATTCCATGTACATGATGGGATAATTGAATCGGTCAACCATTCAAATAATCTACTAAAAACATCAATCGTTTCATTTTCCAGAATGTTCATCGGACGTAATTCTATTCATCAACTCATCGAGTATGGAGAAGCAGAGATCTCTGAAAATATCATAAAAAATATAGACTTACTCTTCCCGAGAGAAATTGTATTCATAAAAGACGTATTTTAAGGAGATTCATGAAAAGCAAAGTTTACTTCATCGATTTTCATACCACCTTTCAGAGAAATATTTTTGATAAGATCGACGATGCACTCGACCGAGCAGAATTCAACACCGTGTATCGTGAATACGATAAGGTTGCTGTCAAAATGCATTTCGGAGCAGAGAACAATTTTGGTGTGATCAATCCCCGTTATGTGCGATATTTTGTGAACAGGTTGCTGGCACTCGACACAAAGCCCTTTCTTGTTGATACGAACACCCTTTATGCAGGACACAGAGTGAACAGTATCGATCATCTGAACCTTGCAGTTCGGCATGGATATGCTCCATCTGTGGTCAATGCACCGGTTATAATTGCCGATGGCCTTAAGGGACAGAGCGAGGAAGTCGTTCCTATCGACACAAAGGAAACAAAGAAAGCATTTATCGGAAGTGATATTCATCATGCGGATGCAATTCTTGCCCTTACTCACCTTACCGGACACATGGAAACCGGGTTCGGTGCTGCAATAAAGAACCTCGGCATGGGGTGTGCGTCCCGCAGGGGTAAACTGGCTATGCATAGTGTCTCAAAACCGACAGTGAATAGGGAACGTTGTATTGGATGTGCACGGTGTGCGCAATGGTGCCAGGTCAATGCAATCGAGATCAAAGATGGCAAGGCACATATCGATGAAAAAACTTGTACGGGGTGCAGCATGTGTCTTTCTGTATGCCCCTTTACCGCGATCAAGATACATTGGGATTCCTCACATGACTACATCAATGCAAAGATTACCGAATACGCCTATGCAGTAGCAAAACATAAAAAAGATAAGATATTCTTCGTGAACTTCCTTAATAATATTACGAAATTATGTGACTGCGTGAGCATTCATGGGGAGCAGCTAGTCCCTGATATTGGCATTCTCTTTTCAAAAGATATTGTAGCGGTGGACAGGGCTTCGATCGACCTTCTCAACGAAGCTGCGGGGAGAAATATTCTTAAAAAGCTTTTTCCTGATATTGAGTGGGAGGACACCTTCTCCTATGCAGAAAAGCTGGGAATGGGTTCAATAGATTATGAACTTGTTAAGATCAAGTAAACCACGGATTAACAAGAATTTGCACAAATTATGTCGGATAGCTAGCCTATCTGTCAACGGTTCACGCTTCGCTATAAAAACCATTTCCTATAAGAATTGTCACCCTGAGCTCCATCAAAGTATCTTGCACGAACGATGATACATTATAATACAAGATCCTTCGGTCGCTTGACTCCCTCGAGAATGACAATGTTTGTTTTCGGATTCTATATATAAGAAACGATTAGGGGGCTTTCCTGAAAGTTGTTCACACTTTCGCCCTTTTACGCTTTATTTCACCTTCACCATCTTCCTCACAATTGCCTGCCCATTATACTCTAACTTATACAAATACGTACCGGGTGCAACCTGCCTGCCTTGTTCGTCTGTGCCATCCCACACGATCTTGGTCTTTACCCAAAATTCATTTGTTCTCCCATCGAATCTGCGTATAAGCTGCCCTTTGGTGTTGTATATGGAAAGTGAATAATCTTCAACCCTGGTGTAATCCGCTGTGATGAAGAGTATTTCCGTCTCGTTGGTAAAAGGATTCGGGGTGTTTTGGAAAAGATACAAATTATGAATAAAACTCGTGTCCGGTTGGTCAATACTTACTGTATCCTGGCACTCATACGCACCGATATCTATTCTTCCATTAAATATTCTCGGATTTCCCGCTAAGTCCGTTGCAGGCAAATGTAGCCCTGTCGTATCAGGTGTGCCTGCATCGACACATGGTGATTGTGGTGTTAATTCATAACTGAATAGATCCCCGCCAACAAACAGCGGGTCTTCGTCTATGTTGCCATCGCCCCAGTATAATGTACCATTGTTATTGGTATTGATTGCATCTATCCCACCTTCGATATTGCAGTACTCTATGGAAGCAGAACAAGGATTCCCAATTGGAGAAAACCAAATCTCTGTGTCTGGTTCATTTCTAAGTATTATATTAATCATGGTTATGTGGCTGTCGTCAACTAAACGTATTGTGCCTTCAGAACAGTTTTTATTATCAACTATCGTACAGTTGATCAGATACATACTAGCATAACTCCATAGCATTGCAATTCCGGATGAAATTGATCCGCGATAATTTGAGATTGTCGTATTTATGAATACCGGTGTGGTATTATTAACGAAGTCACATGCCCCAAAAGTACTTCTGTTTCGACTCGTGTTATTACCCATAAATTTACAATCATACACCATTAGTGAAGTATTGGATCCTGCATATAAATCTTCAGAATTCCTGTCTTCTGCTGATATGATATCAACATTTTTAAGAATCACATTGTTATGATTGTGTAAGTATATCTGGGCTACACCGCTTACACAATTATTATGTTTTACTATGCTGTTCTCAAGAATAAAATCAGAATAATCACATATTCCTATTCCTCCTGCATAATTTCCCATACCATTTGATATTGTACAATCTTTTATTAGGTTGTCTGCTGTCCCATTAAATTGAATTGTAGTTGCACTTTTCTCTGCATCCAGTATTGTGCATTCTTTTCCTGCCCCGACGATCGATATATAGTCCTTACACCCAATACCATAGAATTCACCGGTTTCAGAAGGAGAATAGGTTCCTTCATCCACATAAATCGTCTTTGGACGTAAACTATCCGATTTAATCTTGATCAGCGCATAATAGATATTCTTATATGCAACATTCCAATATAAACCGCTATTAGAATTATTTCCATTTGGAGATACATATATATCATTATTGACTTGTTCTATTTTGTGATTATTGGCAATTATTGTGACGTTATCTTCACGAGAATAAGCATAAAAACCATCTGGTTCTTCAACAGTAAAAGTGTCGACATATACCGTCATGTTCCCACTATGATTATATATATCACTCCCAAGCGGTGAATAATTCATATATATATCACATAGATCCTGTGAAGAAAAATTAACATCAACATCATCGTTCCCCTTATCAAATCCTCCTCCTGCAATATGAGCAAAGTTATTAATAATCCTTGTATCTGAAATGTTAAATTCAAAACAATCGTTCACAAATATTCCTCCCCCAGTACCTGCATAATTGTTACAAATAATACAATTATGAACATTGAAAATATTAATTGGTTCTATGCAAATAAATATTCCCCCGCCGTACTCATCATACCCATCATCATACCCGCTCCCATGCTGAAGAGTAAATCCACAAATAGTCGCTTCATCTCCGCCATCCTTTACAACGACACAACTCCCATTGTTATTTCCGTCTATAATTGTATTTTTTATATATGTTTCATCTCCTGTAGTGTAGTACTTGCTTGCAACGGTAATATTCTTCCCAATATAATCTATATTCTCATAATACGTTCCGGGATAGACAAGCACGATATCTCCATCCTGCGAGTTATCTATACCCTCTTGAATAGTGGTGTAGTCTCCTGTGCCGTTGATGTCTACTATGATAGTGGATGACCAGATATTAGAAAAAGGAAGCATTATCAATATAATTGAAATGAAGAAATATTTCATTTTTACCTCACCCCCGTACCCCCTCTCCTAAAAATCAGAGAGGGGATATAGAGGATTTATTTCATTATTATTTCATCAATAACATCTTGTGAACAGCGCTCTTTTCACCTGAGGTGAGTTTATAGAAATAGATGCCGTTCTTTATGTCGTTGCCATACCCGTCTTTGCAATCCCAAGAAATCGAGTAACACACATCTTGGGTTCCTGACGATATCATAGCGTCACAATCGATGGTTCGTACCAATTGACCACGGATGTTATAGATACTCAGCTCCGTATGCTCAGCATTCTGTTCGGGCATGAAATGTATGGTTGTGATATTTGATCTCACTGGATTTGGGTAATTCTGCAACAACTTAAGGTTGTGAATTGCTGTTGATTCCTTTGTATTCAACTTGACTTTTGCATAACCTTTACGTTTATAGTAAAGGGATTGCTGGTAGTATATGTGTGTATTTGAGTCGTATGTTATATAAGGAATTGATTTTGAGAATCCCTTACCTTCCTCGTAATAAAACATGAACTCGAGTTCACCGCTACCACCATTCGTTCCTTCAAATGTATAAGCAAGGATTTGTACAGGATATTCATTGTTATAAACCTTTGTTGCGCCAAGGCATTCGTCATCACAGTAAACAGCAATTTCGGCAACAGGTATAATGGAATATACTGTATCAATATCGATCGCCATGTAATCAATTTTCTCATTATATATGAAGTATTCGGTCTTCTCTTTTACGAAAGGAATCACACCTTTGCTACCTAGACTATCACCCCATACAAGCTGGCACAATGTATCTACAGTAATAATATATAGTTCACCTGGATTAGCAGTATAATTTGTTACTCTTGAACCACGCTGTGCATACCAATGTTCAGAACTGATCGTGAGCCACTCATCTTCTATAGATTCAAAAGCATCATCAAAGTATTCAGGTTCAATGAGGTAGCATCCAATCCAATTTTCTTGTTCAGGATAAAGTTGTATTGGCGTACTCGGATCAAGCCATGTGCCGGATATGCCTTGCACAGCCACGGAATCGTATTCCTCTTTGAGCTGAAACTTATAACCCTGCGTGCTATTAAATTTACCATCCGTTAAATTTGTTACCCAATTATTATTATAAAACCAAACTGCTGCATCATCTTCGTATATCACGGAATCAAGGATGTCATCTAAATAATATTGATCATCATCGATAAGATACTGTCTTTCCAACACTTCAATGGCATCCATCCAATCGTCAGTTATCCTATTCAGCACAGGGAACGATATCCAGTCGATGTTGTCATAGGAGTACCCGTCATAATCATCGCGAAAATAGTCATGTGCAAAAGTTGGTAAAGCACCCATATCAGGAGGTGTGTCATCATCATCCCAGTCCATGTCTGGATCACCTGCATCGATACAAGGTGAGAAATCGTTTAAATCCCATGTCAATGAGTAATCATCGTTATCCGGATCAGCAAAAATAGGATCATTTGTTATATTGCTACCATTATTTGTACACCATCCGGGAACCCCATCTTCAATGCAACAATAAGCAATCTCTATGTCAGTTGATATTTCAGGGCTTTGCCTTTCAATATCATACGTATTACCATAAATAATTATGTTATTAATTTCAGCATTTGTATCATCATATACTAAAATTCCTGTTACATTATCGGCAAAGGTATTATTATTAATTACCAGTTCACTTCCCGGACATATTTTCAAACCAATATTATTTTGAAATATTATATTCTCTAGAATCTCCGTATTACTATCCCAGTCACAGATAATTCCAGCGTTTTCATTTGCATGAATTAAATTATTATAAATAGGGACTGAACTATTTGAATATACTATTCCTTTCTCATTATTGTAAATATCATTATCATTTATAGTTGGAGATCTATAGTTCGTAGAATTTATTAGTTGAATTCCTTCTGAATTATTATAAATAACGTTTTCATAAATGTATGGACAATACCCAAATACTCTAACACCAACATCAAAATCATAAATAATATTGTGATTAATATTTGGTTGTGTATTATTGCAGTAAATTCCTGTATATGGTGACGTTGTTCTTCGAATAGTAAATCCCACAAGGGATGATTCATCATTAGTGAAAACAACAACTCCATATTGACTTACGCTATCACTTACTATTTCAGTTTGTGAAATATAGCTTGTGTCACTTGTCGTGTAATACAAACTGCCTATCTCAATGTTTTTATCATTAACTGAAACTGATTCATAATATGAGCCGGGATATACTAAAACAGTATCTCCTGCCGAAGCGGCATTTATACCCTCTTGTATTTTTCTAAAATCACCACCACCACTACAATCCACAATTATTATGTCAGAAAATCCATCCATTGTAATTAGTAGTATGAACACAACAAATAGAATTATTATTTTCTCTTTAAATAAAGATTTATATTTATTAAACATTTTTTCTCCTTTGGTTATTCACACACCTCGTTTTGAGTTTATATCCCTCAATATCATAGATCTATCCATTCTTAAGGGAGCAGTTCTCATAACTCAATAACCCCACCATTCCTGGGAAACGGAATAGCAAGGTAATATTGAAGAAATTTATTTTTTCCGAGATTTGATAATGTTGTACTTGTGTTGTGTTTCGTCTTGTTAAAATTTTCCCGGCCGCAGTAACTCGCATAATATGTGTTAGTTACTAAATTTAAATTGGGGGGGGCAGGCCCTCTCAATAATTGCTTACGCCTATTTCTCGTTTCCACCATAGTTTTCCTTTACTCTTATAATGTAATTTCTCTATCGGCTGTCAATTTTTTATTTATCTCATAATTTGGGTTATTTAAATATTAAACATGGAACTATAATCCAGATATTTTCTGAGTACATCAATTTACTATTGTCAAATCTCTCCTATCCACTCTTCATGCAAATTTGTATGGCTAATGTAGCTATCAATCTTGACACAAAATGACACCAATGAAATATCTGTTGTCCAAAACTTATTAAAAAATAAGGAGTTTCAAATATGATTCGAATTATTCGTTCACTAATCATCATCTCACTTTTATCTATCCTGGTATTTGCGGGGTGCGAATTAGGCGAAAAAGAAAAAGATACAAGCCAGATCCTCGCAGAATGGGATGGTGGTACGATCACCGAGAAACAGTTCAATGAGCGCATTGACCTCATCCCGGAATTCTATCGCCCACGTGGAGGATTCACTATCGAACAGAAACAGAAGTATCTCGATGACTATGCAATTGAAGAGATCTTCTATCTCGAAGCACTTGAAAAAGGTGTGGATAAATCCAAAGCTGCGCAGGACTTCTACCACCAAAACGCAGAGCGCATTATTCTTGATATGTATTACAAGGATACTATCAAAAAAGAGATAAAACCAACAGAAGAAGAACTCATGGCTTTCTACGAAGCCCACAAAGATGACTATTATAAAAAATCACCAACTGCAAATCTTCTTTATATTGAAACAGAAACAATGGAAGATGCTAATATGGCGTATCAGAAAATCCTTGGAGGGGCTGATTTTGTTGAAGTCATGAAGGAATATTCCATCAATGAAAATATCAAGAAAAAAGACGGTAAGATAAATAATGTACGAAAAGGTGGCTATATTCCTAATGTCGGACGTTCAGATGAACTAGACTCCCTGATCTTTGTTGCCGAAGTCAACGACGTTATTGAGCCAATCAAGATCAATGAAACCTTCCACATAGTTAAAGTTATTGATAAAGATATGAGTACAGTTCGCCCATATGACGACGTGGAAGAGGATGTAAAAAACAGATATAAGAGTGAAAAAGAGCAGGAGCTTCGGCAGCAACTTATCGAAAAACTCATGAAGAAATACAACGTAATAATCGATTCCGCAGCAGTTGAAGCTGTTGATTATGCTCAGGCAGATACATCTGCTGCTGCAGGAGCGGTTGTGCTGATTTCCTCAAACAATCCAGACCTTGTGTATACCGCAAAGGAATTCGCAGAAGAGGTGAGTTTGCTTCCAGACCAGAGAAAGCAAACGCTTCAGGATGAGAAAGGTAAACTCGATTTTATCACTTCAAAAGCACAGAATGATGTGCAATACATTGATGCGATAAAAAAAGGGTATGAGAACCACCCAGAGATAAAGAATGAACTGCATCGTGCCAAGATGATCGGCACACTCCGCGAGTACTACAAGCAGTATGTAGCAGACAAAGCAACTGTTTCCGAAGAAGATATCGAAGCACAATATGAACAGGATAAAGAAAAGCGCTATGTAAAAAAACCGAATGCTCGGATTAAACAATTTGCCTGTGAAAATAAAGTCACTGCCGACTTTGTACTTTTCAAGGCAAAAGAAGCTGCCAATGATGATGAGCTCAATGCACTTATTCAGGAATACTGCACCAAAAAAGATAATGACGGTGTGATCGGTCCTATTTACGAAGGTGGTATCATACCCGGTGTGGGTAAGGATGACACCTATCTTGAAAAAGTCTTCTCAACTCCAGAGGGTGAATTCAGCGATGTTTTTGAGGATGCAAAGGGAAACTGGGTATTCTTCAAGGTGATCGAATATAATCCAAAATCCTATCAGTCCCTGGATAACGTGCGCAATGAGATAGTGAGTAACCTTACAAAGAAGGCACAGCGGGATCTGTTCAACAATCTCAAGACCGAGATAAGGCAAAAGTATAATCTTATAGTGTATAAAGATAGGCTAGAAGAAAAACTTCCTGCAGATTCACTTTTCTCTCTTGCAGAAGAAGCAATGACCCAGAAGAACTATGCCCGTGCAAATTATTACTATGACAAGATCATAGAACAGCATGCAAATGGTCAAAATGATTACAAGGCAAAGTTCATGAAGGGCTTTATCTATTCAGAATATCTGAACAATAACACAAAAGCCCTTGAGATGTTCGAAGAAGTTCTCACCTATCCCAAAGAGGGCACTGTGACTGACACCACACTCCATCCATCTGCCCGTTATATGATAAAAGCATTAACTGGCGAGGAAGATATTCTCGAAAAGATAAACCAGCAGTCAGAAACTAAAGAATAGATACAATAATCTCAATACTATACATTAGCGGGACTCTTCGTGAGTCTCGCTTTTTATGACACTCTTCTGAAATCTTTTAGCACTCATGCAAAAGATTTGTATATAAAACAAACTCTCAATTCATTGTTTAACATATATACCCTAAAAAAATCAAAGTTACATCTTTTTAAGCACTGCAAATAATGAGTTTGTAGGTATTTCTCATTGAGAAATTACTTTGCAGATTCCAGCTTTCGCGAGAATGACCATATATTTTATTATCCGTGTAAATCTGCCAAATCAGCGTTTTTCTGCGTTCTATAATTTTTTTTAAATGTATGAGGTATGCAATGAATAATGAATATCGAACGCTTATTGAAGATTGAGGAAGTATTCCGGATTCCTTATTCAGTCTTCGCATACTACCATACATACTCCAAAAAAAATTAGAGGTAAATCCCGAGAAGTACTGTAAATGGATGGTTTGCGGGATTCTTGGACTGGAAAATTGTTTTATACAAATCTATCTTTTTTATCCATCTTTGTTGTTGTCACCCTGATCCGCCGGCTAGCGGATTGGGCGGAAGGAAGTGGAGACCGATCGAAGGATCTCCCACGCTTCGATCCTTCTTCGTTTTACTTCGACGCGATAAAAAACCTCAGTGTGGCAGTATTTTTAGCTATTATTGCTATGTCGATATTTTATACTATTTATAATGACAATATTAAGTAAATTTGAATGGAAGCGTTACCGTTCTAAAAAATTTTGGGGGTATGCATGATCATTGTATAAAACTTGACACTGTAAACGCTTCAAACCCATAGAAATAAAAAATCATAGGAATGTCTTATGGCAAAAGTACAATTAGAAAAAGTCTGGAAAATATATGACAACTCCTTTGTGGCAGTCAAAGATGCAGATCTCGTAGCAGAAGATAAAGAGTTTGTCGTTCTGGTGGGACCCTCAGGTTGTGGAAAAACTACCACTCTTCGTATGATTGCTGGTCTGGAAGATGTCTCACGAGGTAAGATCTATATCGGCGATAAAGTTGTGAACAATGTCCTGCCAAAAGACCGTGACATTGCAATGGTGTTCCAGAATTATGCGCTTTATCCTCACATGACTGTATATCAAAATATGGAGTTCGGATTAAAACTGCGCAGAACACCCAAAGATGAGATCGATAAGCGTGTGAAAGAGGCCGCAGAACTTCTTGGCATTGGTCATTTACTGGATAGAAAACCGAAGCAGCTCTCAGGCGGGCAACGCCAGCGTGTAGCGCTGGGAAGAGCGATCGTGCGGTATCCACAGGTCTTCCTGTTTGACGAACCGCTCTCAAACCTTGATGCTAAGCTTCGTGTACAGATGCGTGCCGAGATTATTAAGCTGCATAAGAAGCTTGAAACAACTATTGTTTACGTCACCCATGACCAGACTGAAGCTATGACAATGGGAGACAAGATCGTTGTGCAGAAAGATGGTATTATTCAGCAGATTGATTCTCCCATAAACGTATATAACCATCCAAACAATAAATTTGTAGCTGGATTCATCGGAAGTCCCGCAATCAACTTTTTTGACGGTAAGATAAGAAAAGAGAGCAAGAAACTTTTCTTTGATTATGGTAGCTTTACTGTCGAAATTCCCGATACTTATAATGATTCTCTCAAAGAATATGTAGGCAAAGATATTGTCATGGGGGTTCGTCCAGAAGATGTTTATCATAAGAAATATTCCTCAAATGCAGAAATTCCCGCAGAGATGGAAGCCATAGTTGAAGTCGTCGAACCGCTGGGTTCGGAATTTGTAGTTAATTTTAAAACCGGTGATACGACCTTTACGGGAAGGCTGGAACCAAAGGAACAACCAAAGATGGACGAAACGATGATACTTGTGTTCGACATGAAAAAGGTTCATTTCTTCGATAAGGAAAGTGAAGAAACGATCATATAGGAAATTTCAAATATCTCATTTCTAATGTCGAATGAGTTAAGATGGAAAAATATATGAAGGGTTAAATGAAACAGGGAACGGTTCTCGGGTATATACAAAAATTATTAGGTCATAAAAGTTCAAAAACTACAGAGATATACACTCATGTATCGAACAAATCAATAGCTAAAATCAAGAATCCTGCTGATGATTTTTTTAATGAGGAAGATTAAAATGATAAAAGAAAAATATATACTGTTGTTGTTATACCACCAAATCGGAGGAATAACAACAATAGGTGTTACAAACAAGTTGTGTGCAATTCGAAAACCTGCCTTTCACGGAAATGAGTCCGTTAATTAATCTCCCCTGAAAAAAATCCCAAATGCTGACGAATAACTTGACTACGACTATTTAAGTAGGTACAAAACTCCCAAAAAAAATGCAGAGAAGTGCAA
>Ga0209834_10000671_pt1 | contig 20399 bp, 16 predicted proteins | sample Mar14236cmmetaG_FD_184134 | JGI IMG/M metagenome (GOLD analysis project Ga0209834, IMG submission 184134) | Marine hydrothermal vent microbial communities from Guaymas Basin, Gulf of California to study Microbial Dark Matter (Phase II) - Marker... ...
CAGCTTTCCCTTTTCTACAGTCCCGACCTTATCACCAATACCACACGCTTCAGCGCCATGTTTGGTGGCAGCCGTGATGGCTTCAAGGGGTGTCATTTCCAGGACATCAACCAGTAATTTAATTTCACTGATATTGAACTCCCCGTAAGGCGTAGCAGAATCGGCCCAGGTATCTGTGCCAAGCAATATCTTTACACCATGTTTTTTAGCTCGTTTAAGGCTCCTTACCCAGGACGGCAGGATATCTTCACCCTCTTCCAGATCAAAGTAAAAAATAGCCAGGGTGGGAGTGAGAAAAATGTTCTTTTCGACCATTTTCAGACAGGTTTCATCATCCAGCTCATACCCGTTATCATCGTCGGCATGCTCAATTGATCTGACGCCAAGATCTACCGCAATCTTTACGCTTTCAACGCTTTCTGCATGGCACATCACCGGCAGACCCACCATCCCCGCTTCTTCCATAATGACTTCCATCTCAGCCCTGGTAAAATGCAGATCGGTTGCCCGTTCTTTTTCCCAGGCTCCGCCGCCTGTTGCCCAGAATTTGATATGATCAACATTCTGACCAATGAGCTGTCGGACCGCTTTTCTGACCTCTTCCACACCATCAACAAGCTGCGCTTTGGGAAGATTATCTTTTAGATAGTCTTCAGGGAAGTCATAGATATCCCTTCGAATGTAGTCACCATGCCCTCTTGAACGGCCGAGCGCAAGACCGCAGGTTAAAATTCTCGGTCCAATTACGGTCCCTTCTTCTATAGCTCTTTTCAAGAAGATATCAAATCTTGATCCTCCGCTTCGAACTGTAGTAAACCCGTATTCCAGCAGCTTTCCAGCTTCAACTACCGTTCTCATCGCCTGCAAATATTTGGATTCGACTATATTATCCAGCAGCTCCGGACTTCCAACACCGACTATATGGACATGGGCATCAATTAAACCAGGAAGGATAAAATGCCCGCCAAGGTCAATTTCTGGGATATTGTCTTCAATAACAATTGACTCACGGCTGCCAACTGCCTTGATGACACCATTATCCACAAGAACCGTGGAGTCATTTACTGGAGGGCCGCCATGACCATCAATCACAGCAGCACCGGTGAGCGCATATGTGTGAAGGGGTTCCATCATCATAAGATTTCCTTTCAGAAGTCAGGTTAATCTAACAAATCATTCACAGCCCGCCGTGATACCATGGTGGTGCCTTGATTATCTGCAAATCCGTTTAAATCGGTGTGTGCAAAAGCAATTCTGCCGAAGCGTTGGCGGGCATCGTATATGGGAACACCGGGAACAGGTTCATCGGAGCTGCCACTGCCGAAAGCAAATCTCGGGTAGCATGTAATTTCGGCGTGCCCCCAACGATTAATGGCAATTCCCTCGATACCCCATTGATAATCTCCTCCCTGGGTTACGATGATGTTCTGGCCTTTGACAGTTAATTCGTTGCGCTGGGCATCACCGCCAAAATCAGAGTGATTATCAAGAAGAAGAATCTTCTCTTCAGGGCGTTCCTGGTTATAAAAAAAAGCTGCTGTGAGGCCTCCCAGCCCGGCACCTACCACGACCAGATCATATAATTCACCAGTATCTTCGGCTCCTCGACTAAAATGCTGTCCATCGCGGACCCGGTGGCAAACGAAACGGGCAGCGTCAGTATTCCCTCCGGAATACAAATTTCCTGGCAGTGATGCCGAATCTGGCGGCTCGTTTGAGTCAGGAGTCAAACCAGAACATCCAGGAAGCATAAGAGAAACAGCACCAACCAGCATGCCATTGATAAAATCTCGCCTTGATATTGGCCGGTAAAGACCCAAGCGTATTTTCTCTTCAACACTTATCTGGATGTTTTTGTTTTTATTCATGATCCAGTCTATTTGATATTGATAAATTTGATGATTTATTGGTGGAGTTGATTGATTCCTGGTATTTATCAAGACATTTTTGACAAACACAGGTTTTTCGCACTGCCTTGTCGGGAATTTGTGCGAGCAGCTCTTCTGGGAAATCTACTAGTTCGCACCAGCACTCAGTGGCAGTGGGATCAGCTGCCAGAGCACACTGGTTGGGTTCACCGCAGAGAGGACAGATGGAAGGATCCAGGTCGTTTTTTGCATGTTTAGTAAAAGAAGCCATTTGCGGCACCCAAATTTCCCCGTCTACATGAATGATCGGCGGCAGGCTAACCTTGCCTTCCACGAGGTGCGTGAATCCCAGGTCAACCACGTCGTAATCATCTAACCACCTTCCACTGGATAAATAACACTCTCCCCATAACCGGTGACAATTTTTATATGTTTGCTCAGAGCTTGATCGATTTCTGGGTTGCCAGTATCAACGAGAAGTGGACGTCCACCCAATGAAAGTATCTTTTCCATTCCACTTACCACAATGATATTATCTAGGCCGATCTTTCCTAGAACTTTTGGGCTGATTTGCTGGTTTCCTCTTCCTAAGATAAAACCCTGACCACCAATGGGTGTAACTACGACTTTGGCGGCATGTTTTTCGAGAAGTTCCAACAAAGACCTTTCGTTGGCATCTGCGATGACTAATTTCCGGTTTTGTATTACGTCTACACCTATCAAGGTCTTCTTTAAACCCAGAGTTGTTAATATGGGTTGAGTAGTCGTACCCGGGCCAATAATATAGCAGCTTTCATCCATGTGATCAATTACTTCCAGCGCTATCGCTTGTAGAGTTGCCTCTTCGCTTGCCGGGTTGGGCGACTTCCGGGCTTGAACAAGCCGCCTTTGGTAAGGAACCTGCAGGTAGCCATGCAGCCTGGGAGACACAATTCCCTCTCGGTAAGCCTCTTCATCGATATCCAACACTTCCCCGTTCCTCAGGGCGTGGAGCTCATCCCTGAGGTACAGGGCAGCAAGCTCACCAGCGCTGGCAGGATTTACCCCGAATACCGCTGAATGGATCTTAACGCCTGCAGGAATTCCGACTGTTGGAACTGAATTACCCACAGCTTCATAAATATCCCGGGCAGTACCATCCCCACCAGCAAATAAAATCAGATCAACACCCAATGCGAGCATCTCTTGAGCGGCTTCCCTGGTATCCTCAGCTGTTGTCATTCCTTGGCAGACATCACCAATGATGACAGGAGAGAAACCACACCCAACAGCAACATTTTCCCCCATCTCACCGGGACAAGTTATCAATTTTTCGAGTTCACCAGCCGCAGTTTTCAGCATCCGTAATGCGTCTGCTGCCCGGTCAAATACCTCCGGGACTGCCCCCAATTCGCGGGCTCGCTGCTGAATGATCGATCCGTCACTTCCCTTCAATCCGACTCTTCCCCCCAAGCCAGCCACAGGGTTAACGATCAAACCCAGCGTTCTTTGATTTGAAGATGCCATTTAGCGACCTGTTGATTTTGAGCACATATCATAATGTCCCAAAACTATGGTTGACTTGCCAGGCCCCCAGCCAGTTCGCCGCCATCAATTACAAAATACTGGCCGGTAATCCAGGAAGCTTCGTCTGATGCCAGGAATGCAAACAGGGAGGCAACATCATCTGGACGTCCAAGCCTCTTGAGCGGCAGCTTTTCATAGAAATCCTGTTGCATTTCGGGCGTGTATTCTGCCATTTGCATGGGTGTCATGATGAAGCCCGGACAGATGGCATTAACCCGGATGGTTGGCCCCAGTTCCAGCGCCATAGTTCGGGACAGCTCTATCACGCCTGACTTTGAAGCATTGTAATCACCATAATAATGGTACCCGGCTAAACCATTGGTGGAACCCATATTGATAATAACGCCACCCTCTCCTTCGAGCATCTGTAGGGCCGCTTGCTGAGCTACATAAAAGACACCATTAAGATTAATGTCGATCACTCGTTTCCATTCCTCAGGGGTAATATCTATGAACCGGTGCCTGATGCTGATTCCTGCATTGTTGATTAACACATCCACTCCGCCCAACTGCATCCGAAGTTGGTTAAAAGCCTGTTTGACTGAGTCAGGAGAAGACACATCACAGATGATGCTTCTCTCCAAAGCCGGTAATTGCCCCTCAATACGCTGGCAAGCGTCCTGATCCCGGTCCATTATGGTCACCCGTGCACCTTCTTCGAGGAAGCGGGCTGCTGTTGTTGTGCCAATACCGCCTGCTCCTCCAGTGATCAGGACCCGTTTATCAGTTAAACCTTTCATAGTAGCAGCTCCTAAAACAATATCGCCATCACATTATTAGGTTTTTAGGATTAATTCTGTTCCAGTTTTCGGCGGTAGGCACGCCATGTAACAGCCCATTGTTCAGGCTTATCAAGCGGGTCATGATTAACAATACGATGCACAGTGCTGTTATGGGGAGCGGTTTTGACAAGATCAGGATCGGTTCGGGCCTCGTCAGCAATCTGGCGAAGAACCATAACATATTCATCAATCTCCGCCTTGGTGTAAGATTCGGTTGGTTCCAGCGTATTTGGCTCAGGCACAACAAAAGGATGATGACTTGTCCAGTAGTGAAGGCCAAAATCAGCGGCTCGTAGGCCGATGTCTTCCGAAGATACGCCTGTTTCATCGTACAACGCCTTCCAGCTATATCGAACCTGTTCCTTGCGAGGTTTCCCCGCAGCATAAGGTGCACTGACCCCGGGGATCTCAAGCATCTTCTTCAGTAGGTAGTTGTTATTGAGCACCGCAATCTCAGCTACCTCTCTTAACCCATCAGCCCCGAGGCTCATCACCCAGGCATAAGCCTTCAGTATGACTGGTGCAACGCCATAAAACGAGCGGATTTTTCCAATGCTGTCTGGGCGATTGTGGTCAAGAAAGTATTTTTTTCCATCCCATCTGACTAGCGGTACAGGAAGGAACTTCGCTAATTCCTCGCTCACACCCGCAGCGCCACCACCCGGACCGCCGCAACCGTGCGGCGCAGCAAAAGTCTTATGGAGATTAAAGTGACACATATCAAAGCCAGCATCACGGGCTCGGGTCATGCCCAAGATGCCATTTGCATTGGCCTGATCATAGAAACATAATCCGCCAACAGCATGGACGACTTTTACAAACTCTGTAATCTTTGGATTAAATATGCCGGTATCTTCAGGGTTCGTAATCATCAATCCAGCAGTCCTCTCGGATACTGCTTCTTTGAGAGCATAAAGGTCTGGATAACCATCTTCATCGGGATACAGCGTAATGATCTTATAACCTGCTACTTTTGCACAGGCCGCATTTGAAGGATGTGAAAAGATGGTCGTGATAACCTCATCACGCTGATCAGCCTCACCATTCGCCCGGTGATAGGCTCGCATAATCGCGGCACAGGTATAGATTGCCTGTGAGCCGGCTTGAGACTGAAATGAAAAACGATCCATTCCAGAAATTTCTTTAAGTATCTGCTCAAATTGATACATGATTTCCAGAATTCCCTGGACAGTATCTTCATCCTGCAGAGGGTGGATCTCAGCAATCCCTGGCAAGCGGGCCAACTGCTCATTAACTTTGGGGTTGTACTTCATGGTGCAAGTACCCTGTCCTATATCAACGTTGAGATCTGCCCCCAGATTTTCCTGCGAAAGGCGAAGATAGTGACGCAGAACCTGAGCCTGTGACATCTCAGGCAGCTCAGGAAGCTGCTTCCGTCGCATAGTTTCAGGGATTGTCGAGAGGACATCACCCACAATCTCCTTGATCTCACTCTCAGCTTCAGGCAATAAAACTCCACGCTGCCCCTGTTGGCTCAATTCAAATATGATCGGTTCATCCCAGCGTGCCTGGTGAAAACGCCTTAGATGAGGTTTGCCATCAGTATAGCGAAATTTCATGATATCTTCTGTCATTGCACAATCTCCCTAACTGCGGCAACCATACGGTTAATATCTTCCTGTCTATGCAGTTCTGTAACGCAGTACAATGCGCAATTACCCAGCTCCGGATATTCCTGGCTAAGGTCCTTGCCGCCGAAAATACCCTGGGCAAGAAGAGCAGTATTGATCTCGGCAACAGATTTACCAGTGCCGTTGAAATTTACCACGAACTCCCTGAAGTACGGGCCATCGAAGGCTGGTGATTGCACGCCTTTGATAGCAGCTAATTGCTTGGCAGCATAGTGAGATTTCTGCATGATAACCTCACCGACCTCTGCAAATCCTTGGGGCCCCATCAATGCCAGATAGACCCCTGCTGTGATCCCCCACAGAGCGGAAGCTGTCCCTACCCACTCTTTTCCCTGCTCACGGATGGCAAAAGATGTTCTTTCATATGCAACGTCACCAAATCCATATTCACCGGGAACAGACGTAGGCGCGATGCCGAACAGACGAGAGGGATATTCCATCAGATATTTCTCTTCATCCCGGGTAGCGATGAATCCTGCCTGCCCGCCTCCGAACTGCATGTGCATACCAAGTGACTGAATATCTCCGCAAACTATGTCAGCGCCGTACAAAGCAGGGGGGGCCATCACACCAAGTGAAATGGGATCGACCCCTACTACACATTCCGCCCCATGTTTATGCGCTATTCTGGTAATCTCTGTGCCGTTGATAGAAATCAGGCCCAGGTAAGAAGGATTCTCAAAGTAAACTACAGCAGTTCGCTTTGAGATGGCTTTTTCAAGAGCACCTAAATTCACATTTCCAGTCGCTTGATCAATAGCTATCTTTTTGATGGATATATCCGGCAAGCAGTAATTGGTGATCATGGATAGTTTGTCAGGATTGATTGCCCCGCAAACAAGAGCTTCTTTCCGGTCTGTGAGACGGCATGCCATCCGGATAGATGTTGCCGCAGCCTGGAAGCCATCATAGGTGGGCACATTGACAACATCCATTTCAAGCAGCTCTCCCATCATGCTGGAGTATTCAAAGAGTGCCTGAAAACGCCCGTGATCATCATAAGGTTCGCCGGCATAAGCTGTGAGAAACTCACTGCGTCCATTAATCTCATCGCACACTGCTGGAACAAAATGCTGGTAACAACCGGCGCCTTGAAAATTCAGATGATCTTTACAGGTTGTATTTTTTGCGAGTAATTCCTCCACATGCCTGACGAGATCAGGTTCAGATAGAAAAGGTTCCGGGAAATCCATCTTTCGTTTCAACCGCAGCGCTTCAGGTATGTCTTCATATAACGCCTCAATGTTGGCGACACCAATCTCGTTAAGCATCTGCTGCTTTATCGAAGGTTCAGAATTAGGGATATATGGATAAACTACTGGCTTTTTTTTGCTCATGCTTCTCTCTCTGTTTGCATAATAATCTATATTGGTTTGCAAACAATCCGTCATGGGGTTTTATTTTATTGCAATAACTATTCAATTCACGCCACATAAATCCTTGAGCTTCAGGATTCCTCCAGGGCCTTCTTCAATGCCTCCAACAGGATATCCGCATGTTCCTTCTCGAACACAAGCGGCGGGCGTATTTTCAGTACATCAGATTTCTGCCCTGTAGTTCCTATCAGAACGCCATTCTGGCGCATATGGTTCATAATGTGTTCAGCCATGTCCGGGTTAGGTGAACCTCCGGGGGTGTTAATATTTATGCCCAGCAGCAAGCCCGAACCATGAACTTGACCAAGCAGGGGATATTTTTTCCGCAGTTCTCCAAAACGTTCTTTAAGGTATTCCCCTACATCAGAGGCATTTTTTTGTAAGCCTTCCTTTTCGATCACATCCAAGACTGCCAGGCCAGCGGCGCAGGACACTGGATTCCCTCCAAAAGTATTGAAGTATCCTCTATCGCGGGCCAGGGCTTCTGCAATCTCAGGTCTCGTTACTACTGCCGCAAGAGGATGGCCATTGCCCATAGGCTTTCCCATGGTAACGATATCAGGTATCACGTCATCAAATTCAAAACCCCAGAATTTCTGGCCGAATCGTCCAAAACCGCCTTGAACTTCATCTGCTACACACAAACCCCCAGCCGACCTGGTCACCGCAAATATGGATTGTAAATACCCTTCGGGAGAGGTGAATATTCCATCGCTGACAAATGAGGTGTCCAGAATGCACATTGCTGGTTGATGACCCCCCTCATTCAACGCGCGAATTGCTTCACGAATTCCAGAATCTGGCTTTGCCCAGGTTGAATTCGAGGTGGGGGCGTCAAATGTCCTTACATGTGAAGGCAATTTCCCGGCTGGAAGGCTTTCTGTACTAAACTGCCCGGCCGCGCCAGTACTGCCATGATAGGAATAGTTAGTGATCAAGGCACCTGTATTGCCCGAGAATAGCTGCGCCATAGTCCAGGCAAGCTCATTGGCCTCCGATCCAGTACAAACGAAAGTACAAACGCTTAATGGGTCTGGCAGCATATTTGTTATTCTTTCTGCCAACTCAAGGATATACTCGTGGAGATAGCGGGTGCTCGTATTTAACAACCTGGCTTGTTTAGCTATTCGATTTACTACATGGGGATGGCAGTGTCCAACGTGGGGAACATTATTGTATGCATCAAGGTAGCGATTGTTTTCCTCATCAAATAACCAAACTCCCTCACCCCGGACAATATGCAGTGGTTGCTTGTAGAACAGATACGCGATTGGGCCCAACAGCCGCTCCCTGCGGGATAAGAGGGAATTATTGGATTCACTTGTGATGTATTCCCTTCCATCCTGCTCCCAGATACCGCAAGTTCGCAAGAATCTTCTGGTTACTCTTTTCGGGTCCTGCTCTTTCCAAAGCTTAAGAACTTTCCAGGTTGAGTCAACACCGCCCATTATATAGTCGCGGTTTTCCGGATGGATTGTCACCCGCCAGGACGCGATCACGTTCAACATTGTCAATCGGGCTCCAACCAGGTCATATAACAAACGCAGCTCTGTCTCTTCGAGGGGAATCAATTCGTTGTAGCCTGCAATAACTTGAGTAGCGATAATTACGGGATCGTCTGTTTCGCGGAGTGTTGCTGCAATGGATGTCGCCAGATCAATGACCAGCAGTGTATGGGTCAGATCACCAAAATCAATAATTCCTGCTATCTTGTTTGGGGCGTCTTCTGCCACCAGGATATTTTCGGGCACCAGGTCATTGTGAACGATCTGCGCTCTGAGTTTTGGAATCAGGGGCAGCACATTCTTATCAAATCGATCCAGGAAATAATTCGCTTGTTCACGATTTTCTAGATCACTGATACAGCTTAAATAATTCCGGAGTTTTGAGGTATGTTTTAAATCCCATAGCAGTTCATAATTTGCTACAGGGTGGAAGAAGCCCCTTAAATCTATGGTTAACCTTGCCAGACATAATCCCAATTGGCGACAAAGATCATCACTGGTATATTCGCCCTTGGGATTGACCCCTGGCAAATAAGTCACCACACGGACCGGGTGTTTTCTGCCATCCTTCGCTACAATTTCTTCCATCATTCTTCCCTTCTTGGAGAAAATGACTTTCGGCACAGGCAGGTCAGGGTCCACATTTGAGATATGTGCCAGAGCTTTGAGCTGCATGTCGATAATAGCTGGATTCTCAGCGCTATTGGCAACTTTAACCAAGAATTGGTCTCCGTTTTCTGTGGTCAAGTGAAAATTCTGATCTCTCTCACTGCCCAGTTTTACTACAGTTCCAGACAATCCAAAGAGATCGTCGACGATTTCTTTCAACTCACCGATAGAAAAATGAGGTGCAGGTGTTCTGAGCAAACTTTCCAGATTCTGACTAGTAGACATCCATTTTTCCTTATCGCGCTTATCATAGGGGAAAATTTTTATTCAAATTTTGGGAACTGGCAGCGTGGTCCTGACCGTATTGATTCCTTTAGTGATTGCCTTTCTATCAAAACAATCTCAGATCATTATTGATAGATCCAGGTTTTTTGGTCAGGTTTGGATACTTGACTTAAATTTCTTTCGAGTGTTCTGAGATATGCAAGGCTATTCACAATCGGGCTTGGGTCCGAACCAGGCACAATAAGCTCCAGGGTAATGATATAAGGAAAATCCTTGATCAAGTGAAAGAAACTCGAAAAATCAGTGTTCCCTTCCCCAATAGGTAAGTGGTCATCTTCTTTACCATAGTTATCAGATAAATGAATATGGCGAATATTGTCTCCAAGCACCCGAAAGCCTTCCTCAACACCACCGTCGTATTTAATTCTTGCATGGCCGAGATCCAGGGTGAACTGAAGGGTATCGCCGACTTCCTCCCGAATCTTGATCATATCTTCAAAAGACTGAGCGACTTCATCCCATCCCAGATTCTCAAGACAAAGGGAAATAGACTTTGATTCAGCATAGGCATTGATCCTTTTCAGGGATTCAATATTATGATCCCATTGGATTTTCATTAACGGATCAGTCTCTGGTGAGGTACCAGGTTCTATTTCATAAGTAAACTTCCCCGGATGCACTGTGACCACTTCACCGCCAAGTTCATGGCACAAATCAATAGACTTATTAATATACCTAACTGATTCTTCTCTTATACCCTTCAAGAGTGCGGCTATATTGAGGTCATAAAAAGCTGCGTGAACACTGATTTCTATTTCCTCATCTCGTGATATCTTTTTGATTGCTTCAATCTCGTTCCAGTTCCAACTATCCAGGTCGACAGCAGGGAAATAGATATTGACTTCAAAAGCATCGAAGCCATGTTCTGCGGCAAATAGAAGCGCGTCAACATATGATAAATCTTCCAGGGCATAGCTTGTCAACGCAATTTTCAACATTGATATACCTCTCGTCAACGCAAACTGTTTTGGCTCCTGATGGGGTACGGAAGCCGGAGAGTTATTGCTTTTTCAGGGCATTCTATTGTACAACTCCCACAATACCAGCACTCATCGTATTTCATAAAGGCTTTTTCATTCTCGTCAATCCTTAAACAATCCAGAGGGCAGATATCCACACAGATACCGCATCCATTACAACTATCCCTGTTAATTTCTACACTTAACCTTTCATTCATTTTTTCCCCTTGCCTTGCCTCCGTTTAACCGGACTGGTGAATATTCTCATTTCCCCTGTTTCTTGATCCATTTTCAAGTCCACAAATTTCAGCCAGTTCTTGTCATCTCTTTCACGGAAATCGGACCGGAAATCACTTTTACCCCATCTGGTTTCCTCTCTCTTCAACGCAGACCTGGCGGTCATTTCTGCGCAATCCAGAATAAACCGAGCCTCAACGGCTTTGCCTAATTCATGAAGATCTTCCACTTTTAATTTTTCAACATCTTTCCTGAATTCCACTATCAAATTAAGCGCATTCTCGAGTTTTTCTGCATTTCTAGGAGGTGTCAGAAACTCGGTGATCATATTTCTTAATCTCAGCTCAAACTGGTTGGGTTTTATGCCCTCAGATCGGTCAAGCTGGGCAAATATCTTATCTGCCTGTTTCTGGATTGAATCCTGATCGATTTCCCTGGCAGCGGTGTGTTCTGCATACTTCGCGGCAGATTGACCGGCTATTTCTCCATATACGAATGCACCCGTAAGATATTGGACCGGAACACAGGCGACATCTCCAGCAGCATACAAACCCTTTAAAGTAGTCGCCGCTTCTGTGTCCACCTTGATCCCTGAACTACCATGTCCGGAACACAGGGATATATCCTCAAAACCATATTCGATATCATCTTTACGGATATCTATCTTTCTTTCCCTGAAGAAACTGATAATGGGATGTTTTCTTTCACTGTTAAACCAGATATGTTCAATTCTCTGGATTTTTTCTTCCGGAAGATGGCTGAATCTTTCATAAACGCTTTCGTCGCTTAGAAGCAGCTTAACTTCATCCGCATCCCATCCATCACGCCATTCAATCTCTTCTCCACGTTCATCAATCATCTTGGCTTCAGATTCCGGATCATATTCCTTACCCAACGGCACATTCAATTTCTTGATTTCCACAAAATTCTGAACATATTCAAAATTCCTCAGCTCGGCGCCTGCTCGGTAAGCCATCGAATAACCGTCCCCTGTATTTCCGGGGAAGTCAAAAGTACCATACATATATCCAGATGAGGGCATTCCGAACCTGCCGCAGCCTCCGGTAGCCAGTATTACTGCTTTTGCGGAACAGAAGATAAATTTACCCGTTCTGATATTAAAACCACTACAGCCGTAAACACTGTTATTATCAGAAAGCAAAGAAGTCGTTATGGTATGGTTTATAACCGTTATCTTCCGTTTGGCGACTTCCCGGGAAAGGATCAGTTTGAGATCAAGCCCATCCATGTGTATGGTAAAGTTACCAGGATAAGGGCCGTAAAAAGTAGGTGATGCAACATATTGCCCGGTAGCGTCTTTTTCAAATTCAATCCCCCACCCTTCAAGTCTTTTGAGCATGGCAAAGCTCTTTTCTGCCAGCACATAATGCAGGTCTTCGTCAATTACCCCGCGCAGGTGATCCAGGTCTACACCTTTTACATATTCTTCAGGAGTTGAACCCCCCGGTACAGCCACTATGTTGAGCGCATCCATGCCGGTAGCCAGGGTTCCGCTTCTTCTTATGTTTGCTTTTTCCAGGATAGTTATGTCCAGGTCAGGTCCGGCTTCTCTGGCGGCTATGGCAGCCATGCAGCCGGCGCTTCCGCCACCAATTACAAGAATATCCGTATTTATCATTTCTAGCCCTGGTTTCTTACTCATCAAGCGTATCCCTCTTTCGTTATTGTCATTCAGTTGTCATACAATTTCAAGGATGATTAACAACTTATTTCCCGTCTTTTATTACATGCCTGATATTTTCTGCACTTCAGGGTTCGAAACCGGATCTATTTTGCACGCTTCAGCGCCATGGACATCAATCACAGCAGCACCGGTGAGGGCATATGTTCGAAGGGATCCTATTCTCCCCAGATCTCCTTTCAGAAGTCACGCTAAATACCCAATGAGTTTTTCTACCCATACACCAATGCTTTTAAGCTGTTTTGATATCCTGGATCACATTCCAGGGCAAGGCTGCAGTATTTTATCCGCTTCTGCACAGATTCTTCCTCATCCAAGGTAAAAATATCATGCCCCTAATCCGCAGCTCAGATATAATAAAAAAGAGAGTGGGGAATACGGCATTCTAGATAACTTTTGAGTGTGGAACAACTCCGGCCTGGTAATCTTCCATCCTCTAGTTATGATGAAATTAAACCTGGCGGGTCACTGCCACCCTGGTGATGATATCGTACTCCTCCAATTCCTTAAAGAAAGGCTCCGGATCAAGGCAGGCTTCGGGTGGATACACTCCAGGGCCGATTCTGCCTTCGGCAAGCCAGATAGCAGCAATAGCTGGAGCTGCACCGGTGGGAAGGGCGCCTTTACAGGTCAAAGTTCCAATCCGGTACATTATCTCCTTTCCATCCTTTGATCCTCTGATCTCGGTGACTATTTCTTTGGTCCAATCAGGGGGTTGATTCTTCGGCGGCGCCAGCAAATCTTCAACGCCAGGCACATAGCCCGAAAGCATGGCTATCAACATATCTCGGGGAACTACTGATGCTCCGCCGACATCTACAGGCTCCTCACTGGCAAATCCATAATCTGCCAATACTTTGATCTTGTCTATGGTGTTCTTGGCCATGCCCCAGTAGTTGATCTTGAAAAAACACTCCTGGATCCCTTTATCTTTAAAACTGATTGGTAGAGTAGCAACTTCAGAATGCAAAGACAGGTGCATGGGCAGGATCCCCAGTGGTTCAGCAAACCAATAATCCTCAAATCCACTTAAAGGCTGTTTGGCTACAAATTCTCCTTTTTCGAAAACCATCGGTTCCACGGTCAGTTCATCGATGATGGTTGGTACTGCATAGGAAAAACGTTCATCATCAGGAGCTGGAGGTTTGATCCCGTCGAAGATCCTTATGCTCTCAATTGAGTCCAGCCGGTCAGCAGCATAGGAAGCTTGAAGATTGGGAATTCCGGGTGCGGATCCCATACAAAGCACAGCGCTAACACCTGCTTCCAGGAATCGATCGTGAAGTTCTAGCTGTTTCCGGGTGATATGAAACAACCCTCCCAAATCCGTATAGGGCACACCCGCTTTCAAACAGTTCTCCATCACCAGCAGATTCGTATAATATACAGTCGCATTCAGACAAGCATTGGCGCCATCCAGCGCTTGGAGTAAGCCTTGCTCGTCATTTACATCCACCGGCATGATTTCAATCTTGGGGCTGTTTATTATGTCTGCAACGATCCTGGCCTGTTCCTGATTCAGGTCGGCAATGACGATCTCATCAACACGATCATCTGAAGCCAGGGTCTGAACGGCTATGCAGCCCATTTTCCCAGCTCCTCCAAGAACCAAAATGCGCATGTAACACCTCCAGAGCTGTTGGACAGGATGACGGGATATTGACCACCATCATCCTGCGCATCCTTTCAAGTTAAAGCCACTCAACTTCCTGGCCAACGGTAATACCTCGGAGGGCCAGTTCTTCAAAGAAGATCTTGGGATCGATGGCTGTTTCAGGAGGTACAACACCGCGTTGATCCACATCTCCCCGCCCAATCATCTGAGCCCCAATGCTGAGAGGAATGGCAATATTCTTGTAGTAGGCAGCTTTCCCACCCCATTTATCCATAGGAGGGTGTTCTGTCCGAAGCCTGATCTTGAGGTCCTTTCCATCTTTCTTGCCAAATACATCTACAACCAAACCATAAGCCCAGATAGGGGTTTCCTTGGTCTGGGGAGATCTCAGCAGCACGTGGTGGATCATTTCCAGGGTATTGGTCTCGATACCCTTAAAGGTAAAGGGCTCTTCATCATATAATCCCCATTCCAGCAGGGTCTTGGCAAGATTCATAGCCTGGGGAGGGAAACATCCTTGAACGGAGACCTTTTTTGCCCCCAGGCTTTTGGGCATAGTCTGTGTTTCAGGGTGGGGAATATAACATACTTCCTGCAGACCAATCTCCCCGCCAAAATCAACCTGTTTCAATCCCTCAAAGGGACCCACAGAGATGAACTCACCGTTTTCATAATAGAGCCTGCTTGCGGTTTTAGGATGGAATTCCCACAGGAAGGTGATCAGCAAACCAGGAGCTGGCGCCGGGCAGCGGAAGGCAGCAAAATTGATCTGGACATCATCCACTTCATCCATCTGCTCAGCCGCTTTTTTGGCCATAGCATTGGTGATTCCCGGGGTTGCTCCCACGCCGGGAATAAACACCAGATCCTTATCTTTAGCTTTTTGATCAAAATCCCACTGCTCTTCTTCGGTCGAGACATCCAGGCCATTCACCCCAACCTCAACACAGGCCTTGGTAACCGCCAGGTCATATTTCCAGGGCAAGCCATTGATCACAACATCATGACCCGGAAAAAGTTTTAACATCTCATCGTAATTATTAGCATCAAACTGAACAGCTTTTAATCTGGGATCGCCAATTCCTTTTATCAATTCCTTGGCGGCCTCCAGGTTATATTCAGCGACCACGATCTCATCAAATTTACTGTATGCTGCCAGATCGCGTGTTGTCTCACTGCACACGGCTCCCGCCCCACCCAATACCAATGCTTTCATCTTACGCTCCTTGTCATTCCTAAAATAATTCCCTTGTCTGTTGAAACCCAAGCTTGGATGCAAGTCCTCACTATGATCGGGTTGCATCAATCAAATCCATTCCGTTTCTTCCAGCACCTTGATGCCCCTGATCTTCAATTCATCAAAGAATATTTCTGGATCAATGGCCAATTCAGGGGGTACAACTCCCCGGACACTGACATCTCCCCTGGCGATCATTTGAGCGCCAATACTGAGAGGAATGGCTATGTTCTTGTAATAGGCGGCTTTTCCACCCCATTCGCTCATGGGTGGGTGTTCGGTCCAGAGTTTGATCTTGAGTTTTTTGCCATCTTTTTTGCCAAACACTTCCAGGACCAATCCATAGCCCCAAATTGGTGTTTCCTTGGTACGGGGTGATCTGAGCAACAGCTCGAGCATCATGTCGCAGGCATTGGTCTCAACACCCTTGTAGGTGAAAGGTTCCTCGTCAAACAATCCCCATGCCAGCATGGTTCTGGCAAGATTCATAGCCTGGGGCGGGAAACAACCATGCACAGACACATTTTTGACACCCAGACTTTTAGGCATTGTTCGTGTTTCCGGGTGAGGGATATAACAGACTTCCTGGACGCCAATCTCCCCTTTATAATCTACTTTTTTCAATCCCTCAAAAGGACCCACCTTGATCTTCTCCCCATTTTTGACATAAAAACGGGTGTCGGTTTTGGGATTGAATTCCCACAAGAAAGTCACTAATAAACCTGGCGCCGGCGCAGGACAGCGAAAGGCTGCGAAATTGATCTGGATCTCATCAACTTCATCCATCTGATTTACTGCATGTTTGGCCATAGCATTGGTGATCCCGGGGGTTGCTCCCACGCCCGGGATGTAGATCATATCCTTTTCTTTGGCAACAGCATCATAGCTCCATTGATCTTCTTCAGTAGCCACATCCAGACCATTGACTCCAGTCTCGGCACAGGCCCTGGTGACTGCCAGATCATATTCACAAGGCAAACCGCTGATCACTACATCATGACCCGGAAATAACTTCACCATTGAGTCATATTTATTTGCATCGAACTCGACAGATGACAATCGCGGATCACCAATCTCCTCAATCAGTTTATTGGCAGCTTCAAGGTCATAATCAGCAACGATAATTTCATCGAATTTACTATATCTGGCCAGATCCCGTGTGGTCTCACTGCAGACAGCTCCTGCCCCACCCAATACTAATACTTTCATTTTCATCTCCTTCTCCTTTCTGCCTCGTTCTGATTGAAATTGATCACATTTTTTTGAACGTTCTTTCTTGCTGTTCAATTGGAGTCGGTTGCTAACCACCGGCATCAGGTTAAGTACATCTCCATCTTCTAGCGCTTGACCAGAATCCGTTGTTCTGCCGTTCAGTACAACAACATTTGGTCTGGATCTTGATCTGTCTTCCCTGATTCCAACGGATCTCCGATAGCGCTATTTCCCGGTCCCGGGGGAGCACAATTTGGGTTTAACTCATCATTCAGGATCCTGGCGATCAATCCTCTTCCGCTTAGTATTTCCCATCTGGCGGGGAACTCACTGATTTCCAATTTCCGGGCTCTGGTATTTATCCTCCAAACCTTGATCTGATTGCCCATTTCAGCTCGCTATTTCAGTCAGGGCTTCCTTGAATATTGAGACAGCAGCAATGATCTGTTCCTCCGTGGTGATCAGCGGGGGTATCCAGCGGATCACATTTTCATAGGTGCCGCAGGTGAGCAGAAGCAGGTTTCGATCCAGACAGGCTCGCTGAATAGATTTTGCAGTATCTCGATCTGGCTTTCCGCCCGAGGTGAACTCTGTCGCTACCATCAGACCCATTCCGCGCACATCTCCGAGCACCGAGTGTTGACCCTGCAGATCTTGCAGCAATCTCAGAAGTTGAACCCCCCTATCGGTAGCATTTTTAAGCAGTCCTTCTTCCAATATAACTTCAATTGTTGCCAGAGCAGCCGCAGCTGCAACAGCGCTTCCACCCCCATAAGTTCCTCCGTGTGAGCCTGGTTTCCAGCCTGCCATCAGCTCCTGGCTGGCTCCGATCCCGGATATGGGCATTCCGCTGCCAAGTCCTTTGGCCATAACGATAATATCCGGCTCAATGCCCGCATGCTCGAAGGCGAACATCTTCCCCGTTCGCCCAAAGCCGGATTGGACTTCATCTACAATCAACAGGATCTCGTATTCAGAAGTTATTTTCCTCAATTCCTTCAAGAACCGAACCGGTGCCGGAACATACCCCCCTTCTCCCAATACGGGCTCGATGATTACCGCAGCCACTTCTCCGGGGTCAACCTGCCCGTGAAGTAGATTTTCCAGCTGCTTGATGCTGAATTCTGTCGTTTCCTCATCCTCCCAACCATAATAATAGCTTGAGGGAAACGGAGCAACATATATCCCGGATGGCAGCGGTTGATAATCGTAACGGTAAATATATTTTGAGGTGGTCATCGCCATGGTTTGGGCAGTCCGTCCATGGAAACTTCCCTGGAAGACAATGACTCCGCGTTTTCCTGTAGCATGCCTGGCCAGCTTGATGCTGGCTTCGACTGCTTCCGCTCCGCTATTAGAAAGGAAAAAGCTGTCGATCGATCCCGGAGTAATTTCGTTTAACCTTTCAACCAACCTCACCGATACCGGAGGGATTACGATGTTCATCTGCCCGAAAATCAGGGACTCACACTGGTCCTGGATCGCCTTGACAATTCGTGGGTGGCAGTGACCGGTATTCGTTACACCGATCCCGCTTGTGAAATCCATATATCGGTTTCCTGCCGAATCATACAGATATATGCCTTCAGCGCGTTCAGGTTGGATCTCTGTCAGATGGGTCCAGACCGGGGAGAGGTGCTTGATGGATTCTGTCATAATGCTATGTCCATTAATTAGCCAATACAAACGATCAACCAGCCTGCTCTTGAGCCTTCTTATAGATCTTGTCCAGTTCATCCCGGACATCATCATCGAGAGGTAAAGGCTTATGAGTCTTCAGGATCTGGTCGATCTTCTCACGGGCTTCATCCAGGATATCTTTCCTCCCTGATCGAATCCAGGATCCTTCAGTGTCGTGCACACCCAACCGAGGTATGAGCCATTCCCCGGAGCGGATATTCTTAACGGTGGATTTCTCTCCCAGGAAGTTGCCACCCGGACCAACCTTCTGGATGATCTCATCCAGCCAGGCCTCATCATGAGTTGGTATGCCGCGGTGGGCCTGTCTGCTCATCCGGAACATTTCAACATCGATCATCAACTGCTCCAGGCTGAGGATCATTGAGCCCCCCAATAAGCCAGGACCCACCAACAAATCAGGCCAGGATAACGTTCCGATCACTGAGGACATGGCCCGTTCATAGCCTGCCTGGATTCCAGGAACGTAGGTGTCCGTTCCACCCCCTCCGGATAACGCAGGCAAACCGTAGTAACGGCTCATTTCAGTCGCTGCAGCACTGAGCAATGCATTTTCAATCGCTCCGGAGCTGTACATGCCTGTGCGGGGATTCATAACTGCCAATGCAGGCGCATAGATAAACGGAGTGCCTGGATCAGCTGCCTGGACCAGGCATAACATGGCCAGAACCTCGCAGTTCCCCAGGATGGCCATCGAGATCATGTTGCCTGGCCCGGTTCCTCCCATCAAGGGCATGGGCATGACGGCGATCGGGATCTGATAACCTATTGTCGCCAGGTAAGCATCCGTATACTCTCCTTCGATAATCAAAGGGGATTGCGGGCAGACCAGAAACGAGTAGGGATTGTTTTTCTTGATTGTTTCCTTATCGCCGAATATAGTCTGGAGAATCTCCAACAACCAGGCACTTTCTGCAGGAGTTGATGTGCCGTCCTGGACATGTTTTGAGAAATTTTTGAAAATCTGGATCCAGTGGAGTATGGTATTGGGCAGAGAATCCTCAACATCACTCTGATCCACCATCCCCCAGTAAGACCCAAAATCATCAAGGGCATCAATGACCCGGGTGGCATCAAGCCAGTCCGAATACGTAGAGGGGCGTTTTTCTCGGGTTCTGTGATCGATGACTTCTATCCCTGAACCATCAATGAGTAATGAACAATTACCTTCGTTCATACCCAGATCCCAACCCGGCCTCCTGGCACCGAGGGAGAATTTATTAGGGGCAGCCTGGATAGATTCTTCCAACAATATTCGGGGAATTCGGACAATTTTTGTGTTCTCATCGACAAGCGCGCCGGCTTCTCTCAGATATTTTCGGCCAAGTTCTGTCTCTACCCTGACGCCTGTTTCTTCCAGGATCTTGATAGTTTTTTCATGCACCAATTCACGGTCCAATCCTGAAAGCACCCGCATATACGTTTCCATGAATTATCCCTCCCCACTAAGTTCCTTTTCCGCGGCCTTGACTATCTTTCTCAATTCTTTTTGCTGAGCATCACTGAGAGGTTCAGGATTGTGATTCTCAAGGATCCAATCCGTCTTTTCACGGGCGACCTCAAGAACATCCCTGTACTCCCCATCTTTGGCAGGCACATACATCACTTCAGAAAAATCAAATTTCCGGAAATATTCCCTGGTATGGCGCTCCCTGAGGAAATGCCCCCGGGGTCCGACAGCATCGATCACGTCCAGGGCCATATAGTCAGGGGATGTATCCAACTCAGCCAGATCAGCTCTGACAGCATGATAAAGCTCAGCATCAAGGACCAGCGCTTCTGGGACCAAAAGGGTGCTGCCCCGCAGCAGCCCCATGCCGCTGCCCGTTTCTCCCCCACACAAGGCGCATAACATGGAAGCTCTACCACCACCGCTGCCAAATTCCCAACCCAGGGATTGGGCACCAGAGCCGAATGAACCTGCCAGGGTAGGAACTCCCCACATATGGGCCAACTCAACGCCGATAGCATAGACATAACTATCCAGGCCGTAATAAGCTCCTGTGCGAGGATGGGTCATTCCCGGCATATGTGAG
>Ga0209834_10000673_pt1 | contig 20370 bp, 16 predicted proteins | sample Mar14236cmmetaG_FD_184134 | JGI IMG/M metagenome (GOLD analysis project Ga0209834, IMG submission 184134) | Marine hydrothermal vent microbial communities from Guaymas Basin, Gulf of California to study Microbial Dark Matter (Phase II) - Marker... ...
GTACCGTATTTTCTATTTACATGTTCCACAGGCATGGGTGGCCGCGCTGGCCTTTGTTCTCTCGATGATTTTCTCGATCAAATTTCTGAAAACGCGTGATATGCAATACGACACCAAGGCGGTGCTGGCGGCCAAACTGGGGCTGGTTTTTGCGGTGCTGGCGACGGTTACGGGATCGATTTTTGCGAAAATGACCTGGGGGGAGTTCTGGAACTGGGCGGAGATCCGTGAGGTCTCGATATTTATCCTGCTGATAATTTACGGGGCGTATTTTGCGCTTCGGTCGGCGCTTCCCAATGCCGAGACAAAGGCGACGTTATCGGCGGTGCTGTCGATTCTTTTTGCGGTTTCGGCGGTATTTTTGATATTTATTTTGCCAAGGCTGTATGCCGATTTTTCGCAACACCCGTCGGATTCGGTAGTTGACAGGGAAGGGCAGATTACAATGGGCGCGACGGTGGCGGCGATATTTTTCAGCTCACTGGCTGTATTTACGGCGCTGTTTGCATGGATATACAATGTCTCGCTTCGGATAGCGAAGGCTTATGATAAAAATTTGCCGGAGAATTGAAATGAACGCGAACTTTATAGTCATGATTGTTGTTCTGGTAATCTGGATCGGAATATTCCTGTATTTACTGGGACTTGACAACAAGTTGAAAAGGATAGAGAAGAAGAATGAAAGCTAAATATATAATCGGCATCATAATAATTATCGTTTTTATTGCCTGGGGAGCATCGGCGTTTTTCAAAACGACGGTTAAATATGTCACTTTTGACGAAGCCCGCAACGCTACCCGGACGGTACAGGTGGCGGGCAAGATCGATTTTAGCGATGTGACCTATGATGCCGACAATAGCAGGCTGGTATTTTCGATTTATGATATGGAGGCCGACGACCCGGTCGGGGCAGATCGGCTTAAGGTCATCTACAAGGGGGTAGTCCCCGGCAATTTCGACCAGGCCACATCGGTTCTGGTGCGGGGCAAACCTGGTCAGGACGGGTTTGTGGCCGAGAAACTGCTGGTCAAATGTCCATCCAAATATCAGGGTCTGGCTGACGGGACGCAGGGTTAAGTTATGGTATCGGGACAACTGGGCGATCTCGCAATCTATCTTGCCCTGGGGATGACCATTCTCTCCGGGCTGGCTTTTTTTGTCACGGCGCTTGGTAAGCGTAATCTATTTGACCTCGGCAAAAAAGCATATTATTTATTTTTGGTTTTTACCACCGCGGCGGTGGTTTATCTGTTTTATTTGTTTTTCGCGCATGATTTTTCGATCGAATATGTTTACGGTTATTCGTCGTCGGACCTGCCGTTTTTCTATCTTCTGTCTGCTTTCTGGGGCGGACAGGAGGGGACATATCTTCTCTGGACCTTTTTCAGCGGCCTGTTCGGGTTGATAATTTTGTCCAGGGGCGGCCGGTATAAAATGTATGCCATGTCGTTTTATTCACTGGTCAACCTGTTCTTAATCGTCATGATGATAACATTATCGCCGTTTAAAAAACTGGGTTTTGCCGCCGCCGAGGGGGCCGGGTTGAACCCGCTGCTTCAGGATCCCTGGATGGTGATACACCCGCCGATCATGTTTGTCGCTTACGCCATGGCGGCGGTTCCGTTTGCGCTTGTTCTGGCGGCGATGGTGCGAAAAGACTATACCGACTGGCTGAAAATTACATTTCCATATATAGTTATTACATCGTTATCACTGGCGATCGCGAATGTTCTTGGCGGTTACTGGGCATACAAGACACTCGGATGGGGCGGCTACTGGGCATGGGATCCCGTTGAAAACACGTCATTTATTCCGTGGGTGGTTTCGCTGGGATTGATCCACAGTCTGCTGGTGGAAAAGCGGAGCGGGGCGCTTCGCCGGAGCAATCTATTGCTGACCATCTTTGTCTTTTTGCTGGTCATCTATGGGACATTTTTGACAAGGTCGGGGGTGCTGGCCGATTTTTCGGTGCATTCGTTTGTCGATCTTGGCGCCAATGCGGTTTTGATATCGTTTGTCCTGCTGTACCTGATTATTTCGGCAGGGATATTTCTCTTTTTCCGAACTCCGGATAAGGCCGGGAAACCGCTGAGTTATAATCTGCTTTCGCGGGATTTTGTTCTTTTTATCGGGATGCTGTTGCTGGTCATTCTCGGGGTGGTGGTCTTGTTCTGGTCGTCGCTACCGTTTCTGACACAGTATTTGAGCGATAATCCGACGGCGGCTGAAATATCGACCTACAATACTTTTGCATTTCCGTTTGCGATTTTGATTAGCCTGTTTATAACATTGGGTCCGTTTGTAAGGGGGAGCGGGGGCAAACCGGAGGGGGTCAATACGAAAATTCTGACGGCGGTGGCGATTTCGCTGGTTGTTTCAGCCGTTTTATGGCTGACGGAATTGATCAGTTTAACAATCGCGATTACGCTGTTTATATATCTCGGAGCGATGCTGATTTATATCGGTTTCAAGGCACTGAGAAAAAACCTGATTATTTCGCTTGCAGCAGGGTTAATCGGAATGGCGATTTCCCTGTTTCTTGGTGTCAGGGGTGTGGATTACTTGTTTTTCTTTGCCGCCGCGGCGGCGGCGGCGGGCGCGCATATTATTATATTGACGGAATACATCCCCGGTAATATCAATGCCGCCGGCGGGTATTTGACTCATTTCGGATTTGCCCTGATGCTGATCGGGATACTGGCGTCGTCAGCCTTCTCCACGAATTATAACCTTGTCATCCCCCGGTCGCAGTCGCAGGAAGTCTATGGTATCGATGTGACGTATAATGGTATATCCGGGACGATCGAAACGGCAGAAAATGAAATTTTACTTACGCTTAACAGTAATGGAGAAAAAACTGAGGGACGGCCGCAGTATTTCTATACCCGGCGTATGGACGGCATCATGAAGCGTCCGTACATACGCAAGAGCCTGGCATATGACTTATATTTCTCGCCTCAAGAAATTCAGCAGCTTGGCGGCGACCATGGTTTGATGATCAGTAAGGGTATGAGTGAATCCGTCGGCGAATTCAATATCAAATTTACAGGTTTCGAAGTTGGTTCACATGCCGAAGGAGGCGGAATGTCGGTTGGTGCAAATCTCGAGGTGTCATATAACGGGCGGACGGAGACGGTCACCCCGATGCTTGTGTCCGATGTCTCGGGTGCAAATATAACCTCCAAGCCGGTCGATCTTTTTTCGGGGACCGGTTACCAGGTCGGGCTGGACAGGATTTTTGCCGACAGGGGGGTTGTTTCGATATCGATTCCGGGTTTGATCGAGGCGTGCCCACCGGATAAATTGATTCTTGATGTCTCCAAAAAGCCGGGAATAAATCTTCTCTGGATCGGAACTATAATAGTTTTTATAGGGATGTTTTTATCGGTTCGGAGAAGGATGGTTTAAAGATGGCTCCGGATATAACGGAGTAAAATATTCCGAGTTCAATAAATAGGTGATTTTCATATAATAGTACGAATTGACTGGAAGGTTTAACCCGCTTTTTTAGGCGGTAATCCTGCTGTAAAAAAAACAAAAAAATCTCAATATTTTGTCATCAATTAGCGGAATGAAGCGTATAATATAATGCCTTACACATAGTCCCTCCCAGAAGGATGTCGCCGGAGACGGCGGCATCTGTTTTTTATATAAAAATTGTTTGACTTTTACTGTAATTGTGTTTTATTGACTCAGCATTTAGTCGATATCATTTGTCGCCATTTTAAGATTTTCTGCAGACTGACCCGCCTTATCTGGAGAAGTATATGAGTATTAGTATGAATTATACAATAGAAGCTGATATTAAGCGTAAAATAATCAGGGAGAAAATCTATGGAATCTGGAAAAAGGAAACGGCCGAAGATTATCACCGTGATTTTATGGAAGAGGCCAAGCCACTGACAAAGGGAAAATGGGGGAAGATAATTGACTTGCGGAACTGGAAGTCGTCTTATCCGGAGGTGGTCGATGTAATCGGGGAGCATCTTCGGTGGTGCCGGGAAAACGGAATGATTATTTCGGTCAATGTAATAGACAATCCGGTGACTCTATCGCAACTCAAGAGAATGTTTGTATTGGCGGGAACGCAAAATATCAGCAAAGTGTTTGATTCAATTAAGGAGGCCGATACTTTTCTCAGTCAAAACGGTTTTTAATTATTCGTTCAATTATTCATTTTTATATAGATTATTGTCAATAAATCGCAGATAATTGGATTTCTGTTTACCAGGATTTGAATTATGAATCTGAGCATGTTTTTTAATATTGAGGCGGATGCCGACAGGCGACTGGTTACGGCCAAGATTTATGGTATCTGGAAGGCGGAGACGGCCCGGGATTACCACAATGAATATGTCGAGGTATCGAAGCCGCTGATGGGTAAGGAATGGGCCAAGTTGACGATTCTGACCAACTGGAAATCATCCTACCCGGAGATCATCGAAATAATCGGCGAGCATATGCGCTGGAGTATGGAAAAAGGGGCGGTGCTTTCGATTTACGTGATTGACAATCCGGTGACGATGCGCCAGTTGAAACAGATGATAGAGAAAAGTGCGGCCAAAGATATTACCAGACTATTCAAAAGCGTCCATGAGGCTGAGAAATATTTGCAGCAAAAAGGTTTTTGAGTGCAAATAAAAAGGCCGCCGAAATCTATTCGACAGCCCTTATTGCCGATCACGGCATGATATCATTTCAGATATTTATCAAACCATTTTAAAATCCAGTTTAATCTCGCAATTCTTCGATCGGGACGACCGTGTCTCGAAAGGCCGTGCGGCTCTCCCGGGAACCTCACATATTCCACTTTCTTTTTCATCATCATCAATGTTGTAAAAAGCTGATCGGCCTGTTCGATGTTGCATCGAAGATCATTCTCGGAGTGGATTATCAATAGCGGTGTTTTGATATTTTTTGCATAGGTCAAAGGTGAATACTTTCGATATTTCTCCAGGTCGAGCCAGGGAACACCCTTGAATTCACTTTTCAGGGAGTAACCCATATCGGATGATCCGAAAAACGATTCGAGATTGACGACCGAACGCTGGGTAACAGCGGCTTTAAAACGATTGGTATGACCGATAATCCAGTTGGTCATAAAACCGCCATAGGAGCCGCCGGTAACACCCATCCGTTTTTTATTTACGAAGGGAAGTTTCTCCATATAATCGGCGGCCGACATACAGTCGAGATAATCGATTTCTCCCCAGCAGCCGGTGATGGCATCGGCGAATGTCTCGCCCCGCCCCAGTCCTCCTCGGGGGTTGGTATAGAAGACCACGTATCCTTTCGATGCCAGCCGGAGCATTTCATGGAAGAAACTGAAACCGTATTGTGTCCTGGGACCGCCGTGGATCTCGAGGATGGCGGGGTATTTACGGTTCCGGTTGAATCCGGGCGGAGTGACCAGCCAGCCCTGGAGTTTGAAACCGTCATGAGCCTTAAACCAGACCTCCTTTGTTTTCGGCCAATCGATTTCGGCGAATAGTGATTTATTGGGTTCCAAAAGTTTTTCCGACTTTTTATCACCTCTGAATGTTGCCGGAATGATATGAATATCGGAGGGGGTCGACAGGTCGGAATAGACGGCGGCAATCGAACGGCATCGCCCGCTCAGGCTGAAGCCCTTGATGTGACAATTTTTGTGTGTTACCCGTGTCGGCAGACCGCCCCGTGAGGAGACATAGAAAATATGAGTCGAGCCGACATCGGAGGCGGAAAAATAAATCCGTTTTCCATCAGGCGACCAGATCGGCGCCGCCCCGCTCAATCCCTCTCCCATATCGGCAATAGTGGCATCGAAAGCCTGGCGGTCAAATTTCGGGATCAGATCTTTTGCCGCGGGGCGTCCAGAGACGCCGACGGTCCAGATATGGGTGTTTTCCACTCCCCACGCATTTTCAGGATTGGCGTGTCCGAGATAGGCGATTTTTTTTCCGTCGGGGGAGAAGGCCGGCATTTCTTTCGGACCCTTTGGAGTTGGAATTTTTTTAGCTTTACCGCCGTCGATCGGTATTGTGAATATATCATCCAGCAGGTAGTCGATATCGGGGTACCGGGAGCGATTCGATATGAAGGCGATTTTTTTGCCGTCCGGCGAGACCGCCGGGTACAGATCGTCGTAATTTCCTTTGGTCAACTGTTTGCTTTTACCGGATTCGACATCGACTTTCCAGATATGAAAACGGTCTTTCGGCAAAAAGCCGGAACCATCGAGGCGGAAAAATATCCGGGTAATATGGCGGAAGGCGGGCGGTTCTTTTTTTTCTTTCTCGTCTTCGATATCATGGCTGTCGTTATAGCGGAACATGTACACCAGTTCTTTACCATCGGGAGTCCAGCCAAGGGACGAAAACGCGCCGTCTGCCTCGATTACTTTTCTTTCCGCGCCGCCGTCGGCCGGGATAATGTATATGGCGGTCTTTTTATCTCGGGTTGAGATGAAGGCGATGCTGGTACCGTCGGGGGACCAGAGCGGTGAGCTGTCGGCGACTTCTCCAAAAGTATATTGCGTGATTTCATCGATTTCCAAATCGGCGACGAACAGCCGGGAAAAATATTTCTTTTTATCGTCGGAGATTGTCTCGACCGTATAAGCCACCCTGGTTTCATCGGGCGACATGGCAATGGAATTGACGACGCTCAGGCGGCATAGATCGTCGGTCTCGAGCAGTCGTTTCTTTTTTCGGAGTGTTCTGGTTCTCATTTTATTCTCCAGTTAAACGGGCGAAGTTTTTTGATTCATGGTAAGGACTTAAAATCTCATGGTCAACATGGATTTTAATAAATCAGTAATTGACCGCACTATTTCACAATATACGGGACAACTGAGGATAAAATTAATATGCATCACTTGAAAAAATCTTTGACGTATTTCGGTGCAGGCGTCTATATAAGTATAGACTATCCATGTATGTTATTAAAATAGCGGACACCATCGAGGAGGGGCATCATGTTTCGTCAGTGATACATTCAGACTCCCGTATACATCCGGAATGTCAACAAGGTATCATACATACATGACGGGGGCCGTTGTGATATATTATGCGGTGATGCCGATAACAGCGGCGGCATCGATATTCCGGATATTACATATATAATCAGTTATCTGCACAAGGGTGGAGCGGCTCCAATCTGTATCGCGACACAATAAACAAAAAAGTACAGTAATTCTGATTGTTGCCGATTATCCAATTGTAATGGGCAATGTTATAATTGCTTGACAATGATGGATTTATTTTTATATTGGCAGTAATGTAACTAACCACCTTATCTCGCCTGCTATGTGAAACGTCAAAATTGAAAGGTAGACTATGGGTACGTCACCAAGGGGTATTATTGCAACTACCGGTCTATTTATATTTATTTTTTCATTAGTTCCGTTATCGACATTTTCGGAGACGGTCGGATCAGATGAAATGGAGCTGGCGGCAACCAACTGGCTGAGCTATTTGACTTACAGACAGGGAGGATGGGCCGGTTCCGACATGCCTGAAATAACCGGTTATGAAGATATTTTAATGAATGATACCTTAATCGCCCGCTGTTATCATGTGGCGCCGAAGGGTTATATAGTAGTCCCGGTACTGAAGGATCTTCCGCCGGTGATGGCCTGCTCCGATGAGAGCGATTATGAAGCGGTTCCGGATGCGGTTTATGGAATGCCGGCGCTGATACGGGATGTTTTGCAGTATAAGGCTCGTCTTTTTGTCGATTATTACGGCAGTCTTGAGGCGATACAGGCGAATGCCGGTGTGCCTGTTCTGGAAACAAGGCATATTCAGGAATGGGCTCCGCTGTTGGTTGACGAGAAGACTTTTGAGGAAAATCTATCCGCCAAGGCGCTTCAGACGACCGAGGATTTCGGGCCCCTGCTTACCAGCAACTGGCATCAGGGCGCCCCCTATAACAATGATTGCCCGATTGGTGACGGCGGGCGATGTGCAGTGGGATGTGTGGCCACAGCGACATCACAGATACTGAATTATTATCAATGGCCCCCTGAAGGTACGGGGGAACTGACTTATTACTGGTACGGTGATAATTCCTGTAAGGGTTCATCACCGGGTCAGACCCTGTCGGCGGATTTTAACGATTCTTATGATTGGGCCAATATCAAGGATGCCCATTATACCAATGATACCCCGGAAGAGCAGGCGGCAGTGGCCGAGTTATGTTATGAGGTGGGGGTGGCCTTCAGGATGGATTACGGCGCCTGCGGATCGGGTGCTTACACCGCCGATGCCGTCGATGTATTCCCCGACTATTTTCGTTTTCACGACTGGATCGAGGTTCATGAACGCCGGTTTTACGATTTTCAGGATTGGTCGAATCTGTTGCGGACCGAATTCGAACAGGGCCGTCCGATTCAGTACCGCATCTATGCCCATTCAATAGTCGGTGACGGGTGGAGAACGATCGAGCCGATCACACAGGTGCATATGAATTATGGCTGGGGCGGGAGCCAGAATGCCTGGTTCACAATCGATCAGTTATATTGCAACTGGGAAGGCTGTTCGGTCTGGGAGGAATTTGCGGTAACGAATATTGTGCCCAATAACGGTGTTCATTTCGTATCCGATACGTCATGGGGATCGGTGCCGCTGGCGGTTCAGTATAACGGTGTCAGCGAGATGGCGGTCGACAGCTGGACCTGGGATTTTGGTGACGGTGATTCGGCCTTTGTCCAATCGCCCAATCATGTTTACACCGAGCCCGGCCGTTACGATGTCAAACTTGAAATCGAGGCCGAGGGTCAAACCTTAAGTTATCAGACCTGCAAATACGTCACGGTTCTGGCCGATTCGGTTATCGGGGTTAATGCGACGGGTAATCCGGGCGATCTGGTGGAAGTGGTTATATATGTGAATAATACTGTACCGCTGCAATCGCTTCGTATTCCGATCGAATACGGAGGTTCGATGAATCTAAGTTATTCCACTTACTCCACGACCGGTTGCAGGACGGATTATTTCGACCAGAAAAAACAGGTCAGCTTTGATCCGATCAATAAGCGGATGGCATTTTCACTCCTCAACAGCGATGGATTGACGCCCGATCTCGAGGCCGGTGCGGGCCCGGTTCTGAAAGTGTATTTTACCATCCCCCCTTCCGCGACGGCGGATCAGATGGCGGATATCGAATTGGACGGTTATGGCTCGTATGTACCGATGTTTTTCGGCCCGATTATCGATTATTCCCCTTCATTTTTGAATGGGACGGTTGCGCTTGAATATACCTGCGGGGATGCCGATCAATCCGGTAAGATCAACATCCTGGATGCCACTTATTTGATAAGTTACCTTTATAAGGGCGGTCCGATCCCGGTTCCTGTGGTAGCCGGAGATCCCGATGCCAGCGGGGGTATCAATATTCTGGATGTGACCTGTATCATAAGCTATTTGTATAAAGGCGGTCCGCCGCCGCTTTGCCCCTGATGACATAAGCCAAAAAATCGATTAAACAGATATTGGCCAATATTCAGTGTAAGCCGCAAGGCTTACGCTGAACAGGCTGTAATCAGATTTTTTTGTTAGTCGCGATTATTTTGCCCGTGGCAAATTTATTCCCGGTCGGGCTGAATCGCGGCTTTGGGAATTAAGAACGGTTAGTTATATCGATATCGCAAAAGGTAATTCGCTTGAAAAAATTATACGAAAATACGATTTTCGTCGTAAGAATTGTATTCGGTACATCCCTGATAGGGTAAGAAGGTTGGATTCACGGGAAAAGAGCCGAGGATTGGTTTGCCTAAATTGTTTTGTTTTAACAAAATTGCTAATCGGGCGTTAAATATATGGTGAGAATATCAGAGTCATTGGATGACAAAATAGACGAAGGATGATTGGGCAGCATGCCGACGGCAGTCATGCCAAGGGGAGGATTATGAAAAGACCGTTAAAATATCAATCAATAGCATTTCTGTTTTTATTAATAATGTTGCCCTGGAAACTTGCAGACGCGCAAATTTTCAGTAAGACGGATATCTTTATCGGCGGCGATTGCGCCAACATCGTGGCGGATCTAAATAATGACGGTCTTAACGACATTATTTCAGACAGCCTTTATATCAACGATGGGGCCGGCGGTTTTATTGCAGAGGATACATTCCATCTTATGGACGGCAGCAATGATGTCGGGGACCTGGACAATGATGGCGATCTCGACTTTGTCAACTGCCGTGGAGATTTTGTCAATATATATTTGAATGACGGCACCGGGATATTTACATCCGGTGCGACCTATGATGTTTCGCCGGGAGAGGTGTATGGGGGGCGTATAGCCGATCTGGATAATGACGGATTTGTCGATATCGTGGTCAACGGCCACGGGTATAATTATCCGCCCGATATACTATGGAATCTTGGCGATGGGACTTTCGAAATCCAGAATATCGCCCCGGCCGGAATTACGAAGGATGTCGATGTCGGCGATTTCGATAATGACGGCGATTTTGATCTGTTGTGGTCGTGTAACGCGTCGGCATCGGCCGTTTACAGAAACAATGCCCGCCGTGTTTTTAATTATTCGATATGGTTTATCGATACGTACAGTTTCGGTTATCCCTGGAGTACTTTTACCGATTTAAACAGCGATGGTTATCTCGATGCCCTGATTCTGGAGTATCTTCAATTCAAGGCCTACCGGTATATAAATAATACTGTCGATGATTTTGATGTTTTTGGCGATCCGATCAATCAGTCAGGTGAATATATGATTTATAAATCGGGTGATGTCGATAATGACGGCGATTTTGATGTCGCGCCCCATTATCTAAACGACGGTGCGGGTAATTTGACGAAAACCGATGACAACTGGCCGCTCTGGAGGGGGCTGGGTCATCTCAATGACGACGGATATCTCGATGCGGCTAATTGTGACGGTTATATTTATTACAATACGGGCGGTGAAGAGGTCAACAATCCTCCCGCGGTTCCGGGCGGTTTGACGGCAACGGTTACCGAATCGACAATTACATTCGGCTGGGCAGCGACACTCGATGATGTCACCCCTCAGTCTCTTCTAAAATACAATCTCCGGGTCGGTCTGACACCGGGCGGAAATGAGATTATGTCGGGTGCGACGCCGGCGTGGGCGCCGAATGTCGAGCACAATGAAAGCTGGACGCTGTATCTGGATATGCGGAAAATTTGCAATTTATACTGGTCGGTTCAGGCCCAGGACGGCAGTTATCTCCGGTCGGACTGGGCGGCGGACAGGGTTGTCAACTATGATCCGGATGACGACGGGGTGGGGTATGGATGCGACAATTGTCCTCTTACATTCAATCCGACGCAGCCAAACTCGGATACGGACAGTCTCGGAGATGCCTGTGATAACTGTCCCGAAGTTTTCAATCCGGATCAGGCCGATCGTGACGACGATAATATCGGTGATGCCTGCGATTATTTATGCGGTGACGCCAACAGTGACGAAAAGCTCAATATTCTGGATGTTGTTTTTATTCTAAACTATCTCTACAGGGAGGGACCGGATTCCGATCCGCATGATGCCATGAATGTTGATAATAATGAGTTCATAAATCTTTTCGATATCACTGTTTATGTAAATTACCTGTATCGAGGCGGTCCCGATCTGCAATGCCCATAATTTGCAGAAGTTAAAATAGTAATTTAAGTTAAGAGGGGTCGGGACTTCTCTGTCGGCCCTTTATCATACTCTTTCAGCAACATTTACAATTGCAATTTCAATATTCTCGATAGGCTCACAAAAGAGTTACTAATTTATATAGAAAGTCCATATATTCAATAAATTATGGCAAATCTGGTCAGACAATTCGGGAAAAATATTTTTACCAGCTGGGCTTCTCTGGCGATACGGGTCCTTCTCGTTTTTCTGGTCAATCCGTTTATTATCCACACGCTTGGCAATGATCAATACGGGGTCTGGGTACTGGTGATCTCGATTTTGAATTATATTACCATTCTTGATCTGGGCCTGAAGCAGGCCCTGGTGAGATTCATTTCGAAATATATGGGCGTTAAGGATTATGACCGTATTAATTCCGTTCTCAGCACCGCTTTTTTGATCTACAATATTGTCGGTGTTTTGGTTATTATCCTGACTCTTTTCCTGTCCTATTTTGCACTCGATCAGCTTAACATACCCGATCAGTACATGTTCCAGGGGCGGGTGGCGCTGATCATAATGGGTATAAACATGGCTCTTGGATTTTTCTGGGTTGTCCGGGGGGATTCGCTGGGCGCTTTCCACCGTTATGATATAACCTACGGTTTGATGATTCTGGAGGATGTTCTCAGGACCGCGGCCATAATAATATTGCTGAAATGCGGTTATGGACTGATACCTTTTGCCCTGGCCTTTTTCGTTTTCAGCCAGTTGAAGCTGGCGGCGGGCGCCGGGTTCCAGAGAAGACTGTTTCCCTTTGTCAAGATACGACTGAGATGGTCCGGCCACGGGGCGGCCCGGGAGGTATTCAAATACGGCCTGATCAGCTTTTTAATATCGGTGGCGTGGTTGTTTATATCCAACACCGATAATGTCCTGATCGGTTATTTTTTGAGTACATCGGCGGTCACCAAGTACTCCATTGCCGCCGGATTTATTGTCTATTTGCGTGCTTTTATTCATGCCGTCAGTTTTCCGCTACGGCCGATGATCAGCCATTATGATGCGGTGGATAAAATTGGCAATATCCGTTTTATCTATACGCGGGGAACAAAGTATTTTTATTTTTTGACTTTTCTTGTCGGGGGAATCACGCTGGTTTTTGGCGATCATTTGATTAGTCTGTGGATGGGGCCGGGATATGAAGAGTCAGCCATGATCCTGAAGATACTTGTATTGCCGGCGGCGGTTTTTCTCCCCCAGGCGCTGGCGGCCTCGGTCATGTACGGCGTCGATAAACATCGCAATCTGCTCTATATTATAATTGTCGAGGGCATGTTTAACCTGATATTAAGTGTCATACTGGTGAAAAGATACGGCCTGGCGGGCATTGCCTACGGTACAGTCATTCCTCAGATAATTATATATTTAATAATCGTACCGATGATCATCAGGCCGATTCTAAACATTGATCTTCGCCGTTTTTATTTATCATTTGTTTATTCAGCAGGCGGGGCTCTGGGAATATCTTATATCTCGGGTTATTTATTGACGCTTCTATTGACTCCGGACGGGTGGGCGGTATTTTTTGCAGAGGTGGCGGCGGTTATATTAATCTCCATATTATTCGGTTATCTGGTCTTTGATCGGGAAGAAACGCGAATTATTTTCAATCGCCTGAGGGGCCGTGATTAATATGTAAAAAAACGCTATCATTCACGAGGCTGATGTGTATTATTTATATGCGATCTAAATGGAGCTATGTGCCAATTCCGCAATATCTTAAGGCAGGCAAAGTATTGATTGACAGCGAATGACCGATGATTTATTTTCACACAATGCGCAGGCTTATATTGGTATTGGCCGCGGCGGCTATTCTGACGGCGGTTTCCTTTGCATCGGATAATCCGGTCATCCTGGGAGTGGAATTTCCCGCTCCGACCGAAGCGGGCTGGATGACCGGGAATGAAAAAATACATTTTACACCTTATCCGCTTCAATTCGATATAGTTTTTTATATTTCCGTGGAAGGCTCGGTCGATTCGGTTTCCTATCCGCCTCAGCGGCGTGACATCTTTATCAAAAGCGTTATGGGGATTCTGAAGAATACGCGATTTTACCCCGCCAGCGTTAATGGGATTCCGACCGCCTTTATTCTTCCGGCTATCCTGGAATTTCGGCCCGAAGATAATAAACCGGGATTGTACCTTCATGTCCCGTTTGATGAGCCGGCCTGTGAAATGAAAAATCGTCTGGTGGAAAAGGCTCTTTCTCTCAATGGTTTCAAACTTCCGGGCGTCGAGCGATTCCCGCCATATTACTGTATGTTGCCGGAGGGTGAGGTTGATGAACCCGGTTATCCCTTTATAGTATTTGAAGTCGCTGTCGATACCGCCGGTGATCTGACAGACTATGAGGTGATCTACTCTTCGCATGATATTTGTTCCGAGGTGATGTCGAATGTGCTTCTGCATGCTGAACTGGCGGGGGCCTTACGTAACGGCCAAAACATAAATTCGGAGTTTTATTTGATTGCACGGCTGTTCGATGAGTTAAGTTATCCCTCAAATGTATGGACACCATCTTCCGGGGTAACAGAATCCGACTATTTTGAGCAGTATCGAATAGAGACGGTTTTGGCAATTGATTCGATTATCTGTCCGCCGATTCCTGTAAATATGGCCGGAGGAGAGTTCTCATACCCCTCGGTGGTCTCTGTCGAGGATTCTGTCGAGGTCGCAGTCCATATAGATAATATGGGAGAAATAGACGCTTATCAGTATTACTTCCTATTCTCGGATATCATGAGGGAAGCGGCCGATGATATTTTAAATCGACTGGAGTTTACTCCCGCCATATTATTGGATGGCCGTATATCCGATTTTAACGGATTGCTTAAAATTACATTCAATAATAGTAAAAAGATACGAATCGACCCGAAATGGCTTCCGTTCCCAGAGACCTCTGCCGGGCAGTAACACGATGACATACAGGCGCTTATGAACAGAGGGGATATATTGGGGTAATTACAGCGCATGATCTGCGATTTTCATTAACGGCCATAGAGCAGAGACTCCTGCTGTTTCTATAACATGTTGTCCGGCAAAAGTTAAAGATTTATCTTTGGATATGGCCGGTTGGAACAGTTATTGATATTATTTTATCGGGGATGATCCTTGCGGACTAAAAGAGAAAGATTCCGGCTGTTAAAATGTATAAAGGAATAGGAGATAAAGGATGAATGATTCGCGACCACAGAAAATAGTAAACTTCTTGTCCGCGATCATTGTTTTGGTTGCAGGCTTTTATGTGCTGTTTTTTATGCCGTTGGTCGGTATCTCGGCGGCGGCCAAGACTGTTATCGGGATATTGCTTATTCTTTATTTTCTGATAAGAATGAGGTATTTTTCGCGGCGTTACCGCAGGGACAATAATGGGCCGGAAAGCAAAAAGCGGCCGGATAAGGAGTAATATGCTCTTAATAAAAATGCTTGACAAAAGAGCTAATTACTTTATTATAACAGCTTAAATTTTATGCGTAAGCGAGGTGTTGAGTTTGAATCATTTTAGCAAAAAAACGGGAACCCGGATAGCGTTCGTTATCATTTCGGTATGTCTTATTATTCCAATAGCATTGCCGGCACAGGACATCAAAGAAGAAATCAGTAATATGCTTAATTCCGGCGATACGACACGTGCAATTACCATGCTGGAAAATGAAATCAAGCTCGATCCGAGTTATGAGTACAATTATTTGGTTCTGGGCGATATTTACAAGAAGCGGAAAAAGTATGATCTCGCCATGGAGCAGTATCAGAAGTCGGTCGATAAAAACAAGAAGTTTTTTCCGGGGCTTTATGCACTCAGTATGATGCAGTTGCAGATGGGTCAGCTTGACGAGGCCGAGAAAAACCTGTCGAACGGGCTTAAGAAATCCAAGAAGCTCGACAAGGCGAAGTTTCATAACGGCATGGCAAAGCTGTATATGGTCCGGGGCAATTACAATGATGCCGACAGCGAGATTCGCAAGGCGCTTATAATCGATTCGACCAACTCCGAATTTTATGTCAATCTCGGCGATGTCAATTATCGCATGCAGATCTATCCTCTGGCGATCGACAATTATGCCAAGGCGCTTGAACTCGACACCGCCTCCCTCGATGTTTATTTCCACTGGGCCGAGGCCTGCCTGGAATTGAAAGATTATACCTGCGCCCTCGAAAAGCTTAATATCGTTTTACAGAAGGACTCGACTCATGCCGACGCCTGGATGAAAGCCGGCGGGATTTATTATAAGGCGGCGCGTTCTTCGAGAAATGCCAACGAAGCCAAAGATCATTATAAATCGACTATCGGATCATACAAGAAGTACTTTGAGCTTTCAAAGGATGAGCCTGATAGCACCAATGGCCGCGCCTTTTATGAAGCCGGTATGTCTTACCTGATTCTGGGCGGCTACGAGGAAGCTCTCGAGAATTTCCGTACGGTGCTGTCGATCCCGGTCGAACCCAAGGATATTTATTTTTATTATGCCCGATCGTTCCATGGTATTTCCAATACCGATACTGTCAAGGCGGATATGGTCAAGATGTATGATTCGGCCCTGGTCTATTATAACATACAAAAAGAGAAGATGGAAGATGAAGACTATCGTTCATCGGTTTCCATGGGCGAATTGTATAAGCGGATGGGTGAATGTTACGAAAGTCTGAAAGACTACTATAACACCATTACATATTATAAAAAATCTCTTGAATATGATTCGACCCAGGCGCGTCTATTATATGGAGTGGCTGTTGCATATAACCATACTCAGGATTTTCGCAATGCGCTTATTTATTATATGAAGCGGATTGCACTGGGAATAGACGAGAGGTACTGGTCGATTTATTACAATGCCGCAATGGCGGCGTTATATCTGGCCGACAAGGGTGGAGCCGCGATGGTGGAAGATGAAGACCTGGGAGAGGAAGAAGAATTTGCCGTTTCCGAGCCTGTTTCCGATCCTCTTGAGGGTGTCGATCTTGCCCGTCTGGCGGTCGAATATCTCGAAAAAATTGCTGTCGATCACTGGGAATTTGTAAGCCAAAAATCCCCTGCGATAGGAATCAAGGCTCTTGGCCGTTTGGGTTCGACCTACCTTTATCAGCTGGGTGATTGTGAAAACGGCGTCAAGTATCTCGAACGGGTACTGGAACTGGAGCCCGACAACTGCGATGCTTTGAAATCGATGGGGTATGCGTATTTCGGCGGCGTTTGTACCTATAATTATACCAAGGCTCTGACATACCTGCGCAAGGCGCTGGATTGCCGGATTGCCGATGGTTCGACGCGCTGTGAGGAGATCGATCTTGTTTTATGGATCGGACAGACGTACCAGTTCCGGGGTCTGGCCAGGCTGGATGCCAAGCAGAAGGAAGAATCAAAAGCCGATTTTAAAGCGGCTCATGACTGGTATCTGGATTGTTTAAAATGCGATCCGGGGAATAAGTCTTGTATAGAAGGAGAACAACAGACCAAATTTATGTATTAATCTGAAAGGAAATGTTTGATTATCAGGAGAAATTATGGCCGAAAAGAAAGATAGCGGGGCGAAACAGGGTAAACCGTTCGACCCCGATGAAAGATTCAGGTATATCGGCTTTGAGGTACATCCAGGTAAAATAAAGGACCTTTTCAAATCGGATACTGAAAAGGATGAGTTGGTCAAAAAGATCAAAGCCAAGCGGGAAGCCGGACAGGCCGGCCGTGAGGTGACATCATTCGATATTCCGCGTATCTCGTCACTTGAAAAGATTGTTTTAACTATCACCTCGCTGCTATTGATCGCATCGCTCTTTCTTCCCTGGTTTTCCGGTTATCACGAATACGAGGTGGTAAGCGAAGTCGCTCCGGCCGAAGAGCAGGCCGTGCTTGTGGATTCGCTGGCCGATTCACTGGGGATGGAAATGATCGATTCTACCGCATTGGCGGCGGAAGTAACCGGTACACTTGAGGGAGAAGCGGTTGAAGAACCCGGAGAACCGGCGACTCCCGCGGAAACGGAAACCATTCAGGCTGCAAAAGACGATAAAGGATTTTCCTCGATCACGGCTGCCAGAAAGCGCAAGGAGATCCGCCGTGAACATTTGGAAGCAAATGCACTCGCCGCTTTGCCTATGCTGGGCAAAGTTCTGTCATCCGGTTTCATTCTTAAGATCACCGGTATTCTCTTCTTAATTTACATATTATTCTGTGTGGGGGGCGGTTTTTATAATCTCTATGCTTTGTACTGGTTTAAGGGCGATCCCGACACCAGGGCCATGAAGCTAAAAAAGGTTATGAAATTTGCCTGGATACCGGTCGGTATATGGGCCCTCTGTCTGATACTATCCTTTGTTGGGGCATCTTATTCATTCGACACCACCGATGTCATAAAACAAATCGGCACCAGTTACGGAACCGGAGCCTACCTTGGAATATTAAGTTATGGTTTTTATTTGTCTCTTGCCTGCTTCATATTGAATGCGGTCAAGGCTGTTGAGATTTAAAAAAGAAATTAAGTGTATTAACTATATTTGGAGGATTAATAGAAGTGAAACAGACATTATTTGTCACGCTGAACACTCTGATTTCCTTTGCGATAGCGTATGTCGTTTGGGGCGTTATATTGGCAGCTCAGCCGGCGGGGACAATTGCTCATTCGGTACATCAGGGCGGTCCGCTGGTTGTTGTTTTGATAACCATGCTGCTTATGCTTCTGGCCTTTGTAGCCGAGAGATTTCTTTCCCTTTACAGAGTGGCCAAGGGCAAAAGCTCTGTTCAGGTATTTTTTAAGAAGCTGATCACACTGCTTCACAGCGATGACTATGACGGCGCTCTTGCCGCCTGTGACAAACAACGCGGAACAACCGCCAATGTCCTTCGTGCCGGAATCGAGAAGTTCCGTGAGATCAGGGAAGACGGTTCGGTGGATGCCGAGAAGAAGATTTCTTTGACTCAGGCCGCTATCGAAGAAGCGAATGCTCTTGAGGGTCCGCTTCTTGAAAGAAACCTAATCGCTCTTTCGACCATCGCGTCGATCGCGACCATGGTCGGTCTTTTGGGAACGACGATCGGTATGATCCGTGCCTTTGCCGCGACCGGTAATGTCGAGGGCGGCGTAATCGACGCTCAGCAATTGGCGGTCGGTATTTCCGAGGCGCTGGTTAACACGGCCGGTGGTCTTGCCTCCGGTATTCTGGGAATCTTTTTCTACAACTTTTTTGTTAATAAGGTGGATGCTTTTAATTACACGACGGATGAAGCGACCTATGAGGTCATTCAACTGTTCAAAGACAAAGTAGGTAAGTAACTTATGGCGATTAAGAAAAAAAGGCGTATCGGTGTTGTGCTTGACATGACGCCTATGGTGGATATTACCATCCTCCTGCTTATTTTCTATATGACGACCACAAGTTTCAAACCCCCTGAGGCGAAACAGGTGACTTTGCCGCAGTCGCATTCACAGATTGAATTGCCCGATAAGGACATTATTAATATTACTGTTTCAAAAAGAGACTCAATTTTCGTAGATTTTATGCAGAAGGAAGAAGTCGTTATCGACGGCGAGAAGGTTCTGACGACTGTCCGTAAAGTGGCGGAAACCGATGTCTATGATGTTGCCAACAAGATCAACTGGGCAAGATCGAAGAATCGCAAGGCCCTGGTAGTTATAAAGGCTGACCGGGAAGCCAGTTACGGAGTCATGGACAAGATCATGAAGTCTATGAGGGAAAATGCTCTGACGCGGTTTTTGATTATTACGGACAACGAGTTGGAACAGGCAATGAAAGACGAACAGGCAATGAAAGACGAACAGGCGGGTATATGATGACCCTTTTGAAAGGAGTGATGTAAATGGCTGGTGGAGCAGTAGCAGAATCCAGTAGCAAGAAGAAGGGCAAAGGAGGTCGTCGCAAAAAACGCCGTATTCATATTAGAATCGACATGACTCCCATGGTCGATATTGTCATGTTGCTTTTGATTTTCTATATGGTCACCACTGTATTCTCGATGCCTCAGGCAATGGAGATCAATCTCCCGCCGGAGGAGGAGACTGAAGAGGTGGCGGTCAAGGAATCAAGGCTTCTGACTATCCGTATCGACGGGGAGAATCGGTTCTTCTGGAATATCGGCGACCCGGCCAAGAATATACCTCAGCTCCTGCCATCAAGCAGACTGCCGGGCGATACCCTGGGTTATAAGGTCGACACCGATTCTTTGAGATCGCTTCTGAGAACTCTGAACTATGATATTCCGAAGCTTAATACTCTGATCATGATCAGAGAGGATGCCAAATATGAAGCTTGGGTTGATATTCTGGATGAAATTGATTTGCTGGAAAGATCGTGGAATGCCGCCAAGGCGAAGGAATTGGAAATAAAGGTCGAAGACCTGGATAAGCCCGAATATAAAGAAAATAAGTTCTCCTACCGCTATGCTATGGGCGAATGGGAAGACCGTGACGACCGCATTGTCGCGTTTGCCTTGGGCGCCCTTGGCGAAGAAGGAGGAGGTGAGTAGTATGGCGCGAGCATTGACCGGAATGTATGGCGGTTACGGTGCTTTCGAGATGAAATCGAAGTACCAGCGAAACATGTTCATGGGAACCATGCTTGTTGTTTTGCTGGTTGCCGTGATTGTCGGCGCAACATTTTTATACAAGGTGATGCAGTCCAGCGATGATGACATCCCGATGCAGGTGACAATCATCAAAACAGTGGCTGATCTCGGCCCGCCGCCGACTATCTCAAAGCC
>Ga0209834_10000675_pt1 | contig 20347 bp, 22 predicted proteins | sample Mar14236cmmetaG_FD_184134 | JGI IMG/M metagenome (GOLD analysis project Ga0209834, IMG submission 184134) | Marine hydrothermal vent microbial communities from Guaymas Basin, Gulf of California to study Microbial Dark Matter (Phase II) - Marker... ...
TATGGTACAGGAAACATCGAGTTCCCCGGAGAAGTTCACATCAAAGGTGATGTGAAGCCAGACTTTGTGGTGAAAGCTAAAAGAGACATTGTAGTTGAAGGTGTCATCGAGGCAGCGACTGTTGTTTCTTTTGAAGGATCGGTTAATGCCGGTGGCATTAAAGGAAGGGAAAAGGGCTATGTTAAGGCGAAATCTGGTGTGAAATCAAGGTTTTTGGAAAATGTGACTGTGGAGACAGATGGCGACATAGAAGTAGCGGGACCAGTGACGAACTCCACGCTGAGCACAAAGACAAATGTAGTTGTCACTTCTGATAGAGGTGTCATTGCCGGTGGCAACATCATGGCTGGGCTTACAGTTCAAGCCGAAGAAATAGGATCACCCTTAGGAGTTAGAACGAGAATTGAAATAGGCATTGATCCAGAAGTGCGCCAAAGGACAAAGGTTCTTCAAGGAAAGCTGGCTTTGGACCGCGAAAATCTTGAAAAGCTCGCAAAGATATACAGAACATTTAAGCAGGTTATGGAACAAACCGGCGGAAATCTGCCAAAGGACAAGCTTGAAGCGTATAGAAAGGTGGTTCAGTCATTGATTAATTTGAGGAGCAGCGTTGAAGAATGTGAACGAGAACTCGAGCAACTTCGAGCTAAGATGAAAGAAAAGGTGGGGGGTGCCAAGGTTGTGGCGCGGAGGATGCTTCACGCCGGTGTAGAAATAGTGATCCTTGACAAGCGGCATTATGTGGAAAAGCCTTTGAAAAAAGCAGTTGTTACTATCAAGAATGGAGAAATTGTAATAGGTGGGTACAGTGATTCTTAAGTCTAAAGCAGGACTTCGACGGATGGTTTGGGGAAACAGGGAAACAAGCCGCTGGTTTGGAGTAAATTCCCCTCCCTATGTTGGGGAGGTTTGGCTGCTGTCCGGACACGAAATGTGTGAAACAAAACTCGTAGACTCAGATGGGAACGAGTTTAGGCCAAAGCAATTCATTTCGGACTTTGTTGGTACAGAGTGCCACAGATTTCCACTGTTGGTGAAGTTCATTTCTTCCTCTCAATGGCTTTCAGTTCAAGTGCACCCAGATGATGTTTTGGCGAGGACTCTTGAGAGTGAACCTTGGGGAAAAAGCGAGTGCTGGTATGCTTTACAGGACAGCACAGTGGCTTTGGTGGAGTCCGCTATGCAAGTTAAAGAAGCCATTAAAACAGGTCGCTGGAGATCAGTGTTGGAAGTAAAGCGTATTCCCAAGGGAAGTGTGCTGTACATACCAGCTGGTTTGGTTCATGCTCTTGGTCCGAATTCGCAGTTGATAGAGATTCAGCAATCTTCCAATCTCACGTACAGACTCTATGACTGGGATCGCCACCGGGAACTTCATTTGAGAAAGGCAGAAATGGCCGTTAAATCGCACAGGTGGCAGCAACTTTTCAAAAGCTCACTCAATATTTTCGAATGCCCATATTTTGTGCTAAAACGAGATTCAAATTCTGTTGCGAAAGGTCCTGTAATTGTAGTGATGTTGAGTGACGGACGTGTTGAAGGGAAGGAATCCAAAAAATATGAGACATTTTTAATTAGTCGATGCGTGTCGGCTCATATTCACGGGGAATTTCTAAGCATCAGCTCGGGAAGTGCATGGTCGAACCTTTGCAGAAAATAAGGGAGTCGTCCGATAACATGTGCTTTGTGCAAAAATAGACACACTCTGTTTTAAAAGCGAAGTACACATCTTTCTTTCTTTCTTCTTGCAACGTTATGTAGTTCAACTGTCCTTTTGCCAGTACTAAGTCGGTGTTGAAGAAAGTGCGTCTGAAGATCTCAGGCGTTTTCTCTAAAAAACAACCGAAAACTTGATCACCCATGGGGATGAACTCTGCTATTTCGTCCAACTGCAGCGCATACCCATCTACGACACTCGCAAAATCAAGAAATCCTTTTTCTCTTAAGGCAACATAAATTTGCACATGTGGTCGAGTTTCTCTTATGTTTTTCAGCAGATACCTGTCAAACAGGAGATCAGTCCTTTTGTCACAGATATAAAGAAAAGATGTGCTCTGCGAGAGATCACTCTTGAAGTCTTCAAAGTGATCTATCTCAAATGGCGTGTTCAGTTGTTTGTGAAAATCCGATAGATTGGCTTTTTCTTTGTTAATAAGTATGAGCTTGGACAGTTCTTTTAAAGGATCTCCGACATTTCTTTCAAGCTCTTCAAGTGCTTTGATTAACTCTTCATCACTTTCTTGTTGTGAAGAACGTTTTTTCGCAACTTCAGCTTGTGTTAGAAAGGAATATAAGTTGTTGGATAACTGTTTTATCAAAGCTTTACATGAGGTGCTTTCTTGCACCTCAGAAAGATGACGCAACACATTTTGGAGAGCCTTAAATTTTTCTGAAGGGGTTTTCTCAGTATTCAGTATCGCACTGTATGCCTGTTTTACACAACATGTAAGACAGTTAACGTCAATGCTCATTCTTCTTCCTCTTCCGGGGAATCCTGATTGATACTGAGTGCCTGCAGCAGGTGCTTAAAAATGTCTCCCACTGTTTTGATCTTCTCCACATCTTCATCTGCTATGCTAACGCCGAACTCGTCTTCCACAGCCATAATGAGATCTACCAAATCGAGAGAATCTGCGTCCAGATCTTCGACAAGATCGGACTCTTCCGTGATGTCTTCCACTTCAAGACTGAGTTTTTCCGCTATTAGTTCCCGAACGCGATCTATGAGTTCTTCCTTCGTCATATCGTTCCCTCCTTAGGTTAATGCGACACGTCAGACTATTATAAAGCATTAATCACTCAATATGTCAACACCCTTCTTCAATTTTTTTCTTCGTTCTGATGGTCCATTGAGCGAGTTCAGTAATAGTGATTTTTTCAAGATTTCTCACATAGGTCCTGAGTGTGTTTGCAAGTGGATCGGTCCAGTGTGATGCAATATCACTTCCCATTGCCCCAAGAATAGTTCCTACTTCACCAGCGTTGCAATCAACATCATAGCCAAAAGAAGACACTATGTACATTGTCCTGTCAAAATCACCTTCGCCAAACCACAGCGAGGTTACCACGGCCGCAAGATTTGGGTACACGTGAATCCAGTTGTACATCTTGAAACGCTCATAGGTCCTTCTCATGACATCCTTCCAGTCAGATGCCTTTTTGCACCACTCGAGAACTTCATTCAATACGCATGAGAACTCCGTATCACTGGGTATGAATCTTGTTGATTCTTCAAGAATTTGTCGTGTGTCTGCTTCTACAAAAGCTAGCGAAGTCATGACAGCGCTGTGTATGCCCCCATATATACCATTTCCACTGTGCGAGATTTGAGCGTCAAGATAAGCCATATGTGCGGCTCTATGGGGATCTCCGGGACACACCAGCCCCTGGACCATACACCGCATTTGCGCACCTATCCACTCTTGGAATGGATTTCCAAACGATCCTGACTCTGGTGGTAGTATTCCACGCTTGAGGTTGTCTAAAGCGATGTATTCCGCACTCCATCCAAATGGAATCATCTCTACCCACCTAAAACCAATATCTGCAGCAGTGATGTTGGCTTCGTTTTCTTCAACAGCCTTAAGAAATGCCAGTTCGTAGGTAATATCGTCGTTGAATGTTGAAACTGGCCCAAGGTAACTTCCTAATTTAGTTTTGAAAACCTTTTCGATTGAATCATGAAGGTAGCCTTCTATATGCGTACCCATTGATGCCCCGGCTATCTGACCAATCCAGGCATTGAGAACTCTTTCATCGAGGTTATCAACAGCGTTTTTTGTTCTCTTCGGGAATGAAACAGATATTTCACTCCAGCTACTTGGCCTTCTGAATTTGTGGTATGGGTGATTTTCCACAATTGGAGCCCTATTCAGCTCGGCAAATATCTGTGATGTTATTCGTTTGAGTTGGTCGGTTTTCCCATCTTCAAGCAGTTTCAAACCCATTTCGAACAACTCTTCTGCTTTTGAAACATCACGCCCCATATTCTCTACTGACTGAATTGCTCCCGCCATAAGGCACTCCGGAGCTTGAGATCCCGGTACTTCACTTTTCCAGAACATTAGCACAATACTTTTAGGAAAGACCTCGATTTCAGCCGCTTCATTCCAGTGATTCTCTGTTACAAGTTTCGGTGAAGCTGTGGTTCTAAGGTTGTATTCGTACTCCCACGCCTTCAACTGTTCAAAACCTCCTTCTTTTTCTGCTTGCTGTAAACATATAGAGCAAACAGTGTGGCTATGTATGGGATCATAGATGTGAACTGAGGTGGTATATCAGAATTCTGTAACACGAGCCCCAGTCCTTCGAAGAAACCAAATATCAACGACATACCCAGAATACCCAGAGGCCTGCCTCTGACAAGAATAATGATTGCCAGCGATATCCAGCCTCTCCCATTTGACATGTTTTCACTGAAAAGGGTGACGTAACCAAGTGATAGGTAAACGCCCGCAAGCGATGAGAATAATCCCGATAAAATGATGCTCCACAGCTTTGTTCTTTCTGGATTCACGCCGACAGAGCGGGTAGTTTCTGAATCTTCACCCGTAGCCCGCAGGCGTAACCCAAAACGTGTCCTGAAAACAAGCACTTCTGCACCGATCGCTGCTACAAGTGCAATGTATACAAGAATAGGATGACCGTTGAGCATGTCTCCAAGCAGAGGAATATCCTTTAGTAGTGGTATATCTAATCTTGGTAAAGATATGATCTCAGGAGATATGAACGCGCCCTTGACACCAAATGTGTTTCTCAGCAAGTAGGTTGTTCCTCCAAGCGCCAGCATATTAACACCTATACCCGTGATAAATTCATCTGTTTTGAGGTAGATCGCAAAGAATGCAAAAACTAAGGCTGTTACGAGTCCCGAGATCAACGCAAAAATCGTGCCTACTACCCAACTTCCAAAGAAGTAGCTGCCAAGCACAGCGAAATACGCACCGATCAGCATCATACCTTCCATGGCTATGTTGAAGACATTCGCATAGTACGTGAACATGCCTCCCAGCGCGGCGAGAAGTATTGGAGTACAGCTACTCAAGCTGGCCTGAAGAAGAGAAGTTAACAGTCCCATTAATCCGTCACAACCTTTCTTACTGTGAATCTTGCTCGTATTCTATCTCCGAAGTAATCTATAGCGCTTCTGCTGCCAACGACAATCATGACTATCACCGCTTGAAGAACGAGTATGAACTCCGAAGGAACGGAAGTTTCAAACTCCATTCCTATTCCACCCGTTTTCAGAAATCCGAAAAATACGGCATAGAAGAGAGTCTCTAAAATGCCATTATCGGCTATGATTGCAAGCATCACGCCGTCCCAGCCGAAGTTGGCTCCGATTCCTTTCATAAACCTGTGCTGGGTTCCACCGAGTATGAGTAGAGCACCAGCCAATCCAGACAAGAATCCCGTGTATAAAAGAACAAGATGTGTATTCTTTTCAACAGCGCAGCCACCCGTTTTGGCAAAAACAGCGTTGTAGCCCATCATACGAAATTCGTATCCGATCTTAAGATTCCTCATGAACCAGTAGGAGAGAAAGGCAATGACTACCGCAACTAAGAATGACATGTTCAACATACCAAAAGAATGCATGAAGTACGATCTTTGAATAACCTTTGTTGCAGGTACATACGCTTTAGGATCAAGAAATGGATATGTTGCGAGGTATAACGTTAGATACTCGCTGACGAAATTGAGCATCAAAGTACTGATAAACTCGTCCATGGAATACAATTTCTTCAGAAGAGCCGCTATACCTGCCCAAAGAGCCCCTGCAATACCCCCACACAGAACAATTACCGTTATTCCTAACCATCCTGGGAGGTTTAAATAAGCACCTAAAAGAGCTGCTACTATTGCTCCCATCAAGAACTGACCGTGTTGTCCCAGGTTAACCACGCCAGATCCGAACGCTATCGCGGCGGATATACCTGTCAGAATAAGAGGAGTCGCTGCATTGAGCGTAGATGCGAAAGAAAACCATGAACCTATACCGTAAGAATAGAGGGCTTTAAATGCTTGAACTGGTGAATTTCCTTGCCATTTTATGAATAAGAATCCGATGAGAAACGATATCGTAATAGCTGCGATACTTACCGTGACTCTTTTCAACAATTTCACGTATCGTGCACCCCCAACATGTGTCTTCCAATGGTTTCCTTATCCGTTTGTGTGGGATCGATTTCTGCCACGATTTCTCCATTTCTTATAACGTAGATTCTGTCTGATAGTTCCATTAACTCATCCAGATCTGCCGAGATCAGCAAAACTGCTTTTCCCATATCACGCATTTTCAATATTAGAGAGCGTATGTATTCAGTTGACCCAACATCTAAGCCTCTGGTTGGTTGATCCAGAACAATGAAGTTTGTATTCAAAGAAAATTCCCTTGCTACAACCACTTTCTGTTGATTTCCCCCTGATAAAGCCGAGGGTGGTTCTGTTACTCCTCTGCAAAGAATATCAAACTCTTCAATAAGCTTCTTGGCAAATGAATTTGCTTTTCTCCAGTTCATAATTCTTCCTTTGAACAAATCTGTACCCAGGTGATGTGTCATGACAGTGTTCTCGAGAATGGAAGCTTTCAGAGCCAGTGCAACGTACTTCCTGTCTTGGGGCACATAGCTCATGAGGTATCTTCTTTTCCTGGTCGAAAGATCTGTTATGTCTTTTGATTCAAGCAGTATCTTTCCACTTGAAGGTTTTATGAATCCTGTGATCACACGAACCAGTTCCAATTGACCATTTCCCTCAATTCCGGCAATTCCAACTATTTCTCCAGACCTGACTTCCATGTTTATGGATTTCAGAAGGTGCTTTTGCAACTTTTTGGAAAAAACAGAGATATCTGACGCTTGAAAAATTACATTCCTTGCTGGATGGGATTTCTTCTTCAGTCTAAAAACCACGTCTCTCCCAACCATCATTTTGGCAAGCTCTTTCTTAGTTATTCCTTTGTTATTAACTGTTCCAACCTCTTGACCTTTTCTCATGACAGTTATTCTGTCAGATATTTCGAGGACTTCGTCAAGCTTGTGACTTATGAATACTATCGTTTTACCTGAGACTTTCAACTGCCGAACTTCATCAAACAGTTCTTTGGTTTCCTGAGGCGTAAGTACCGCCGTTGGTTCGTCCAGTATGAGCACGCTCACCTGTCTGAAAAGCTGCTTTACGATCTCTATCTTCTGCTGCGCGGAGACAGAAAGTTTGGAGGTTACTTCCTCGGGATCTAATTTGAAGCCATATTTCTCTATAATCCGGTTGATTTCTTGCTTCGCGCGTTCTTCATTTATGAAACCAGCTCGGGTAATCTCTGAACCGAGCATAACGTTTTCGTAAACTCTGAAAGAAGGAATCAACATGAATTCCTGGTGAACCATACCAATTCCTAAATCAATTGCTTTGCTCGGACTTGTGATGTATTGTTCTGTTCCATTGATTACTATCCTGCCACGTGACGGTTTCACAAGGCCATAGAGAACCTTCATTAAAGTTGATTTTCCCGCTCCATTTTCACCCACAATTGAGTGAATCTCTCCCCTTTGAAGGGAGAGATTCACTCCGCGGAGAGCTACTACGTCGGGGGGATATACTTTGTATATATCCTTCATCTCCACGTAACTCAAAGAACTACCTCCTACTCTTGCGGTGTATATGTCTGTACTGTTATCTCGCCGTTTGCCACCTTTTGTTGGATCTCAACCACACGGGAAATCATTTCTTCTGTTAAGATCTGATGCGTGTACTCGTCAATTGCTAATCCCACCATTCCTTCCTTGACACCGAAACTGTACACTTTGCCTTTCTCGAAAGTTCCATCTACTATCATTTTGTAAACACTGTATATAGATTTGCCCACTTCCTTCAGATCGCTTGTAACAACGTGTCCTGGTGCAAGCCCATTTTGGTTTGAATCTACGCCTATTGCGTACTTTCCAACTTCTTCAGCGGCTTGAAGAACACCAGATCCGGTCAACGCTGCCACCTGAAAAACAATATCTGCACCTTGAGAATAAAGCTGTAAAGCAGCCTGCTTTCCTTTGGCTGGATCGTCCCAGGTTCCAGCATAGACTACTTTTACTTCTACTTCAGGATCGATAAAATGAGCTCCCTGTTCGTATCCGTACATGAAAGCTCTGATCACAATATCGTCGTCTCCCCCCACTGCTCCAATGATTTTCTCTGGGTTTGTGCCGGGTAAATCTGATTCGGTGACCATTGCCGCGACAACGCCTGCCATGAAAGCTCCTTCCTCTTCTCTGAAATCAACGCTTGATATGATTCCATTTTCATCCTGAACAACCGTGTCAATGTTTACCCAAATCTTGTTTGGAAACATCGAAGCTATTTCCTTGAGTTCTTCTTCAAAACCATAAGATATGACAAATATTACATCTGCCCATCTGGCTGCTGTCATGAGACTTGGATAGTAAAGAGAAGGATCGAAATTACACTCCAAGACACGGGCTTCCACGCCAAATTCGTTTTCCAACTGAACAATTCCTGCATGCCCCGAGTCGTAGAACGACTGATCCCCGAGAGAACCATTGATAACATACGCCACTCGCTTTGCGGCTCCAAAGCTGAGAATTGTCGAAATCATCAAGAGAACCAGAAGAATTTTCTTCACTGAGATCACCTCCTGGGTAAATTTCTAACACAAAAATGATTAAAAATCAATGAGTTATGCGTCGAATCACATTTGCCATAAACACAGAGAGTGTACAGGTTATGTAAAGAAGATCTGTCCACCTGAGGTCGTATTTGTAAAAGGAAGTGGGATTTTCAGATTTTCCATAGAAGCGGGCATCCATAGCCATTGCAACGTCATCAGCCTTTTTGAAAGATGAATTCAACATGGGGATGATAAGCGAACCAGCCTTTCTCAGCCGTTGCATAATGTTACCAGAGGAGATATCAAATCCTCTCGCTCTTTGAGCCAGTATTATTCGATCGAGCTCTTCGAGTAGTATCGGGACAAACCGGATTGACATTGCAACTGTCATAGAGAAATTTCTTGCTGAAATCCCCTTTATCCCAAGATAACGCAACATTAGTTCGACACTTCGAGCGATCGAAATCGGAGAAGTGGTGCTAATAAGAAGAGTCGCCAAAGCGACGGAAATGGTGATCTTAAGCAGCGCTAAGCAACTGTTCAACATTGTTTCAACGGGATCCTGCCCAGAAAGTACACTTATAAAGAACAGTACGACAACAATTGTCAGAAGAAACCACACTGCTTTTAGAGCCCGAGCCATGTGCGATAGTGGAATACCGGACAAAACTATCATCGTGACAGTTAGAACACCAGGAAAAATGTGGTAAAATAAATTGTTGGAAATGGTTACATAACAGATCAGGAAGATCGTTGATATCAATTTGACACACGGATTAATTGTATGAACGAAAGAGTTCCCCGGAAGATACTTTCCCAATAGCAGTTGAGTTCCCATAATGAAAAACCTCCTGATCTGTTAAAAAAACGCTTTCCACTGCCGATTATACATTGGGAGGTATACCTATGCCTGAGATAGGCAGAGTAGGTGGCACCAATCCATGGCAAAAATTGAAGATCGACAGGGATCAGACTACTCCAAAGCAATTGAAAAAAGCGGATCTCTCTTCCGATTATGCTTCTGGTGGTTCCGTGAATATGGCCAGCTTGATAAAAGAGGCTAAGGAAGCTCCAGAAGTACGACAGCAGTTGGTGGACGAAATAAAGAAAGCGATTACACAGGGAATTTATAAAATCGACCCAGAGAGGGTTGCGAGGCATCTTTTGAGAAAAATATGAACGATGATTTGAAGAGAATCCAAGAGCTGCTCGACAAAGAAGAAGTGGCACTTTCGCGTTTGAGCGACTTGCTGGAATGCTATTCGGATGCTCTTACCAAGAAAGATACTACTGGGATCAATCAAACCGTTTCAACGTTGGAGGGAATACTCACAAGAATTGAAAATATAGAAGAAGAGAGAAATCTATTGTTATCCAACCTTAAATCTCGCCTCGGGATGGATCAAGACTCAAGTATCTATGCTCTCTTGAACAGCCTACCTGAAGAGCAAGGCAGCGAGATTTTGCAGAAAGTAACGAGGTTGCTCGAAAAACTCCACGGAATTTCTCTGCAGCTCGATCATTTGCAACAGGTAACCGGCTTTCATCTTCATTATATAGATTTTCTTGCAAAGCTCGCTTTTGAACACGGATCTTCTGGAACTTACGATCAAAATGCCTCCTTAAAAAGAGATTCCTCAACCAGAATTGATCTTCAATCGTGAATCATTTCCACAGCCCAGCTTCTAAGAAAAGCCAATTCAAAGACGATAAGTGAATAGGAAAGTTGTTTCTTATTCAAGAAAGATTTATGGCAGGAGGGAAAACATTTGGCAGGAATAACGCTGTTTGGATCTTTGAATACATCGTTGCTGGGCATTTATACCCATAAGCTGGCTATGAATGTTGTTTCACACAACATAGCGAACGCTAACACGGAAGGATTTTCCCGTCAAAGACCCATTATTGAAACAACTCCACCTATTCCGATTGCAACTCTCACCCAGCCCTCGCTTCCCATGGTCATTGGAACGGGTTCTCAAGTGAGAGATATTCAGCGCGTGAGAGATCTATTCCTGGATATTCAGTATCGTCAGGTCGAAAATCGTTTCAGCTTTTGGGATACGACGATATCAAATCTGCATTTCGTGGAACAACTCTTTTCTGAGCCTGGCGACACAGGTATTAGAAGTTTGTATGACGCATTTCTTTCCTCTGTCGAAGAGGTTATAACAGACCCCACCAATGTTGCAGCCAAGAGAGAGATGATCTCCACTGCCGAGCAGCTTGTTGCGAATACAAAGGACCTCTACTCTCGACTTCAGCAACTGCGTCGGGACTTGGATCAAGAGGTTTTACAAATTGCCGAGAGGATCAATTCTTTGGTTTCACAGTTGGCGAATATTAATGAGCAAGTGCGCATCAGTAGCGCACTCAAAGTTACGCCAAATGATCTGCTTGATGAGCGTGACAGAATACTGGATGAGTTATCCAAATACAGCAATGTGTCTTTTACAGAAACATCTGATGGTCAGACAATTGTTATGTTGGGTGATCAAGTGGTCCTTTCTGGATCAATTCAAACGCCCGTTCGCGCCGAGAAAAGGCCGTACGCAGAGAACTTTCACGAGCTGTTTGCAGGCAATTCGAAGTTGACGATAAACGACGGTAAGTTGAGGGCCCTCATGGATCTGAGGGACATCACAATTGTGAAGTACATGGGCTATCTGGACGAGTTCTCGCTAATGCTCTCCGATAAGGTGAATCTCATTCACAGAGATGGTTTTGACTCTTCAGGTACGGTAACTGGGCTCAACTTCTTTGTTCCGATATCTGCTCAATACAGCGGTGAGGATCCTGCTCTGTTCAGAGTGCTTGGAAGCAGGCAGATGGAAGCTGGTCCGATACACAGAGTAACGGGACTGAACAATTATGAAAATATCCCAGACATTGTAAACAAACGTTTTGTTGATGATGGAAGATTGATCTTTTTCAACGGCAGTGATAGTTTTTCCGATATTTTCATGAATGCAGGAGATACCATCAATGACTTGATTACGAGTGTCAACAGCAGTGTTTCATGGCTGAATATGGGTGTCGGCCAACATATGACCTCGAACGGGGTTAAATATAGACTCTACATGGAGGAAAACACGCTTCCTATAAGTGACACTCTTGTGATAGATGCGTCGGGAACGCTTCTCTCAGAAGCTGGCTTTCAAACTGAGGAGAAGGCTTTTCTCTCTATTGAGAACATTTTGAACGTTGAGAATGGCAGTTATCGACTTACGTTCAATGAAACTCTTATTGATGGAACCACAGTTTCTGAAGCGGTTGATATCGATGTTGACACAAGCAGCGCCACAATTCTCAACGATGTTGCGAATGCTATAAACACCCAAGTGACAAACGTTCAAGCGAAAGTCATTGGCGGCAGTATAGTGCTGGTCCCTGTTAAGAACATGGCTTTTGACATTAACAGGTTAGAAATTGAAGATGAGGAAGGATTCCTCACCCAAGCCGACGCGACAACCAAGTCATTCACTGTTTTGAAACCTTCTGAAACACTTGAAAACATCTTTTTTGGTGCCACAAACTTTGATGAAACCCAGGGTTTTAAGATCACCATAGGTTCTACGGATATAAACGTTGATCCAACTGTGGACACTTTGAAGGATTTCGCTGAGAAAATAAACAAATCAAACACAGGAGTCCTTGCGGATTTGACGCCACATAACAGTTTTGTGCTTTACTCAACGCGTTCGTACGATTTCAACTTAAGGTTTAGAAAGATATCTGGACCACAGGGCTTATTCGAGGGATTGGGTTTCATAGATACCAACTCAGATCCGCTCGATTTTGACGCTGACTGGAATGTGTCCTATGATTTGATAGATCCGTCAGAAGATTTTGCGACGCTCAGATCAAAACTCTCACTCTCAGAACTTCTGACTGTTGATAAGAAGTTTACTTATGAGCCCTTCTATTTCGTCGATCAATGGGCCGTATCAAGTGCTCTGTCTATGAATGCAGAATCGTTGGCAGTGGACATAGGTCAAAGCAGCGCGAACTCGAATTGGAATGCGCTGTCAATCTCGGCAACAGGACGCAGTAATACCAAGATTCTGGATCTCATTTCGCAATCGAGATATGAAAAATTGCTTGCAGACGGTAAGGAAAGCTTTTTTGAATATATTGGAGGCATAGTTGCGGAAATGGGAGTAGAGGCTGAAACAGCCAACAAGATGCGTGATAACAGTGATGTTCTCTTGCGAGACATAAATTCAGAGCGTGAAAGGGTGAAGGGAGTCTCATTAGATGAAGAGATGGCAAATATGTTGAAGTACCAGCACGCTTTCGATGCATCGGCTCGGGTGATGACCGCTATTGATGAGATGATAGGTCGTGTGATAGACAATCTTGGTGTCGTAGGAAGGTGATGAACTATGAGGGTTACAGACAACATGGTGAGCAACAACATTCTCAGCAACATTCAGAATACACTCTCAAAGATTTCAAAGCTTCACGATCAGCTTTCTTCAGGTTACAGAGTTAGATTTCCCAGCGATGATGCAGTTGTTGCAACCAGGGCTTCAAATATTGACAGCAGTCTCAGAGAGCTGGAGCAGTACAAGAGAAACATGAACCACGCTGAAAGTCTCATTAACGCTTACGATTCATCTTTGGAGGAAATTTCTTCTGTGTACAACAGAATTAGGGAGCTTCTGGTTAAAGGAGCTAATAGTACTCTCTCTGACGATGACAGATCAGCGATAGCAGAAGAGTTGTCCAAGTTGAAGGAACACATCAGAGGAATTGTGAATACGAAACTGGGAAATGATTATCTGTTTGGGGGATACATGACAGATACACAGCCGGTGGACGAGAATTACAATATTGTGATTACACCTGAGGCGTCAAAGCGTAGATTTGTAAATGTGCTCAGCTACAAGATCGAATTTGGCATTACGGCCCGCGATGTTCTTATCACCGAGAACCAGAAATCTGTATTTGACGTGCTGGACAATGCCTATCAAGCTCTGATGAAAGGCGATGGACAGTACATAAGCGAGATTTCACTGAAGGATCTTGACTATCTTGAAAGAAGTGTTATGGATGGTTTTGCCCGTGTAGGAGCTACTCAAAAGATGGCGGAACTTGTTAAATCGAGAATAGAGGACTTGAACATATTTCTCACAGAGCATTTGTCAAAAGAAAGAGATGCTGATTTGTCCCAAACGATAACTGAGCTGTCAATGCAACAAGCCGTGTTGGATGCTGCCTTAAAGTCTGCTGCGGGTGTACTGAGAAAAACACTTGTTGATTTTGTGTGATTCGAGAGGTGAGTTGTGATGGTTTACAAAACGAGATTTGGTGAAATAGAAATTCCAGAAAGCGAGATCTTCATTTTTGAGGAAGGTATTCCTGGGTTTGCTCATTTGAGGAAGTTTGCTATAATTAGCTTTGAAAAGAGCGAACCCGTTAAGTGGTTGGTTTCCTTGGAAGACGAGACTGTCGCTTTCCCAATAGTGAACCCGTGGCTCATCAGAGCTGACTACTCTGTGGAAATATCTCAACAGGACATGACAAGCTTGGAAGTGGTCTCTCAGGAACAGGTCGCAGTGTGGGCAATACTGTCTTTTCCTTCTGAAAATGTCGAAGAAGCAACCGTAAATCTTCTGGCACCAATTGTTTTGAACCTGAAGAACAACAAGGCAAAGCAAATTGTTCAGGAAGATCACAATTACAGTGTGAGGCATTCGTTGAAGGAAGAGATCAACAGAAGTAAGAGAATCATGAGAAAGGCTCAAGGTGGGAGTGAATAGTTTGCTGGTTCTATCCAGAAAACCAGGGGAGAGCTTTATAATAGGCGGCGAAATAGAGGTGAAAGTCTTAAGAATTGAGGGAAGTGAAGTAAAGATTGGAATAAGTGCTCCATCTTCGGTAAAGGTGTATAGAATGGAAATATATGAAAAAGTTGTAGAAGAAAACAGAAGAGCTGCGCTCACACAGTTTGTGGATCTGAAAGGGGTGCTTTCAGATGATAAAGATAAATCTTGAGTTGGTGAAATCACTCGAAGAGCTCGCAAAACTTCAACTTGAGGCGCAAGAACGTGAAGACATGCTCGAAGATATGCGTGAAATTCTCGGTTACATGGAGATGCTTAACGAGGTTGATGTCACCGAAATAGAGCCAATGTATACCCCAATTGAAGAGGCAGTCTTTTTGAGAGAGGATGTCAATCAAAGTTTTGATTCGGTCGAGAACATTCGTCAAAGTTTTCCCAAGGAGATGAATGGGCACATACTTGTTCCCGGAATTCATGCGTGAATTGGAAAGAGGCTGAGGATACAGCCGCTGATTATTTAAAAAGAAAGGGTTACACGATACTCCAGAGAAACTACAGAACGAGATTTGGAGAGATTGATATCGTGGCGAGGTACAAAAAGTACCTCGTTTTTGTTGAAGTGAAAAGTGGGAAGAGTTACTACCAACCACGTACCCGAGTTAACGCCTCAAAACTCAGAAAGATCTCATTTGCAGCGGCAGTTTATTTGTCAAGGGATTCTTATCCGTATAGAGGATATAGAATAGATGTGATAGAGGTAACCGAAAAGGGAATAGAACACTTTGAAGCGGTTTCAATATAAATGAGGAGGAAAGACTGTGCAAATAGTGGCAACGAACAAAAAGGCATTTCAGAACTTCCATCTTATTGAAGTGTTTGAAGCGGGAATTGAGCTCAAAGGAACCGAAGTCAAATCTCTTAGACAACGAAATGTTGCGTTTAAGGATTCGTTCTGCAGAGTTAAAAACGGAGAAGTTTTTCTTCTCAACCTGCACATAAGTCCTTACAAGTTTGCCAATAGATTCAATCACGATCCTGAGCGACCGCGAAAGCTGCTTCTAACCAGGAGGGAAATCAAGAGAATAATTGGAAAACTCACCACCTCAGGGCTGACTTTGATTCCCACTAAGATTTACTTCAATAATAGAGGATTTGCGAAGGTTGAAATTGCCTTGGCAAGGGGAAAACGCATGCACGACAAACGGGAAGAAGTGAAGCGTAGGGAAATCGAGAAAAAGATTAGAGAGTATGCGAAATATGGAAAGCGATAGCAAACTCATATTGAAGGTAAACGAAGAGAATCTGTACAAGCGTTTAGATAAGTTCTTGAGAAACAATCTCAAGAACGTACCGTTATCTGAAATATACAAGTTCTTGAGACAGGGAAAGGTTAGAGTAAATCAAAAGAGGATCAGGTTTCCCTCTTATGAGCTTCATATGGGGGACTGCGTTGAACTGAACGTTGATGTTGGCGTTTACAAACGCAAGACGCGAGAGATCAGATCAATTCCCATGAAACTTGAGATTGTGTTTGAAAACAATGATTTTCTGGTTCTGAATAAACGAGCCGGAGTACCAATACATCCCGCAGGGCGAGTCAAAAGATCGACGCTCATACATGGACTGCTATTCTACGGAAGGCAAAAAGGTTTTGAGCCAAGACTTGTCCATCGCCTTGATAGCGGAACTTCGGGCGCTTTGTTAGTCGCAAAAAATCTAAAAGCTACAAGAATCCTCAGCAGATTTTTCAAAGAAAAGGTTATAAAAAAGGAGTATCTTGTTCTCGTTAAGGGAAAAGCGAAGAGAGCGGGCAGAATAGAGCTTCCTCTTGATGGACAGGAAGCTTTAACCGAATTCGAGGCATTGCAAAATTACAGTACTGTTACGCTACTGCGTGTCAGAATTCATACTGGAAGAACGCACCAAATTCGGAAGCATTTGGCGACTGTGGGTTTTCCTGTAGTTGGAGATAACATCTATGGAGACAAAGAATTCAACAAGCATTTTCGAAGAAGATATGACTTGAGAAGACAGTTTCTTCACTGCTACAGCCTGGAATTTCCTGATTTGTCTCAACCACAAAAGATTCGCATCAAGGTGCCCTTGCCAAAAGAACTGAACACTATTTTGAAGGAGTTGAAGCTGTGAGAATTCTCATTTCCATTCTTCTGCTTCTCCTGTCAGGATTTACTTTTGCCACAGAGGTTCTTATCAACACGTATGACAAGACGGGGTATGTATTTGATGAAGACAACCAACTGATAGCTTCATTTAAAGCTGAATGTGATGCCGTGAGAATTTCTTCTGTGGTTTCAAATGTGTACAGACCACTTCATCTGACGGTTGACTATTTTCCATTGCCAGTATCCACGCTGCTAATCCTTGAGGAAGGACAGACACTTGGAGCCAATGAAGGAGATATTTGTGTAGGAGAAAAAGCTTTCGAACTGCTTTATCAGAAATACTGCTCTGAAAAAAAATCGATAACAGTTAACGTTGATTTCTATCCCATCGAGATTTATTCGGATAGAATAGTTATAAAAGAAGAGATAACCCGTGAAAAATTCCAGCATTTTGTACAGCACTTTTTGCCTGATTTAGCTGTGTGGTATCCCATTACTCCTGGTGTTTACCCACTAAAATCCTCACGTTTGAAGCCTGAATTCGCCTTGTATACTTTTCCGGGAATTGGCGGAGGTGTAATTCCGATATTTCATAACGAGCCGTGTTCTTTGAAATGGAACATTGACGGAATCGAAACAACGAGGTCAGCCGTTTTCTTCGGGCCCGGTGAACACCAGATAGATGCCGTTTATGATCTTTCCTTCAATTCTCAATGGCAGCAGGGTTTCCGAGTATTTGTTCCATACCAGCGCGTTTTGTTTTCAAGCACAGAAGTGAGTCTTGGAGGGGTTTCCTCCGGTAATTACGAAGACTACTTTTTTCTTGATGGTATTGAGCCTCATCGAATCTTCAGCATCCCGTGCAAAACCACTCTAATAACGGTGGATCCTCCAGAAGTATCTGTTGTGAAAATTACTGTTCAGGATGACATGCAGCCAATAATAAATATTCAGTGTCCCCAGAAGACAAGCGGCTTACTACCGATCTCAATAAAAGTTGAAGATGCTTCTGCGGCTGAAGTTCAAGTGTATGTCGATGGGGAAAAGATTGAGCTTACCCAGGGTATTCTTGATCTTGAAGAGGGGTATCATGTGGTAACTGTCTTCGCAGTTGATGCTTTTGGAAACTCTTCTTTCAATGCTCGAAAGGTACTCAGAATCCCAAGATTGCTTACTGGAAAAGCAGAAGTCGTTTTTCACACTTCAGAAGAACTGTGCGATATTGGAGGTTTCAAGTTTATCTCACCTTACGTGCTATCATGGAGTTTATCTGGTTCGATCTCTACCTTTCACATGGGCGTGATGGAGTATGAAATATCGGGAAATTAGATTTTACATGTTCTGGATGTTTTGCATAGTGTTCACTGTTTACTTCCTTCCTTTGAGAACAATCAGTGACAGAAATGGATTGAGTTATGCTGTGGCATTTGGAGATGATTCAACACTGCGTCTGATGAATGGTGAAAGAATATGGGTCATCAAACCAGGAGATCGAATAGCTTCTTACATGAACTATGTTGTCTTCAAAGGTGATTTCACAAATGTTAGTCCTGAAGAATACGTTCAGGATGTTGATAACTATGGGATCTGGGTCGGAATGCTGGAGTTTGACAAGGGCTTTGATTTTTCTAAGAAGGTAATCAAAATGCGTAAACTCAATCGGATGATCTTTCGCGTTCACACGCTTAGGCAAGAAGAAGTTCAAACTTTGCAGATGGATTATGGAATGATTTACCACAGATTTAGAAGAGCCATATTGGAGAGAAGCATCGACCTGATCTGGATACAGCATATTGATGGTTTGGATCAGCGCAAACTTCTTGAAGACTTGAAATCGGAATTTGGACCCCCGTCTGATTACCCAGGGCCGGAGAATGAACCGGAATCGGTTAAATACATTGGATTTGCTGGATTGCTACTGGCAATTGCTTTGTTCAAGCCGCTTCTAATTGTTATCCCACTGGTCGTGGCATTTTGGAGCTGGTCAGTCGCGATCAGCACAGCTTCAATTATCGCAACGGTGTTGATGTATTTCGTGATGAAGAGAAAAGTGATTTTGCCAATCACGTATCTGTTTTTGGGATTGATGACTAACGCTTCTCTTAGTAGTTTTGAATATCTAAATCAAGTACTGGAATTCAGAGGCGTCAAACTGTCACTAATAGCTCTTCCGTTGAGTGTGGGAACCGTGATTCTGCTAAAAGAGTGGAGCTGGATAAAAAGATACGTTGTTCTTCTGTTTCTCGGAGCTTTTGCCGTTGGGTACATCTACATAAGTAGATCGGGAAACTATGGATTTGCATCTCACTTTGAAAGACAATTTCGCGATCTTGTGGAATCAATACTGTGGGTACGACCCCGATTCAAAGAAGTTGTCGGATATCCCGCTTTTTTTGCTTTCCTTTTCTTTCAAAAAAGTAGGGTTAAGTGGATTGCGTTGCTCGAGCTCATTGGTGCGATAGCGCTCGTGTCGACGTTCAACACGTTTTGCCACTTAAAGACACCTGTACTGGTATCGATATATCGATCCTCTCTTTCGATATTTTTGGGGTATTTGACTTTGATCATTTTGACTCTGATCACAATGAGGCGTACATCTCATGATTGATATCTATGGTTCTCACTTCCTTGAAAATTTGAACACCTTAAAGAACAGACAAAGATTGATAGTGAGTATTCTTTCTAATAGATCTCTCTGGAATGAAGATAGTTTGAAGCTGCTTCGAAGGTGTTTTCAACAGCCGCTCAGGAGTGACCAGGCGGTTAGACAGGATCGTTTTTGGCTCATTGTTTCGAAACTCCTGTACGGTACTGGGAGTCTGGAGACAAGGCTCAACAAAGCTGCCAACGCCATGAAAGTTGATCCGCTTCATGTCCTGGAGATTCTATTTTGGGCGAATCCAAAGAAGTTTCCGCTACCGAGTGATGAACTGACCAAACTGATACCTAATCGTGAGCCAAGAGTATTTGTAAGGGCTGCGCGTGATCTTGTTCGAAAATATGGTTTGAAGAATTTCATAGAACTTCAAGCCGCTATTCAGAAAGCGAGTTCTGAGGATCTTGCATCTGTTTTGGCAAGAGAGATTAACAGTATAAGTATATACAACTGTCATTTAGTTGAAGAGTATCGTGAGTTTATCGAATATTTGGATTATCTTTCACTTATCAGATTCAGAGACTCGATAACTCATCCGTATATCAGATCAATTCTTTTCAGAGTCCCTTCATCTCCAGTTGTTATAGACGGTAACAATGTTGTGATGCTGCGTCGTTCTGTAAGAGATCTTAATGGTGTTCTTGAAGCATTGGCAGAGTACGCGGAGTTTTACTATCCTTTCACAATAGTTTTTGATGCGAACATAAAATATGTTGTTCCAGAAACTCAAAGAGAGTTTCTGAATATGTGGTTAGAATCCCGCCATGTGCGTCTTCACTCACCCGCCGATGAGTTTATAATGGAAATGTCTGAGAAAAGGAAAGCTGTTGTGATCAGTGCTGACCGCTTCTCTGAATGGAAGTGCAGCATCATCAGAATCGATCCAAGGGAGCTGTTATGGTGAAGACTTCCAATTTTGATTATGAATTACCACAGCATATGATAGCTCAGAAGCCGGTTGAACCTCGGGACGCTTCAAAGTTAATGGTGATCAATACATCTTCTGAAAGTATTGAACACAAGATATTCAAAGACATCATTCAGTACCTAAATCCTGGAGATGTGCTTGTTTTGAACAACACACGTGTGATACCAGCAAGATTATTTTTGAGAAAAAGGACAGGAGCGAGAGTCGAAATTTTCCTTCTTGAAAGGA
>Ga0209834_10000676_pt1 | contig 20332 bp, 56 predicted proteins | sample Mar14236cmmetaG_FD_184134 | JGI IMG/M metagenome (GOLD analysis project Ga0209834, IMG submission 184134) | Marine hydrothermal vent microbial communities from Guaymas Basin, Gulf of California to study Microbial Dark Matter (Phase II) - Marker... ...
GTATCTGATAATTATGAAATAATATAAGAGTTTTCATTAAATAATTAAATAATTAAACAATACCTTTTATAAGTCAAAAAGAAAAATGTATAGTATGGCTAAGAATAAAAGCAACAAAAAACTGAAGATAGCTCTTATCCTTGCATTCATAATAGTGTCATTCTCGATATATTGCTATCTAAGTTCGCAGAGTATCGTGCCAAGCGTTTCATTAACAACATTCCAGCAATGCTCGCCGATAGTAATAGAAGGATACTGCGATGATGTCTCAGACTGTCTTGAACTGCTCCCGAATGATATGCCTGGAGACATAAGGGATGTTGGCAATCTTGAATGCATAGATAATGAGTGTATCTTTACGCCATATTCATGCGTGGATGGTATATATGAACCTTCATAAAAATACAATAATACCGATGATTTTGGCTTGGATTCTTTTAGCAACGCCTATACATGCAGCAGTAGGCGGATTCACGCATGCTGACATAATCTCAAACCATGAATCACTTTCAGGTCAGGTATGGATTATACAATGGACAGAAACAGGATATGATTCGGATTCACTCATAGCAACAATGAGTCCAAATGACTTCTACGACCTTACATCAAACGAATTCACGACTGACCAGGATTTTGAAATAAAAGTTGATGCAACCAATGACGGTTGCTTTTACAGGATTCAGCAGGCATCAAAGCCGAAGGTTTTCACAGTTGACGCTGTTTACAGGACATTCTGGTCAACCGACAGGGCAAACAGGGATGCTTGGATAATGAGCAACTGCTTCAATGGTCAGGCATTGGTTCACGAGGCAATAATAGACGATGTATGGTGCTATGTAGTGAATGATTATATAGGCACTCCTGGAGAAATAGGCTCACCGCAATACGAATTCGAGACAACATGGTCGATACAGGCAGAAGGCAAGCCAACACAGACAGCAACAGTATGCTCAGGTGCAAGCACATCAGATAAATGCTCTAGAATAGATGCCCAGATAGGTAATTATGCATATGTAGAATGGCAGGGTTCTCTGGAAACTGGAAAGAAATGCGAGGATGCAAAAAATGAATATGCGATGCACTCGAACTCGTTTTCAAGCGGATGGAGAGTGACAGACAAGGCAGCTTATGATGACTTTTACAGTTATTGGTACAGCTTGCAGACATGGAAAACAGACATAGAGAACTGGGCAGCAGGTCATACAACAGAAAGCTCGATTGAATCGAAAGCAAACAATCTGGCATGGAACTCGGTTGCAAGCAAGACATCTGGAATATTCGTCAGCCAGTGGTCTGACCTTTCGCCAGACATTGAAGACCCAAGCATAGACAATGGCATAATAAGGTGGAGTTCTCCTGATGACAGGCTTATGTTCCCGACATTCAACCTGTATGTTGACGGAAACTATTATCTGAAGGTCAAAAAGCCTTGCGGAACGCCACAAATACAGTCAGTAAGCATAAATACCATAGATGAGGGAACTAGGGAAAATGCCCAGATAAGAGTAAAAAATATAGGCGACTATATGGGCGGGTTCAATATCAGAGTAGAAGACTGCACAAATGGCTTTTCGGTTCAGGGCGGTGATGTCGGAATAACGCTGAATCCTGATGAAACAAGAACAGTGCAAATTCCAATAGGATTTACATCGACTTCTTCAAACCTTTATGAATACGGCACATGCAAGGCAGTTGTAAGTGCTGTATGTCCTGACACCCAGACAGATACATATACATTCAATGTTCAGGGAAAACAGATGCAGGAATGCACACCTGGACATAAAAAATGCGGAACTAACGGCGAAGAGATAATAGTATGCAACAATGATGGTCTTGAATATGTGCATCTGGAGTTCTGTGGAGAAGGAGAGGTCTGCATAAATGGCGAATGTGTTGCCGAGAGTCCGTTGCTATGCGGTGACGGCATATGCGAGCCTGGAGAAACTCAGGAAACCTGTCCAATCGACTGTAAGCCTGCCATATGCGGTGACGGAATATGCCAGGCAACTGAAAGTGCATTGACATGCCCTGCTGACTGCCAAGCAGCAGAATGCATGAATGACCTCGACTGCAATGACAATCTCGTATGCACAGTTGACACATGCGTTTCTGGAAAATGCGTCAACACACCGATTCCAGGATGCGAAGAGCCAGGTGGAGACTTTACATTCGGAATTGCCTTTTACATAGGATTGATAGTACTAGGTATCTCAATCATAGGCTTCGTAGCTTACATAATATGGCAGAGAACGAAAAGGATGCAGCCTAGAATACCGATGGGAGGCTATTAAGATGGGAAGATTCAGAAAAATAAATGGAAAAACCTATGTGCGTACTATTATTGGTTACCTTTATAAGAAGCATGCACAGGAAAGAGCAAAGGATTACAGGTTTTTCGGAATATCAGCAAGAGTAATAAAGGAAGGAAAGGCATGGTATGTTTATGTTCCTAAAGATTCAGTCAAATGGATTAATAAAAAACTTGTACAGGAGTTGCGTATATGAAATCCAAAAGGAGAATATTTCCAAAAAAAGCTCTGAAAAGGGTATTCGGTTAACTAAGAAAATATAATGGTGATAATATGGTAAAACTTCACAAGCATTGGATAATCACAAAAAATAATGCTAGAAATGTGTGGCATCCTGTATCACAAAAGCACAGAAATATAGAAACACAGATACGGCATGACCTTAAAACTGGAAAACTTCAGAGATGGGCAAAAAGGAAAGGATTGTATCTTACAGACAGCACTTATGAGAGGTATAAAAGAGAAGTATTAAAGAGGATGATTTAAGATGGCAAGGAAAAAAAGAGCAAGAGTAACAAAAGACATAAATAGTATATTGCTTATATTAATAGGACTATTCTTAACTATTGATGGATTCTTCATTCATGGTCTGATTTATGATTATTCCATACTAAATTTAGAATGGCTTGACCCATTTATTAACCATGCATTTATAGGGCTTTTATTTGTTGTAGCTGGTGTTTTGAATATTATAAGACAAGGTAATGTTTCATATTTAAGGAGGAAATAATTGTGGCAAAGAAAAGCAAAAGCTATAAAAGGAATCGGTTAGTAATAATATTAACGATTATATCTCTTATCTCTATCTTTATTATTTATACTTATATTAATGCAAACACAAGTATTGCCTGCAATGCTATGTGTACTCCATTAGGCGGAACATGTACTGAACCTATTATATCTCTAGATAACACAGCATCTTGTATTGCTGGAACATATATTGAGCCAGACTGTTGCTGTCTTTGTATAATATAATATGTAACTAAATAGGTGGTCGGATATGGCAAGGAAAGTTCATGTAATCGTGGCGACAAACGGAGATACAGTTGATGATGTCAGGATTCATGAAACGAGGACAGCAGCAAAGGCATCATATGCAGACTTTCTCCGTCTTTACGCTGGAGACCACTATGATGTAAGGTGGCTGAGAGTTGAATTGAGGAGATAATTATGGCAAAATACAGAATGGTTGAACTTAAAATACCATGGGACAGAAGTTCATATGCAGCAACATGGTCAAAAACAACAGCAAAAAGTGTTGCTAGAAAATTAAGACCATTAATAGGAAAAAAGGTAGTCCTTTATGGCGGTGGCGGATGGGATAAAGCCATATGCAGACTCAAAAATATAAGGATGTACAAATCACCACCATACCAAAGAGGCGGAAAAATGCGAAAAAATGAATATTATGTTGATGCGGATTTGAAAATATTGGAAATAGAAAATGACTGGCTTGGCGGAAGAAAAGAATTCAGTCCGCATTTAGGTTCATGGAAAATCGCTAAATTGGTAAAGGAATAAACATGCCAAAAAAAGCAAAAAAGTCATCATTCAAACAAAAAAAGATAGTGTATGCCATAATGAAAGATGGCGATGTGCTTTCAATCATAAAGGCAAAGACAAAAAAAGAAGCACAGGCAAAGCTGGAAGCAATGATTGCACAAGACTATATGAAAAGGCATAGAATACAACTGTTGAAAATGACAAGAGGGAAGTAATATGCAATTTGGAAAGAGAGAATTGAAATTCACAGGAACGCAGGGTGCAGTCAACATAATGGGATTGGCATTCACGCTGATACTGATAACTTTAGCTGTCAATTCGTTAGGATTGATAGAATTCCCGATTTCGGTTGTCATCGAAGGCATATTGGTTCTCGCTGCAACAGTTATCATAGGAATAGAGACATTCTACGAAAAAAGAAAGAAATTCCAATGGGATTTCCCAACGATAATGGCTACATTCACGATAATAGGAAACGGACTGCTGGTTGTTGTCCTGGCATTTGGCATACCTTCGGGAGTATATCCGTTGGTTGATGCATTGACAGCAAACAGGTTCGTGCTTTACATGGCAGCAGCCATATTCACATTCGGTGAATTGTTCAGGGTGAGATAGATGATGTTCCCGATAGTTGAGGTAAGAAGGCACGGAAGGATAATAGGCTCGGCACACATAAAAATGCTGAGAGACAAAAAAGAGATGGATGAGGATGCTTTTGAGATGGTTGTAAGGATAGTAAGAAAGAACAGTCATTATGCAAAGGGAAGATACTATTATCGCATAAGGAAGACACCTGGAACATATCCAAGATGGAAAATGTTTACAATGCTATAAGTAAAATCAAAATTAAGAGATGATGTAATGGGTCATGTGTATATGACTGTAAAACTTGGAAGCAGAAACGGGCATACATTAAAGCACACATTGGTCGATACAGGAGCATGGTACACATTTGTAAAGCCTTCAGTAATAAAAAAAATAGACGCCAAATATCTATATACCGATGAAATCGAGCTCGGAAACAAGAAAATAGTGAAGGCTAAGGTCTTTGTAGCACCAATATCTTATGGAAAAAGAAGATTCAAGGGAGCAATGATAGCCACATTCGATAAATGTGCAACAGCAATAGGCACGCAGGCACTAGAAGGGATGGGAATATGGATAGACGCAAGAAACAAGAAGATAGTCGCTGAAAGACCTGCAAACATAATGTATTATCATTAGGTGAGATAGATGGTAAGGATTTCAAATGATGTATTGAAATTGCAGTTGAAACGCATGCTTGAAGACGAGTCAGAAGGGATAGCAGCTTATAAGCTGCTCTATGAAACCACAGGAAGGAAGCAGTTCCTTTCCATAGCAAAGGATGAAAAAAAGCATTATCGGATGCTTTCAAATATGCTAAAGAATTTGAGATGAAACAATGCCAAAAAAGAAGAAAAGAAATAAAAGCACATGGATAATGATTATCATAGCAGCAGCAATACTGATGATATTAGTTTATGTCTTTGTGATTCAGCCAAATTCATCAATAACACTTGCAGCCGTTCAGGCTTCAGAAAACATAATGCCTGCAACAGGGGGTGTAATGGGTCATGCGCCTGCTTAACATTTCATGGTTCTTGATATTCTTTGCCAGCATACTGGCACTTTCACAACCAGCAGATGCAGCATCATTCTACTGCAATGGATGGCGAGAATGTACATCGTCATCATATCCATATGGATGCTGTGTTGCATGGGGTGGAAATGTTGTGCCTGTATGCATATCAGAAGACCTTCAATGCGGAGAAGTATGCTGTGTAGGCGGTGGTTGCGATTCATATGATGATTTCAGGTTTTGTATGGATGGATTCAAGGCATACTGCGGTGACTGGGGAATAAGATGCTGTATAGATGGATACAAATATTCCGAAACAGCAAATTCATGCATACCAGAATCATGGTCATGCTATGATAACAGGGATTGTTCAGATACAGAAATATGTTCAAATCGACAGTGCGTTGCAGTTACATGCCCATCTGATTATTACGCATGCGATGGAAATTTAAGGCAATTCCACACATATGAAATATATGACCATAGCTGCCACGAAAAAATTGTCAGTTCCCAAGAATGCCAAAGCGATGAGGTATGCCAGAACGGAAACTGCATAGAATTGCAATGTCCTGCAAATGAGCCTTTTTGTCTGGATACAATAACATATGCCGAAAAGCATTATACACCGATAAACCACCAGTGCGTTGAATCCACAGTAAATACGGCGGTATGTGCAGACAATGAGATATGCAACCAGAGCCAATGTATGGAACTTGACTGCGATGATGGTGACAACTGTACATTGGATAATGTGGCAAACCACCAGTGCATTCACATATTTTTAGACCAAGACAGTGATGGCGTTTGTGATGCACAGGATTCATGCCCTGAAACATTCGGCTCAGGAGCAGACGGATGCCCTTCAACTGTCGGCGAGATTGTAGGCTCTTATGAGGATTATTTCTGGATGATACCAATAGGAATTGCTGGAGTAATCATAGTATCTATGGTCATAATGATTTTAAGAAGAAAGCCGAAAAAGAAAGACTATATAGTATATAATAGGTGATTATGATGGCAAGACCGAAAAAGAAATTCAGCAGGGCAGAAGTCGTTGCACAAAAGCCGAGAAAGAGCCAAAATGCCACCAATTTCAATGCCTTTTCAGCAGCAATGGGTAAACAGGTTGGAACAAAGGCTGTCGGCATTTTAGTGGCAAATCCGATGGCTGCTCTTGTTGCAATAATAGTTGGCATAATCCTGATGCTCATAATGTCATTTTTCGTGGCAGTTTCCTTCATAGACAAGATAATGAATCCATGGCTATGGGCTTTGTCATTCGGCATAAGCATACTTCTCAGACCATCAAGGACAAGCAATATAGCGTTAAGCAGCATTTTTGTAGGCGGAGTGTTCTGGATATATGAAACATGGGCTGCACACCAGGCGATAGCGGATGTATGCTCGATACCTATATTGGGAACTATAATATGCGGAACTGTCTTCGCTGCTGGATGGATATTCAACCTGATAATGTACCTTCTTGTGGCTTTCGTGATGATTACAGCGATAAGCTATCTTAGAAGGGCATTGCTGAATATATAAGTTTATAAATGTTTAGTTTAATTAAATTATTATGAATGACGAAAATTTTCTTACGAAAGAAGAAAAAATAGAAGTTGGAGAAGCACTTGACGACATAAAGTTCGGAAGGGTCTATACACGAGAACAGATAAAGGAAATGTTCGGTTTTTAAATGACATATAAACTGATATTCACAGAAAAATTCACGAAAAAATTAGACAGTATCACAAAGAAAGACAGAGAACGGATACTAAAGAAGATAGACCTATTAAAAGAAAATCCATTTCTCGGCAAACGGTTAGTGAACTCATACTTTTTTAAATTGCGTATAGGCAAATATAGAGTAATCTATGATGTTCGTGGGAATCTTCTTGAAATCTTCTTGCTAGAAGTTGCATTACGAAAGAAAGTCTATAAAAACATTTAATTATTTAATCATTAAACGATACCTTTTATAAGTCACAACAATACCTATTTAATCATGGCAAGGATTTATGGGAAAGCTGAAAACAAAACAGATATAAGGAATATAAATTCTAAGATACGGAAGGATGTCAGGAAAGCCAGAACAAGGAGCAGGCTGACAGAACTCTACAATCGTTCCAAATATCTCATAACCCTGACTTATTCACCTGCCCTGAAAGGAAAGGGACTCCGCTCAGTTGCCAAAGAAGAATTCCGCAAGACAACATCACTTATAAACAGGCGTGCAAGAATGATAGGCACTTCAGCCAATTATGATACAATGTGGGGGTAATGCTTATGGCATACAAACCGACAACATACAGATATACAGGCAAGACTATAACATATTGGGCAGTATGGAGCGAGCCACAAAAATACAGGGGAAACGCTGTCCATAAGAGGCAGCATGCCAAAAGGTTCTATGTTTCTGGAAAGCTTGAAAAGGCGTCAAGAATCGTCAGGCATTACAAGAGCAGATACGGCTCTGTTGTAAAGGGCATAAAAGTTGAATATTCAAATCCAGTAAAGGGATATACTGCATCTCTGAAGGCAAGCCGATACACAAAGAAAACGGCAAAAGTTGGCAGAAAGAAAGCCACAATGACAAAGATTGTGCCGATTCCAGGAGCATCTATCGGAACACCAGTCAGGATAACTAAAACAAAGCCGAGTTCGGCTATAAGGATTGATTGAATATGGCACTAAAAGACTGGAAGAAAATTAGGGAAGATACATGGAAAAATATTAATAGCAAGGATGAATTAACAATATCGAGGTTTGGCGATAAATATATTATAATGCTATTTTACAAGAATACTTCAAATCTTATTTTTTATAAGTTTTCCAAAAACAGAAAACAAGCTCTCAAATATGTAAAGGAGTACATGAAAAAGCATAGGTGATATGAAAATGGCAAGGAAAAGATTAAAAGACAGAACAAAAGAATTGAAACCAATATTTGACAAATATTCGAATAAAAGCAACTGGAAAAAATCATTTACAGCTATTGTCAATACGAAGAGTGAAGCCAAAAAACTTGCAGATGCAATAGTATGGTTTCATGGGACAAAACCGAAAATAGAAGAAATCCCAGTAGCAGTCAGACATAAGGAAGGTCTGATATGGATGAGGGGAAAGTCTAAATATAGGGTTACTTCAAAAGGATATTGTTATTAGGTGATATGAAGATGGCAAGGAAAAAAGGATGGAAGAGAAGTCAAACAAGTAGCGGTTTTTATCACAAAGAAAAGGGAAAGGTTCCATCATTCATAAAATTTGAAGTTGATGAAATAAATGAAAATGGAAAATATAAAAACAAATATAGTGTTATTTATAAAAAGGGTTTAGGAGATAGACCTCATAAAATATTAGGAATATTTAATAATAGAAAAGAAGCTAGAGCTTATGCTAAAAAATGGATGAAGGAGCATCCAAACGGGTGAATGATTATGGCACTAAAAGACTGGAAGGAACTTTATAAAAAAGAGATTAGATGGCGTAAAGAAGATAGCATAGTCCGTGTATTTTTTGATTGTCGTGAAAAAAAATACAAAATAGAAATATTAAACAAAATTCGAGGAAAATTCGAGGTAACTTTTAAAAAAAGATTCAAAACCCAAAAACAGGCTCTTGCTTTCGCAAAGGATTATATGAGAGGTTGGTGATTATATGGTCTATATAGCATGGAACAAAAAAAGCAAGGTTGAAGTGAAATGGCTAGGTTACACAAAGACAAAGAAAGAAATGGAAAAAAGACTGAAAGAATATCATGCTCCTAAATATGTAGTTCCGAAACAAAAGAAAAGAGTTACATATTATGCTGAAGGTTTCAATCCGAGTGGCGAAGGATATTTCAAAAAAAGAATAGCAAAAAAAGATATAGACTTTTACAAGGTTCGTGGATATAAAATCACAAATAAAATAAGGTGACTCAAAGATGAGTGAAAAAAGATATGTATATGGGACAAGAACGAAGAGATGGTATCTTGTAGGAAAAGATGACAGGGATTATGCTTATGGAATAACAAAAAGCGAGATGAAAACTCTCGGAAAAGAGAAAGCAAAGAAAAAATATCTCTCTCCGACAGTTCTGCATGGAATACCCAACTCAAAAAGAAACAAATACATAACAGCAAAAGGCAAAAGAATGAAGCTAAAAAAGATATATGTTGAAAACAGATATGGAAAATGGAATGACAGGGAAGCACAGATGTATTGCAATTTCGGCGGAGTCGTATTGCATAAAGGGAAAAAGCATTATCTCTATGTACCTGTAAGGAGAGGTCGATAAAATGCCAAAGGTATCCCAGAAAGTAAAACTGCAACGAGCAATGGCTGAAGTGATAGATTCAGCAGGTTATAATGCGATAGCAAGGCAAGTCCGCAAAGGAAAACAAGTAGAAAAGAATGTAAGACTCTTCCTGAGAATGGACAAATTACAATTATCGAACAACAAAAAACTTTATGCTGAAACACAGAAAAAGATGCTGAGAGCATTGAACTTATGGAAAAAATATTAAGGATATTAATATGGCAAAAGAAACATTATGGAAACAACTGATGAAGGGCGGATATAGAACAGTTGCGACTCCAAAGAGCCTGGCAATTTCTTTAAAGTATGGCAGAAAGAAAGGATACTATTTCATAAACGGATTTTCAATACCTTACACCGTTAAAGGCGAAGACGAGTCAATATGGATAGTTCATACAGAAAAAATAGGAAGAGGGGGAGCAAGGGCAGGCGGAATATACTATGTAAGCAAGAAAAACCCAAACAGGTCGGTATGGGATTGATGACTATGTATATAATGCTATTGGGATGCTCATCAAAATACTCCGAATGGAGTTGAGATTCATCCCCACACCTTCGGGTGTAAATTGGTGATATGAATGACAGGAAAATGGAAAGTTTTTGAGAAAGGAGATTTCGGAACACTATGGATTAACAAAAACAAGAAACTCGCAATAAGTTTCAGGGATTGGAAAAAATACGGAATTGCATCCGACTTGAACTATCCTTATGATGTTGAATTGCTTAAATATGGAAAAAATTATGTGGTAACTGATATTCTAGAAAGCAAAACATTCAGGACAGAAAAAGATGCAATGAAATATGCTGAAAAACTAAAGAAGGCGGTCTGAAGATGGCATGGGAAAAAAACGGAAAATGTGATTGGATATTAAGAAAAAAAGGAGAAAGAAGAATAATAAGAATGATAAGTGTTGATGAGAACTATGGTGGACATCCAATAGTAGATATTGAATTTTTTGACGAAAGTTCCAAAGATAAAAGAATAACATTTAAAACCAAAAAACAGGCTATTGCTTATGCCAAAAAATGGATGAAGGAGCATCCAAACGGGTGAATGATTATGGCAAAAGTTAAATTTATAGCACAAAGGCATCCTAAAAGTCCAAGAGCAGACATTATCGCACCAATAGATGTATTTCGTGGCGATATAGTGGTTGAATATTGGAGACACAGCAATTATCTTGGGACATTTTTGATAAGCGAAAGGACATTCAAAAAATACAAAAGCGGAAAACCGATAAGACTAATTAGAAGCGGTGAACATCTCAGACACTTGAAATGGTGATTATGATGGCAAGGAAAAAAAGAAGAATTGATGTAACAGACATAATGATTATAATATTTATGTCATTATTCCTTCTGGTATTGATTGCGACATTCGCAATATTCGCAATACTTGGATACGCATCATTTGTAATGCTAAGTTTTCAGTTGTTACAGCCAAATTTAATTTCATTCCAATATATCATAGCTACAATATTTGCGATTGGAATGACAGTGATATATGCAATAATGCTTAAACTTGAAATTACACTGATTAAAGAAATGTATCGTGAATTGAGGAGATGATGCTTATATCGCCTGAAAGGTTTTTAGTAGGGCGTTTATAAGGCGATGCCAGATTAGATGAGCTAGCTGGCTTTAAGGGGTGAAAAAAATGGCACAAAAGGATTATATGACGCAAATATCACAGTGGCTTGCACTAATAACGCTTCTGGCAGCATCACTTAATATCTTCCTGAACATATTCAGCGTTCCATATGCATTACTATCAAACCTTCTGATACCACTAGGATTCTTCACATTGCTTTCGGTAATGTACACAGTGAACAAATTCAGATTCAAGACAATGCTTAACCTTCTGATATTCATAGCAATCATAGGACTTCTCGCATACCTGTCACTGAACTATGCAACAACTGTTCCTGCATCTTATGGAGTAGTCTATTCAATATTCCAGGGTCTGTTCCCAGTAATGTCTGGATTCATAATCGGCGGAATAGTAGCAGGAATACTTGGTCTGTTGTTCGTTCCAGGTTCTAAACAGAAGAAGCTCTTTTAATTAACAAAATTTAACCATATTCTTTTTCTTTTCTTTTTCCTTTCTCAGAAGTAGTTATATTTAAAAAGTTTTCGGCTAAATTATACTCAGGTAAAAATGGCAAGAAATTATAAGTTAACGGAAAGTCAGCAAAAGGAAATATTGGAAAAAGCAAAAGGCGGAATCTCTTTCTCACAGTTATCAAAAGAATATGGCGTATCAAGACCGACAATAAAGCAGATATGCAATAAAAAAGGTGTTTATTCGAAATACAAAGAGCCTGAGCATTTGAAAAATGCAAGAATAAAATGGCAGAAAACAAAATTTAACAGCAAATCTGGAAATAACATCCTATCATCCTTATTGAATAGGCTGTTCAGTAGTGATGAAAATGCTATTAATTGATTCCAAGGTCAGGACATTGTTAATGTTCCTAGATGCAGTCAAAAAAGGGCAAAAAAGCATGAACCAGATAAGCCTGAGAAACAATATATCGATGTCAACTTTGCTAAAACTGGAAATCATGTTAGCAGAAAAGGGAATAATAAAAGAAAGACTCACAGGAAGGTCTAAGGAGCTTTCGATGACAGAAAGCGGACTGGAAGTGCTTTCGGCATTAAAGAAAATGAGGTAATTTCATGTCACAAAGCATAAGATACATGGGAAGGATAAGGGGTCTAATAGAGAACGGCATATATGTGACAGAAAGACGACCAGAACACTTTTTTATCAAATACCAGGGATTCGGTTTGTCAAAGAAAATACTTGATGTTCTTGAGCAGAAGCGAATAAAGAAAATGTCAATCATATACAAAGGAAAGAAAACCATAAGATATTTGGTCAATCTGGAAGATTTCAGGAAATTTGGCATACCATATATTGACACAACAGAAGAAAAGCCAGATGAGCAGCTAATACTCAACAAAAAGCATATGATAGAGGAGGTCTTGGCATCATGATAGAAAGAAAAAGAGACTATTATTATTCAAAGAAGACAATAACAGGATTCCTTTTGCCATTAGTGAAGAACAGGGTTGTCACAGAGCATGACCTGATAAAGAAGATGGGTAATCTAAAAAATGTTGAAAGTTCCTACAAGTCGTTGGTTATCGCAGGATTTCCGATAAGGAAAAGACACCTTTACAACGAAGGAGCGAGCAGGGGAAGCAGGACTGCATACAGGAATGTCAACAGGAGGGTAATAATATATTATCTTGATTGATATGGGCAGGAAATTCTACTGTCATTGGTGTAAAACAAGGAAAAAGGAGAAATGCAGATGTAGTGAGTAACATGGAAAGAATGTTAAATGAGTTGAAACAGGAAATCTTGAAGAAAATTGATAGCAGTATGTGTTTTAATAGAATAGTAGCGGTTATAGAAAAGGAATTCGATAAGGTGATAAAAGAATGAAAATAAATGATGAGTATAACACAACAAACGACTCAATATGGATAAGATACGGGGGACTAAGTGGTGGAGAGAAGTTTTATAGGTATAGGTCTGATGCACTTAGAGATTGTAAAGAAGATGAAATAGTCTGTTTCGATTTAGGTGAAAGAGGATACCGTATAGTTCCTACCAAGAGAAAGAAGTTTCATAGATGGGAAGAATAGAGGTAATGCAAATGAAAATAACAAAAAGAAGGGCATTCGGAATAATTACAATCGTAGTTATGTCACTTATAATGCTTCACATTAGTTCGGATTCAGCTTCAGCAGTCCAAACAGTTAAAGGAGTATGTTCTTATGGAGGTGAGTGTCTTGTTTAGTCAAATTGATTACAAACTGAGACTAATCCAATGGTATACACTGACAAGCATCAAGGAAGAAAGAGCATGTGGAGCAGAGAAGCATAGATATGCTATGTTAAGAGAAGAAATAGAGAACGAATTTCCGACACTCATTAAGGAATATAAAGAGGTGGGAAAAGATGTTAAATGAAGTGATATATAAAGTATGGAATTTCGAGGGTGAGTTGAGTTATATTAAGCGTGACTCTGAATACATGGAGAATGTACTTGGTGACTATCTCGAAGCTGGTCTTGCAGTCGAGACATACCCAATACATAATGACAGGTGGAATATACTATATGACGCAAGGGATTCGTTATACGGAGGATGGATAGCAGACCCAGACCCAGCATATTACTCACTTGAAGAGCAATTTGACGCATACCCAAAACTGAAACTTGGTTATTTACTTCTTATGGAAAAGAAGATTAAAAGCCCATTTGGTACAAGAAGGGAGGTTGAGCTATACAAAAAATACAAGACAGAGAAGATTGTACAAGAAGTTAAAATTTCTATTCCTGATAGCGAGCCATCAATGCTTGATAACTTTACCGATTTCATCGGAAACGAAATGAGGAAACGACAGGAATATAGGGCAATGTTGCTTAATGGTTTCACGACAGAGGCAGAGGAGGGTGATAAATGAGGGGGTGATTAATATAGGATGGCTTGATGGATTATATCCTGACCCACCAAAACAAACAAGCTTTGACTTCAGAAGAGAACAGGCATACGCATCTAATGTACCAGATGCATTTTTGTGGGGAACAGATACAACAATTGAATACACAGATAGAGAGGGCGATGTGATACGAGCAAGGGTTTACAAATATGAACCTATAACACCAAGTATGCTGAAACGAATGGGAATAGTAAAGTAGTGATTGATTAGGATGCGCCACCACAACAGGGACAGCATTGTAGGTGATACTGTCCTTTGAGGCATATTGTAGGTGATGTGCCTCGCATTCCTCTGCCTGCATTCGTGGAAATGGCACATCTTTTACAATTTTAAGTTAAAGGAGGTGTTAATATGAGAAGAGTAAATGTAGTAAAAGACCAAGCATTATATAAGGGAAGACTTGCTACAGCTAGAATGAATGTTTTTGACGAAAACTTTTTAAATGAGTCTCATTCAGCATATTACTCTGTCAAGCACGATGTAGGTTCAATAAGAACAAAAATTGTTGAGAATAAGTATGGAGAAAAAATCAAACTGACATACCATAAAGATGAGCCTCTTCCAGCGAAAACGCTTGAAGACATTGGACTACTCTAAAACACCAAAAATGCTAAAACGAATGGGTATTTAAGTAAAGTATTTCGGGCAGGTACTTATTTGAGTATCTGCCCTCATTTGAGGTAATGATTATGGAAACATATTACAGATGCAGAACATGCAAGAAATATGCACGATTCAAGAATGGTGTATGCACGAATTGTAGAAGAATCTATATGCGTAATTATATGCGTGAGTATAGAAAGAAACACCCAGAGAAATATGCAGAACTTCTTGCAAAGAGAAGAGAGTATATGAAAGAATATCAACAAAGACCTGAAGAAAGAGAAAGACGCAGGAAATATATGAGGGAATATTATGCTAAAAATCCGAAACAGAGAGAGAAGCATCGTCAAAAATGTAGAGAGTATTGGAAAAAAATAAGGGGATGATTTAATGGCAGGAAGAGGAAGAATGGGCGGAAAAGGTCTTGGAGTAGGCGGTCATTGTATATGCCCAAGGTGCGGATATAAGACACCGCATCATGTAGGACACCCTTGTTACAAGATGACTTGTCCAAAGTGCGGAAGCAAAATGACAAGGTAAAATATTTTCAATCAAATTAATCAAAGATATACAACGGAGAATATAAATGTTTTTAAATTTTGATTTGAAAGAATTTAGTCTAAGGACTAGGAGTATTCTATGAAAAAGAAGGTGGAAAAGAAGGTGGAAAACAAGTCGAGAAGGTGGAATTCCACCTTGTTAGTGTTTGACACCATAAACAAGGGTATCCACCCAAGCCATCTATGGGAGAAAAACATACTCAGCAAAGACCAGGTAAAGTATGCCTTAACCAAGCTGAAGCGAACACACATGATAAGAAAAATAGGCTACGGAACTTGGGAAATTATTCCTGAAAATGAGAGAAAAATTCTCGAAAAGAAGGTGGAAAAATCAAGTCATGTAGGTCAGATACCCTTTATAAATAAGTATGCTGTCAGAGGACACGGAATTGTGGCAACTTTAAGGCTGCCTATGATACCTGGATGGGAGTACAGGGAAGGTGTATTGAAAAGGCTGAAAATTCCATACAAATCAATCAAGGCAGGGCAACGAATACGGTTTGAAGACATAGAAAAGATATGGCTCACAAGAAAGTCAATAGTATTCTACCTTGAAGGAAGGAGCTTCTTTGCAAGGACAGCACAGGAATCGGCAGATGAGGCACTAGACTGGCTGCTGAAAAAGATAAAGCACCTTGAAAGGCATCTCGGTGTCAAGACATTTGCCATAAGAGGAAGATACAAGATAAGGTTCAGCAGGCAACATTATGCGCTTATAAAAAATGCAATGGCAAAGCAATACCATAAAGAGAAAAAGAAATTGACAGTGTATGATGAGAGTGGATTGTGGCTGCTGATAGACAACAGCTATAACCTGCATGAGCTTGAAACAGTGCATCCAAAGACAGCAGTGGATGATAACAAGACAGTACAAAATGCGCTTAATGCATGGAAAAGGGGACTGACACCTGATTTTATGTCAGAAAAAATATTGTCAAATTCTGAACAGTTAGGTCAGCTTGCAGAAAAATTCGATTTCTATGCCAGGAACGCAGTAACACACACAGGATACATAAGGGATGCAGGAAAGGCAACGAATGCGCTGAAAGATGAAGTGAGAACGCTTGCGGAAACTGTGCAGAAGTTGGTTGAGACTGTAAAGGAATTGAAGAAAGAGTAAACATTGGTGATACGCACTAATGTAACATTTATAAAGCTTTATGTTAATTATGAACAGGGAAGAAATTCCTGTGGGAGGCGATTGAGGTATGAACAATGTAAAGGAATTTGAAAGGGAATTTAAGAAACTCGATGGTTTACAGCAACTTGCTGTATTTGTTGAGTTGATGAATGGCTTGAAGGAGGCGATTGAGGTATGAGCAAAATAAAAGAATTTGCGTATGAAATTGTGGGAGTTGTCAGGGCAAGGTATGAACCAGACAAGAAAGGCACAGTAATATCTGAAACAGCCATGCAGGTAGCCATTGACAGGATATGCGCAAGATATCTTGAGGAGCTGTGCAAGTAAAGTGGAAGTGAGAGGAGGCGATTGAGGTATGACCAAAATTAAGGAATTGTGGAACGGAACTGGGATGTATGAGCGTGAAGTAAAGGCGAATGAGGTAGAGCGTTTCATCAAAGAGTGGCTTGCAGGATGGAGAAGGATTGGACTTGATTATGTATTTCTGAGAACAGAAACAGATTATAAGACTTTTGCTTCCGCAGAGTTTAGGACACAAAATAGCTGTAACTTAATCAAAGATGAAATTAGAGTAGAGGCGGTCTGAATGAAATATGAAGTCTATGGAAGAGGCGGAAGTTTAAGCGAGATAATAGCAAATCTTGCTTATGCCGAGAAAAAGGCAACATTTCCACAAGTAGGAAAGATGTGGCTTGTCGGGACAGCAGATTCAAAAGAAGAAGCGAAACTAATGGAAAAAATGTTCAAAAAACAATATTCGTCAAAAAATGCACAGACAAAGATTAGGAGAGTGGTCTGAATGAACACTTGGTTTGAGGTTGACAAGGAAGGTCTGAGGAAGCTTCAGGAAGGCAAGCCCAAGACTATGATTCTCAGGGAGCTTGTGCAGAACGCTTTTGATGAGGACATACACGAATGTGCAGTAACGATAGAACGCAACAGAAGCAAGATACAGATGACTGTGTATGATGATTCTCCAGAAGGATTCAGGGACATAAGCCACGCTTATACGCTTTTTGCGGACACTTACAAGAGGAGAGACCCAGAGAAGCGTGGGAGGTTCAATCTCGGAGAAAAGCAGGTTTTTGCGCTTTGTGACAGTGTTACTCTTACAACAACGAAAGGTACTTTGGTGTTTGACTCAAAAGGCAGGCACAATAAAAAGGAAAGGACAGAAAAGGGAACAGTGATAACGCTTCAGTTCAAAGGCACGGAAAAGGAGATGCAGGAAATAATAGACTATGCCAACAGCCTGATAGTTCCTGAGGGAATATTGTTCATTGTCAACGGAAAGGTTGCTGAGAAGAAAGAGCCAGTAAAGAGGTTGCAGGCGAGGCTTGTTACTGAGATAGAGGAAAAAGGAATATTCAAGAGAACAGTGAGAAAAGCTTGGATAGAGGTTTATGAAAGCGATGGCAGGTCATATCTGTACGAGATGGGCATACCGATATGCGAGATAGACTGTGACTTCTCAATCAATGTCATGCAGAAAGTGCCGATGTCTTTCGACAGGGAAACGGTTTCTCAGGCGTATCTGCGTGATGTGTTCGCCGAAGTGCTGAACGAGACATACGATATGTTGCCAGAGGAAAGCGCATCAAGCATCTGGGTAAGGGAAGCGACAAAGGATGAAAGGATAAGCAAAGAGGCATTGGACAGCATATTGAAGAAAAGGTTTGGCGAGAAAGTGGCTGTTGCAAATCCATTCGACAGGAACAGCATAGATGACGCAATAAGCAACGGATATAATGTAGTTATGGGTGCTGAAATGAGCAAAGATGAATGGGAAAGGATAAAATCATTCGGTCTGATTAATTCAACAACTGAACTGTTCGGCAAAAATGTTGTGGATGCTCCGAGAGTAGAGCCGACAGATAACATGAAAAGGACTGCGGATTATGCCAAGAGGATAGCCAAGAGGATTCTCGGCATAGACATAGGCGTTGTGTTCGTGAAGCACAGTGACATGGTGCTGGCGCAGTTCGACAGGCTGAGCAACACACTTACATTCAATGTCTCAAAGCTCGGTAACGGATTTTTCAGCAATCCTGTAAGCGCAGGGACAACGGAATTGATACTGCACGAGCTTGGGCATTATGGTGGAAGTCATACGGAAAGCGGATACCATGAAACGCTGACGAAGTTGGGCGCAGAGCTTACCATGCTTGCGCTGAAAGAGCCATCGTTCTTTGAGGAGGCAGTGTGAATGACAACGAAACGAGATATTAAAGTAAAAGCGTATTTTTTTGATAAGTTTCGTGGGAATGTTCACGATAGCTGTGAAATATGTGGTAAAGAAGGCAATGGCAAGTTTGTGTTTTATGAGATAGCATTGGATGAAGATGGAGCAGTTAATATAATAATGTGTTCTCAGTGCTTTAAGGAGATTGTGGAGGCGGTCTAATGGAACTTGAGAAAGTGATAGAGAGAATAGAAGATGCAATAGATAAGGAAAAAGAGCAGTGGGAAAATGATAGAATGAAATGCAAAAAATGTCATAATGGACAATGTGATTATCATTACAACAGATATTTGGTTATTAGAGGCATGGAGAAGGTTTTATCTTTAATTTTAATGGAGGCGGTCTGAGTGGTGAACGAAAATCCAAAATGCAAGAATTGTGGGCATGAGAAGCTGTTCCACAAAACTCTCGGTGGCGTCACCTTCTGTGATGCTTACATCTCAAGAGTGCCCGTCGAGTTTTGCAAGTGTAAAAAGTTTGAGGTGGTCTAAGTGAAAAAGATGACAAAAGAGCAGGAAGAGGCATTTGAATGGTATAAAAAGGGATTTGAGTATGGAGTTAATGTAATGGTTAAGTTATTTGAAGAGAAGGTGATAAAGGATGAGCAATTATAAAACATGGAAACAGGCACTTGAGGAGAGCATAGAGCATCATAAGGACAATCTAAAAAAACTGGAAACAGCGAAGGGAAGATTCATGAATGAAGCGAGCTCTCATAGATTTGTCATAGGCAGGACAGCTATATATTATGATGATGAACATTGTTCGCTTTGTAGAAAAGCAGACAGGGAAGATTTATGCCCTCTTTACAAATTTGAGGGAGAAAAATGCTGTGGTGATGGTGGAACTGCTTGGGATGCAATTCGAGATGCCAAGACGAGGAAAGAAGCAATGAGAGCTGAAAAGTTGATGATAAAAAATCTAATAGAAGCGAGGAAATTCGTGAGGTGATGCAATGACAATAATGAAGCCGACACGAAAGGAAGTGCTCGAACACTACAAAGAATGCGACCATTGCAGGCATTGGTTTAAGTTTCTGGAAAAGGAACTGGCAAAGAAGATAAAAGAGACTGACAAGCCGACAGCAGAAGGAATATTGTCGGAATGGTGGAATACTCAAGTATGCAACGGGCAAGGACATGACTTGGGAGTATTGGTAGAAATTGCATTGAATAGAAGTGATGAGTATTGGAGAAAGGTGGTGCAAGGATGAATGAAGAAGAATACGAAAAAGAGATTGATAAATTAATAGAAAAGCAATGTAAAGGGTGTCTTAATGCCGAGATGTGTATAGAAGAGGAGTGGCACGACAATCCTTATGATGTTCTTAATTGTCCATACGGAAAGTGGAAGGATAATAAAAAGAGAAGAAGGTGATGCAGGGATGAGATTCAAGGAAAAAAGAAAAGTTAAAACATATACAGAAGATGGTAAGCTGATAGAAGTAGAAGTTGATGTGTATGAATATGGCGGGAACGAATTTGTGTTCATAGATGACTTGATTGAAGCTGAGGTGATGCAAGATGACAATCAAAAACTCAAACCAAAATGTTTTGTA
>Ga0209834_10000677_pt1 | contig 20308 bp, 21 predicted proteins | sample Mar14236cmmetaG_FD_184134 | JGI IMG/M metagenome (GOLD analysis project Ga0209834, IMG submission 184134) | Marine hydrothermal vent microbial communities from Guaymas Basin, Gulf of California to study Microbial Dark Matter (Phase II) - Marker... ...
TCACCATATTCAGGGGGTGTGACAGGATCAAAAAAACCAGATAATAACAAGGTTGGCACATCTGATTTGGGCATGGAATCCAGAACATCTGGAGAGCGCAGGACATTCCAGCTTAGACATTCTTCCCGATTCTCAGACTGATTTTCTATCTCCCAACCCATCATCGTTGGAATTAGGACGTACTCATCAGTGTCTGTGGTGGTCAATGTTGAATGCTCAGCGCAGATCACGGAATAAAATGCGCCGGAGGTGGTTAAGAAATCCAGTATGTAGGCTTCATAAAATGAGGTCATCGCGTCAAAGCGGTTCTTCTCTACCTGCTGGATGATATAGGGTAAAGCTGCGTAGTTGTTGTCCAGATAAGAAGATGACAGGATGTAGTAATAAAAATTGCTGCCATCGATTTCCTTGTTATATGTCGCTAAGTAACCTGGGACGTGAATTTTGATTTGCTGCGGTTTCTGGTCCAGACGCTCGATGGTGTTGTTCAGCATTTCTGACAGATCCGGATATTGTTGGGAGCAGTTTGGATCCTTTTCACAATGGGCGATCAGTTCATTTAAGACCCGGTTATGGGTTGAGACGGAGCGATTGAGGTAATCCAGGGGAATGGGCGCAACCCCGTCCAGGATCAGGGACCGTATCCTTTCTGGATAATATACCGCCAGGTACTGCCCGACATGAGTACCATAGGACACACCATAAAAATTATATTCCTTATATCCCAGGGTCTGCCGGACAACCTCAAAATCTTTTGCGATCTCAGGGGTGGTGAAGGCATCCAGATCCACACCTTTCCCTGTAAGTCTGGCCCGGCAGTAGCGCAGGTAATCCTGATAATCCTCCACTCCATTTTTTGATGATTCAGTTACTTCCGGACAGTCGAGGGAAGGTTCTGCATATTGAGTCCCGCGCTGATCGATAATGATGATATCCCTCTGGTCTCCAATTCGATCGGGATAAAACATGCGGGGATACATGGACAGCGCAGAACCGCCGGGACCTCCGTGAGTAATGAATAGTGGTTCTTTATAGGGAGGATTGGCATAGTCAGGCCAGATAGCAATTGGTATCTGAATCGTATCCCCTTCTGGTAAATCATGAAATAAAGGAACTGTGACGTTTCCACAGATAAAACCTGACTCTTCCGGGGATTCATATTCATCCCAACCATCATTTTCTGTGAAGGGGCATAAGGTCAGCTCAAACCCTTCAATATCAGATGGCTCCTTCCGGTGCCCCTGGTGATATACCTCCCCCAGTTCTTTTCAAGAAATTCCTGGCGATTGTCTGGCTTGGTTTCGTACGGATAAATAGAGGCGATCCAGAAAATAAAGACCGGGATGGAAATTACAATAATAAAAGGCAGGATAAAACCAAGGATACGTTTTATGATCCGCCAGACTTTTTTTCCTACTGAGATTTTCTGACTTTCAGCCACTCGTCATTACCTCAGTCCTACTATCTCTTAATCGACTTACTTCTTACTTCTTACTTTTCCTCTCCCGCAAACAGTTCCTCTGGTAGCATCAATGGGTCGCTTTGCTCCCGACCGGAAGCTGCTGCGCGCGCTGCGCGCGTGACCGGGGACGGGAGACGGGGAGCGGCTTTGGCCGCGACCGGTTGGAGGATCAACTCATAACGATTAATCACAGGCATATAATTCCTCAGGTAACATCGACCTGATTATGGCAAACTCTGGATCGATATCTGTGGGCGGGTTTTCGAGTGCTTTATGCAGGGCTTCGATGGCGGCATTAACCACCAGCTTTCCGCCCTGGTATTTATAGATCCAGTTCTGCTTCTCCAGCAGCTCATGGTAGCCGTCCCCGGGGCGGGAAACGTTCCGCCACCAGGTGTTGTGCAGATCGGTTTTGAATATAAGCGGCCTCATGAGATCGAAGTTGTATTTCTCGTTTAACTCCTTCAGCTCCTCCGCCACGCGGGTGACCTTGTCCCGGTCCGTATAGGGCGCGGTGAAGATATAGACTTCACCCACGGCATTCTTTTTGGGTTCTTCCCGGGTTTTAATCGAAAAAGCATCTGCCAGCCTGCCGGCCATTAACTCATCTCTTAAAATCTTGTAGAGCTGATGGGGTTCATCGGTATAAAGCATCCACTTGCCGTAGCCGCGTAACGCGAAATCCTCGCGGGTGATCGAGAGCCAGTAGTCGTTGAGTTCGATGAAAGGGGAAGGTTTTGACATTTGTTTAGAGACCTTGTTAAGTTGTTTTGGAGTGAAATTACTACGCTTGGTTAGTGTAGCATAAGCCCTTATAGAGCTAACTTACAATCACTTTGCTCTCGCAGAATCTTGAGATATCTCACTTAAAGAAAATGAAGATTTCATCCCCTCTTTAATACAGATTGCTTCGTTATTCGCTCCGCTCACACCTCGCAATGACATTTAATCGGTTGCGAAGAAATCCCGCTTGAGCGGGATTTGGGTTTAGATAGCCCCTGATTTTCCGAAGGACCCTGGTGAGGGTAATCATGGGCTAATAGAAAGATAAGAAAGGAGCCCCCAAATTCAGGTACAGATTGCTTCGTCAGTCGCTTTGCTCCTTTCTCGCAATGACAGTTAAATCAATAGGGGCGACACAGCGCGTCGCCCCTACATCTCGCTATCGCTTATTCGGCTTATCTCTTACCTCTTACTCCTCCCCTGAAGATATTGATAGAGGGCAACCCCAAACCCAATCGCAGCCATGCCATACAGGGCATACTGGATTCTGGTTCCCTTGATGGAAAAATACCAGCTGGCAATGACCATCGTGATCCCATAAATTATAGCCATGATCGCATTCTTCTTTTTGAAGGAATTGAACAAGACCACTACACCACACAAGGCGTAAATACTACCCAGGATTATCTCGCCCTGCCATTTCTCATAGAAGCTGCCTTCCGGCATTGGAAACCCTCCCGGGGGGATTTCCTGGCCGCTGATGACTGCTGAGGGCGTCAGCCAGCCCACGTCACTGGGACAGGGACTGATCCAGCCAGCCATCCAGCGCCATTCACCCTGTCCCGGGTAATCTGTCCGCTGTCCGGCCCGGATCCCAAAGTGCAGGTGTGTTACTAAGGGGTTCTTGGCACTGCCGCCGTTCTCATCCGAATCACCCAGGTAGGCGATCAGATCCCCTTTCTCGACAGCCGTCCCGGATTCGAGATACCAGCGGCTGGGACTGAGGTGCCCATACAGCGAGTAGATATTGTGCTGTGGGTGATCGATGATGATCAGCCAGCCATAGCCGCCCATCGGGCCGGAAAAACTGATCTCCCCGTCGGCAAAGGCATACACAGGAGAGCCGGCCGGCAGGTGGTAATCCTCGGCCGCGTGATATTTGCGTTTCTCTTCCTCTCCCTCTTTCTCCCAGCTGCCTCTGCAGAACCTGGCTGGAGTATGATCCCCATACGGTTCTAGGCCCAGTTCATCAAGAGGAAATTGGAACGGAAGCTGATCATTTGCAGCGTAGCCCAGCGCCTCAGACAGATCTGAATAGGGCTGCTCGTCGCAGTTGGTCGCAGACTGGCTGCAGCCGGCGATCAGAAAGGCCAGCAGGATGCAGCTGACTATCAGATAACGTTTGCTGGAAAGATTCTGCCTGTCGTTCGTTTTATCAGAAAACATATTGCACCTCATTCAGTGATAGGTTGAATACTTCATTCTGAATGAAGTATAGCAAATTTACACTTAAAAACAATAATGCTAGGTGATGGTTTGGGTTAATACTTAATACGTAGATAATTTGTTTGGAAGGATTATACTGGAAGACGTGGAGCGTCTTGACCGGGGAAGGGAGATAGGGGATGGGGGGAGCACGCTCCGCGTGCTGACCGGAGACGGGAGGTGCTTCGCACCTGACGGGTGACCGGTTTGATTTCAGCTAAAGAGTATAGTGGAAAAACAGTATCTGCTCAGTGCCTGAGATGGACTGGGACAGGTTCCTGAGAGTACCTGGCTTTTTCCCAGGCCTGGTAGAGGGTGATCTGGGCCTGGTTGAGCTCTTCCAGGGTCTGGAAAGCCCCCAGAATCAGCTCCCGGGGCGGGGAGACCAGCCACAGCTCCCACTGCTGGCTTTTTTTGATCTGCAGTTCTTTATGGGGATAATCATTTACCATAACCAGATTTCCTTGGTGATACTTCCATTATAGAAAATCTGGCCGGGTGTGGAGATGATAATTCTGTTAGGTGGAGGGGGAGGAGGATGCTGCGCATCCGACCGGAAAAAAAAAGACCGGGGATGGTGGGGGTGCTTCGCACCCGATAAGGATAAACGAACAACCATCCCGGCGGGAATTGGAATTTCACCCCCAATTCAAATATAGATTGCTTCGTCCTCCTTCGGACTCCTCGCAATGACACTCTGGAGAGGGGAGAACTCAAACTGATTACCGCTTACTGAATACTGATCACTGGCTTTTAATCGATTTACGACTTACTTCTTTTCATCCTCTTGTTCCTGTTCTTTGTCGAACTCCCAGAAAAATTCCTTGTCATCTCGAGTAGCACGCCAGATCCAAAATATGAAAACTCCTGCCAACGCCAGGAATCCCAAACCGAGATTGAGATACTCCAACAGGACTTCTACATTGCTCACGTCCAGGCCTTCAAAATAACTGCCGATCTCAAAATCCGTCCCTAAGAACGAAATTATAATGCCGATCACGGCCATCATTACGATCATGGAGATAGGATTCGATTTCTTTTGCATAGGTTTCACCTATTAATGATTGTAGCTTAAGTTGGTGGATATCAGGGCCTTACAATCCATATAGCTTCCGGGTACTGGCTGGAAATCTCTTCCAGGTTGATGTTTTTAGCCCCCTTAAGGTACTTGTCAAAGAAAGCCACTGTTTCGGCGTTGATGATCTCCAGACCCAGGGTTCCCGGGATCGGCCCTTTTAAGCCCAGCTGGGCAGCCAGGGGGGTCAGCAGGGGCAGGCTGGTGAAATCATAATGCCTGGTCCCGCTCAGAACGATCTCGTCCACATCGCTTTCAGCCCTTTCAGCCAGGGTTCCGATCAGCTCATAGTTCCTGTCAGGTTCATTCGGGCTGTACCAATCTTCGCTGTGCATGATCAGAGCGGGCTGGGTCAGGTGCAGGGCCAGGATCTCAGGCTGGGCTGGTTCGGCCCAGACATCCATACCGAGAATGACCTGGCAGCGTTTATCAACCAGGCAGAATTCAACTGCCACGCCGCCTCCCGTGGAATGGCCAAACACACCCACCCGCTCCAAATCAACCTTCCCGGAAAGGAACCAATCCCCGGATTCCTGATCCATGCTCTCCAGCTCATCAAGGGTCCAGGAGATATCACCAGCCCACTGCTGGACCACCAGATTCGAGGCCTGGTCGTAGGCTTCATCGCTGACACCATCAGGAAGGGCATTTTGGTTGGTCGGTACCTGGCGGCCGTCTGGGAAGACAGTCAGTACAGATCCGTAGGTGTGGCTGATGCCAATCACCACGTAGCCGTGAGAGGCCAGCTCTTCCACCTGGTAGATATTCTGCTCCTTAAATCCTTCCCAACCGTGTGAAAAGATCAAGACCGGGAAGGTCTTCCCATCCTGGACCGGATCGGCCTCCAGGAAGGCGTTGGCCAGGACATACTTGAGATGGCCCAGGGTGAAGGCGGGCAGATCCAGCTTGGCGGCGATGGCGGGTCCAGCAAATTGAATAGCCGGCATCCACTGGGCCTGTTGATCATTGGGGCCAGGCTCGGCCGGGTACCAGATCTGGGCCATGAATTCGCGTGGGGCAGCCGGATCGGATCCATAGAGCTCATTTCTGTTGGGATCGACCAGATGGATCTCCCTGGTTCCAACTTGATAGGGGCCTGTGATCGGAAAAGGATCGGGAACGGGGAATACGGTCCCTCCCAGCAGGGAGATGAAAACAAAACTAATCGAAAGCCCCAGGAACAGGTTTCTGCCCCGGAACTGGTTTTTAATCTGAGCTAAAACGATCAGAGCAATCACCGCGATCAGCAGCGGCCAGAGCTGCCAGCGGAATCCCTCCCAAAGGATCTGGGCCAGGGCAGCCAGCCCCAGAATGATGGGCAGAATGGTTTTTTTCAGGCGTGTTGAAATACCGGGTAGTCCTAAGAGCAAACCGGAAAGTAAGGTTAGTAGGGCCAGGGTTAATTCATATGTCCGCATAGATTGTGTCCCAGTAAGTGTTTTAGGTATTTTATCCTAAGTGAGTGGGAATGGATTCGGAAAGGTGGAAAATTTATCGCGCGGCATCAAATAGACTTTGATCCTGGTCGCGGCGGTCCGGTCTGACCGCCAATATGGTAAGACTGGCAGAATATCAGGTCGTCTGGTATAGTAACAACCTGGATATTTACTGATAATTTATTGGTTAATCTTATGACTTCACATTTACTTGATAAACTTAAACGACCATTCTCTGATCTCAGGATCTCGGTTACCGACCGCTGCAATTTTCGCTGCCAGTACTGCATGCCCAAGGATATCTTTGGCTCAGATTACAGCTTTCTGCCCCATGATCAACTGTTAACATTTGAGGAAATCACCCGTTTTGTGAATGCTATTGCCCCCCTGGGGCTCCGCAAAGTGCGCATCACGGGTGGAGAACCCCTGGTCAGAAAAAACGTTGAGGACCTGGTTGGGATGCTGCGAAGTGCCCATCCCGATCTGGAGATCGCCCTGACTACAAACGGTTCCCTGCTGCCTCAGAAAGCCCAAAAGCTGAAAGAAAAAGGGGTGAATCGGGTGACTGTCTCGCTTGATTCCCTGGAAGATGAGGTCTTTATGGCCCTGAATGATGCCCAATTCCCGGTGTCAAAGGTCTTGGATGGGATCCGGGCTGCCGAAGAAAATGACCTTCTTCCCATCAAGATCAATATGGTGGTTAAACGAGGGGTAAACGAAAAGAGCATCCTGCCCATGGCGGAATACTTCCGGGAGCGAGGCCACATTCTGAGGTTCATTGAATATATGGACGTTGGGTCCACTAACGGCTGGAATATGGCAGATGTTGTGCCGGCCCGGGAGATCCTAAAACTGATCCATGCTGTCTATCCCCTGGAACCAGTCGAACCTGATCAGCCCAGTGACGTAGCCAAACGCTGGAAATATCAGGATGGCCGGGGAGTGATCGGTATGATCGCTTCTGTGACCGATCCGTTTTGCGGGGACTGCACCCGGCTGCGCCTCTCGGCCCCGGGAGAGTTGTTCACCTGCCTCTTCTCAAACAAGGGACATGACATCAAAGCCCTGCTCAGGGGCGGTGCCCCGGACCGCGAACTGGCAAATTTTGTTGCTTCCCTGTGGTCCGGACGGAGCGATAATTATTCCCAGACCCGCTCCCGGGAAGACTCCCAGCCGGGAGATAAAGTTGAGATGTCCTATATTGGAGGATGATGTTATCCAGTTCTTCCAGATCTCTTACCTGGTTTCGATTCCTGGTTATATTCCTCAGCCTTTTTTTTGCAGGCTGTCAGAGTGTTACTGAAGGCCCGGATGGCCTTCTTCCCAATGGTGAATTGATCATATTCCATGCCGGGAGCCTGGCCAATCCGGTGGCCCAATTATCTGCCGAGTTTCAAGAGCTTTATCCTGCGGTCGAGATCCAGACCGAGGCTGCCGGAAGCCGGACAACGGTCCGCAAAGTCAGCGAGTTGGATCGGGAGGCTGACCTGGTGATGTCTGCGGATTACCAGGTGATCGACTCCCTGCTGATCCCGGAATTTGCCTCCTGGAATGTGCTCTTTGCCAGGAATTCCATGGTAATCACCTACAGCGCTGAAGCCGCTTATGCTGATGAGATCTCGGCCGAGAATTGGTATCAAATCCTGCTGAGGGATGACACCGATGTGGGCCGCTCCAATCCCCAGGCTGATCCTAACGGCTACCGGACCTTGATGGTCTGGCAGCTGGCTGAGATTTACTATGATATTCCCGGCCTGGCTGCTCAGCTTGAAAAAGCCTCTCCCCCGCAGAATATCCGGCCCAAGGAAACCGACCTGATTCCCCTTCTGCAAACAGGTGATCTGGATTATGCCTTCAACTACCTTTCGGTTGCACTTCAGCACAACCTGGAATTTATCAATCTTCCCGATCAGATCAATTTGAGCAATCCTGTTTATCAAGTTTTTTATCAGGCCGCCGCAGTCCAGCTGGATGGCCCAGAACCTGGAGAAACCATCCTCCGCGAGGGCGATCCGATCATCTATGGAGTTACCATCCCCTCATCCGCCCCAAGGCCTGACCTGGCAGCCCTTTTTTTAAAATTCTTGTTCAGCTCCAGGGGCCAGGAAATTCTGGAAGACCAGGGCCAGATCCCACTGCTGCCGCCCTTATCATCTCAAACAGAACTGCTTCCGGAAAACATCCGGGAGCTGGTAGACCTGCTGGGTTCGAACTGAAATGCGCCGGAATCGTTCATTTAACGCGGTATTTATTCTGCTGGCTTTTTTCCTGGTCCTGTTCATTGGTGTCCCGATCTTTTTAACCCTGACCGGTTCTCCTCCCCGGGTGTTCTGGCAGGCTGTTCTTGATGAGCAGGTTCAGGAATCAATTCTGTTTACCTTTTTTAGTTCGCTGATTGCCACCGGGGTCGGGCTCCTGACAGGCATCCCGCTGGCGTACCTGCTGGCGAGGAAGAATTTTCCGGGAAAACAATTCATCGAAAGTTTGATCGATCTGCCGATTGTGATTCCCCACTCGGCAGCCGGGATTGCTTTGCTGCTGGCGCTGGGCAGGGGGTCAGCCCTGGGTCGGGGTTTTGAAGCGCTGGGGTTGCGTTTTGTATCGGCAGCCCCCGGAGTAGTAGCTGCCATGCTCTTTGTAAGCGTGCCCTTCCTGGTGGACTCTGCCCGGGAAGGATTTGAAGCTGTGGATCCCCGCCTGGAATACGTCGCCCGCACCCTGGGATCATCCGCCTGGAATGTTTTCTGGAGGGTATCTTTTCCGATGGCATGGAGGAGCATCATCTCGGGATTGATCATGATGTGGGCCCGCGGAATCAGTGAATTTGGCGCTGTTGTGATCCTGACCTATCACCCCATGATTGCCCCCGTCCTGCTGTATGAACGTTTTCAATCCTTCGGACTTGATTATGCACTGCCGGTAGCAGGCATTGTGATCTTGATTAGCATGCTGGTTTTCCTGATCCTGCGTGCCCTTAACTCAAATCGGGAGGATAAATGACCCAGTCCTCTCATCTCAGTCTCAGAAAACTTAACATTTCCCTGGAGGATTTTTCTCTGAAGAATTTGGACCTGGAGGTTCGCCAGGGGGAGTATTTTGTCCTGTTAGGTCCTACCGGGGCAGGAAAGACTGTCCTGCTGGAAGCTCTCGCAGGCATCATTCCGCTCCAGTCCGGCTCGATTTTGCTGGAAGGGACAGATATTACCGTCTATCCTCCCGAGCTGCGCCGGGTGGGTTTTGTGTACCAGGATTTCGCCCTTTTCCCCCATTTGACAGTGGCAGGGAATATATCCTTTGGTTTACAGAACAGCTGGCGGATGGCTGATTACACCGGGGATTCAGCCAGGAAAAAAATATTTCCCCTACCATGGATGCGGCTGATCCTGAAAGGAAAATCACATCAGCAGGCTATCAAGGCCAAAGTCGAGCAGATCAGCTCCTTGTTTAAGATTAGGCACCTGCTGGAGCGCAGCCCAAACAGCTTAAGCGGTGGTGAAAAGCAGCGGGTGGCCATGGCCAGGGCTTTGATTACCACCCCGCAGATTTTACTGCTGGATGAGCCTCTCAGCTCCCTTGATCCGGAAACCAGGGAGGGGATCCAGCGTGAGCTCAGGCGGATCCACCAGGAACTTGGCACAACTACCCTGCATATCACCCACAATTTTGAGGTTGCGGCTGCCCTGGCTGACAGGATCGGTGTGATCATGGACGGTAAAATTGTTCAGCTGGGAACGCCCCGGGAAATCTTCAGGCAGCCCGACAATGAAAAGGTGGCTCAGTTTGTTGGTGTCCGGAATATCTTCCGCGGCCGCCATTTCGTGGAAGAAGACGGAGGAGGGATTCTGCAGCTGGATGGGTTTAAATTTGCGTCGATTAGCGGGCTGAAAGGCATTGTCAGAGCCTCGATCCGGCCGGAAGATATCCTGCTTTCCCGGGAACCCCTGAGATCCAGCGCCAGGAATAATTTTAAGGGCAGAGTAGTCGAGATATCTGATCGCGGTTCATTCAGTTACATCACTGTTCGGATCCCTTCCCTGGAACAGGATGGCAAGGACCTTAACCTGATTGTTTTGATCACCCGCAGGTCAGGCGATGAACTTGCCCTGGATCTTGGTCAGGATATCTTTGCCGAGTTCAAAGCCTCTGCCCTGCATATATTCTGAACCTTGCCCTTATTCGCCTATTTCAGGTTTATAGTCCCCTTCGATCCACTCTTCCCCATCTGGCCCTACTTCCTTTTTCCAGATCGGCACGATTTGCTTCAGGCGATCGATGCCGTAGTGGGCTGCTTCAAAAACGCCTGTGTCCCGGTGGGGGGCTGAGCAGGCGATCAATACGGTTGGCGTTCCGGGGTACATTCTTCCAACCCGGTGAACAATGGCAACCCCGGCTACGGTGGGCCATTTTTGGCGGAGTTCCTCAGCCACCTGCTTGATCTTACCAAGGGCCATGGCTTCATAGGCCTCGTATTCCAGGTAATCCGTCTGGCGTCCAATCCGGGCTGTTTCTGCCCGTACCAGGCCTGAAAAGACAACCACCGCTCCGGTGGTTGGCAGGGTGATCTGTTCAATGACCTGATTTACATCGATCACCTCTTTCGAGATCAAAAAAACGGTTGGTTGGTCGTTCATTTATTTTCACCTTCACGGTTGCTGAAATCTCCGGATTTCCCGCCCTTCTTTTCCAGCAATCGAATATTCTGGATCTGGAGGGTTTTTTCGGCCGACTTTGCCATGTCATAGATGGTCAGGGCAGCGACAGATACAGCCGTAAGAGCTTCCATTTCCACTCCCGTTCTTCCGCGAGATTTTATCTGGGCGGTGATGACCACACCTGGTAGATCAGGATCGAGTTCCAGGTTGAGATTGATAGAGTCCAGCTGAAGGGGATGGCAGAGTGGGATCAACTCGGAAGTCTTTTTTGCGGCGCTGATGCCCGCGATCTGTGCCACTGTCAGAACGTCTCCTTTGACCATCTCTCCTGCCCTGATCAGCTCCAGGGTTTCTTTTTTCATATGAACTTCTCCAGCGGCCAGGGCTGAACGTTCTGTAACGGGTTTATCCCCAACATTAATCATTTTGGCTCTGCCGGCGGAATCCAGATGGGATAACTTTTGATTTTTCATCCTATGATTATACCGCCCATGTGCTTGAACTTGAATCTCAGCAAATTTTACTCCTTCCGCAGCGCACTCATCCGCTGCGCCAACTACAACCAGCCGGGTTAAGCACCTTCCAACCCTGCAACCTGCTGAGCAGGATGATAATCTCTCCTTTATGTCAGATTAACAGATATCTACTGCCGGAATCATCAGAAGATCAGCCGTCTACCAGATATAATTGGGGTTAAATATTGGTTTATAACAAAGGGCGAGATTAAAAGATTAGTTTGCCCTGAAACCAGGTTGGGTCAGCCCTCCCAATCTGTAATTAAATCGGAATACACAATGGAAACATCCACTCCCCAAAAAACCTCCTTAACCCGATTTGCCTGGCTTTCGATCGGTGCAGCGGTCTTGACGATTAGCTTAAAATTTGCAGCCTACTTTTTCACAGGGTCGGTGGGATTGTTATCCGATGCGGTGGAATCGATCGTCAACCTGGTGGGAGCGGTGGTCGCCTTAACCATGTTAACCATTGCTTCACGGCCGCCTGATGAGGAGCATAACTACGGCCACAGCAAGGCAGAATATTTCTCGAGTGGTATCGAAGGGACCCTGATCCTGATTGCTGCCCTGAGCATTGCCTATACAGCGATTCAGCGCCTGATCAGCCCCAAACCTATCGAGCAGGTCGGCCTGGGTCTGGCTGTTTCGGCTGCTGCCGCTGCAGTTAATCTCATTGTCGGCCTGATCCTGCTGCGGGCTGGCAAACGGTCGAACTCGGTTACGCTGGAGGCCAACGCCCAGCACCTGCTGACGGATGTTTGGACTTCAGTAGGTGTTGTGGTTGGGGTTGGCGCGGTGGCACTCACCGGCTGGAACAGGCTTGACCCGATCGTGGCCATCCTTGTGGCTTTAAATATCATTTGGTCCGGGATAAAAATTGTTCGTAAATCAGTTCTGGGTTTGATGGATACCGGTCTACCGCCTGAGGACCAGAACTTGATCAAGTCTATCCTGGAAAAATACCAGCAGCCCGGGATTAAGTTTCACGCCCTGCGGACCCGCCAGGCAGGAATCCGCGCTTTTGCGTCATTTCACGTGCTGGTGCCCGGGGAATGGACCATCCAGCGCGGCCATGACCTGGTGGAACAGATTGAAAAGGATCTGCGCCAGGCTCTGCCGAATATCACTGTTGATACCCATTTGGAATCGTTGGAGGATCCTGCCTCCTGGAATGATACCGGCCTGGACCGACCCCATCCAACAGGGGATCAAAATGATTCTGAGGTTATTGAAAAGTCAAGAGATGATAATTCGGGAATTGAATGAAGGCAGTCTATCCCAGTACCTGCCTGGGCTACCTGATCCCGGTATCGATTTCAATATCGAGCCTGGTTGTGACTTCAGCCCTGATCTCGATCTTTCTTGGCAGATTGTCCGCCGTATCGATCCCGATCCGGTTGATATCGATCACATAGCTGCCCACCGGCAGTTTCCCCTGATACCAGCCTGTCGCGCCGATCTCCAGGCGCGTGAATTCGGTCACGCCATTCTTTTTGTAGACCACAATCTCTCTGGCTGAATAGACTTCCGGGGCCGGGGTGGGAGCTTCCTCACCTATCTGCATGGCCGGCTGCAAGGGCCCGATCTTAACCTGGCCTTCCAATATCCCGTACTTCACTGGACCAAAGCTACAGGAGTTGAAGGAAATCAAGAGGGAGATGATGATACTGAGCCGGATGATTGATTTTGCCATGGTTGTTTCACCTCATCCTCCCAGGGAAGATCACTGGTGAGGATTGTTGAGATCAATCTGCTGATAATCAAGAAAGCGAAATATGATATCAAGCTCGATTTCTTTTTCTCCATTGCAGTCCTACTTTATGTTTTACTATTACCTATTTTCGAGTATAGCATATGGTGAACCCATCTGTTGGGAAGTTGAAGGGCACAATCTATTAACAAGCAAAGGATACGGTTTCCACCGAGGAAACCGTATCCTTTATTTGGTTATGGAGTTTAAATATCCCAGTAGGGTGACGTTTGGCAATGCCAGTAAAGAGGAATTTGAGAAGCACACTGAGCACTTTGTTTCACTCAAGTTTAAATCCTCCGACGGGTTATTCTTGCTGTTAAGCGAGATTGCCGCGTCGCCCTGAGGGCTCCTCGCAATGACAGGCTTAATTTAGGGGATAGTTTTCAACTTTGGAAACATTAAACGTCCAAGTAGGGGACGTTTGGAACTGACAGTAGGGAGGAATTTGCGAAGCAACCCGAGCTTCCCGTTTCACTCAGTATAAATTTCGTCGATGGATGGTTCCTTCTGATATTGAGATTGCTTCCCTTCGCTCTGGGCAGGCTGTCGGGAGTTAACTCCCTTCTCGCAATGACAGTTAAAGGAAGTGTCATTGCGAGGGCGGAGCGAAGTGACAAACGAAGCAATCTGTATAAACGGCTACTGATCTCTAATTTAATTTGCTGCCTCTGCACTGCCCCTGCTTATCTTTTAATCTGAATACTGATTACTGAATACTGAGGTCCAGTGCTTCCCCAATCGTATCATCAACAATCACATCCGGAAAAGTCTCATCTTTCTCGGGCTCGACTCCGATGCCATGGTACATCTCTACAAACTCGGGCACGGAAAAAACCACCTCGTGCATGTACTTGCGCTGCTTTCCTTCGGCAGCTAAAGCAGCTTCCTGGACTGAGACCAGCCCATCACCATTTGTATCAGCTAAGGGATCAACCAGAGCTTCAGCGAAATAAAAGGTAAAGATCCCGCCCACAATGGGCAGACCCTCTTCCTCTAGCCCCTTCCAGCCGTATTCATCGGCGTCCACTGCGGCAATTGACAGGTGCGGGTTGGGGTCATCATTGATCGAATTAGTGAATTCGGCTGCGGAGCAGCTGTCCACCACCAGCACCCGGTTGGAGCTGGGGATCTTGGCCCACTCTACCGGGAAGATGCTGTTCCAGAGGATATGATTACGAAGGTAGGTGCCGTGGGCAGTCACGTAAAAGAAAACCAGGTCATTCTCGTCGGCGTTTTCTTGCAGCCAATCCAGCTCGGCCTGAAGGTCCATGGGATCAAAACCCTTCAAAAAATGCATTTTCTCCATGTCCCAACCCAGTGATATCAATGCGTCGCGTACCCGTTTGAGGTCAATATATTCCACTAGCATGTCCGTCATGCCCACATCGGAATAATCATCCTTGGCAGCCAAAACAGCCCAAACTTCGACCGGGTTGTCGGGAGGGTTGATTGGGGCTGACTCATCAGTTGGAGGTGTTATAGAATCATTTTCGAGAACTACCTGGGCAGGATTTCCCTTCGTATCACAGGCGGAGAATAGGAGGGTGGTCAGGATGGTGATGATAATCAAAGACCGGATTTTTATTTTCATGGTTGTTCTCCCGAAGGGTAATTGCTTCATCGGTTCTTCGACAAGCTCAGGACCCGCTCTCAATGACAAATAAAAAGCAAGGGCGACGCAGCGCGTCGCCCCTATAGATTTCTTGTACTAGGTCTTAATCAACTTACATCTTACGACTTACCATTTACCTATCTCGCCCCTACAATCTGACCACTGATTACTTGTATCTCTAACTCTTAATCGATTTACCATTTACGACTTACTACTCGTAAACCTTCTCGTAAACCCATTCCTCAAACTCAGCGCTCAGATCGCACTCACAGGCATCTTCCAGCGCTGCCCGGAGATCTTCTGTGTAGCCGTTACCCCACAAATGGTCCTGGTAGTAACTCTGCACGGCGGACATGACGGTGTCCAGCCCGTAATTTTTCTCAATTTCCAGGTAGAATAATGGCCCGCGACCGTAAACGATGCCGCTGTATTCCGCGCCGTGATATTCACCAGCCGGCATACCAATCGGGATATCTGCGTTTTCAACCCGGCTCCAGCGATATTTCCAGGACTCTACATAACCATCCCCGTCCCCATAGCGGTCCAGGTAGTAGATGTAGGTCATGTACTGCACCAGGGCTTCATCAACCCAGGGCTGGTTCTGCTGGTCATTACCCACTGTATTGTAGAACCACATATGGCCGGTTTCATGGGCCAGGGTGGATTCCAGCATCTGTTCTGACGGCATACCGTAAAGCTCTACGCCGTCCACAAATTCGTCCACAACAATGCTGGTAATGCCAGGATATTCAATGCCCAGCGCCCGCATCGGGGAGCTGAGAATCTCAAATTCGGTGTAGGGATATTCTCCTACCTGGCGGCTGAGGATCTCGATCGCATGGGCAGCATAATCGAGGGCATATGCCTGGTTGACGCTGTATTCGGGTCGGGTGTATACCCGCACCAGGGTCTCGCCAACCTGCTCGTTGATCTCAACAAATTCCCGACTTCCGGCCAGATAAAAATCCCGGGCAGGACCGCCAGCAAAGACAGTGGTTTGTGTGCTGCCCTTGATCTGCTGATCAACCGCAACTCCGGAGGAAGCCAGCACCAGATCAGCCGGGGCCTTGACCTGGACGATATAAAAGGAAGCATCTGTATAGGTCAGGTCGCCGTTGTCCTGGGGTGTCTGTTTGTTCCAGCCATTCTCATCAAAGGCCGGGATCATGGGATAGAAGGTGTCCAGCACCAGCACATCCTCAAAATACCCGTATAGGCCGTAGTTGCCGCCCATTTCAGTGGGGATGCTGAGTTCAAAATCCATTTCCATAACCAGGGATTCTCCTGGCTGAAGGGGATCTTTCAGGTCCACTCGCAGCGCTGTATCAGCGCTTTCCAGGGAAGGGATCATGGCGCCGCCATCCAGAGTCATGTGGGATACCTCAATCTTTCCACCCTGGAAGTTGGGGTACAGCCGGAAATAAATCTCCGTCAGAGCCCCCTTTTCTGTGTTGAAGAAGCGCACGATCTGGTGCCCTTTGATAGGAGATACCAGGTCAGGGGCGATTTCCAGTGAAATATAATAGGTGCTGGCTGTTGAAAGATCCTTCAGGGCTCCGACTGCGCTGTCGACCAGGCCGATCTTGAAGATTTCCCGGTCCTTCCAGTCGATTTCTTTTGCTGAAGAAGGGAAATCATACCCAGAGTAAGTCACTGGTTCTGCTGTAGCGACCGGTGTGTCAGCCTGTCTAAAAAATAGCCAGCCGCCCACTCCCAACCCGAGTACTACCAGGGCTGCTACAATGACCAAGATCAATCTTCTTCTCATTTTTCCTCCTGAAGGAATTAGAAACAAATCTAGTGTGAACGATATCCGTTCACACTAGTACAATCTTACCTTTATATAGGAAGTTTTCCTATCCTCCGATAGTAATCCTGAGGGATGGTTTTTTTCTGCTACCGGGGAGGGGGTTCTGTTTGGGGATTAAAAAAAATAAATCCCCCTGATGGGGGACTTATTTTTTCAGGACAGATTTACTTTTTGGCGATGGGTACTGGTGTACCAGCCAAATCACTGATCACATTAACTAAATCAACATCACTGGGAACAATGATTTTAGTATTATCTTTCAAGGCTTCAGCGACGGTCTCTAGCTTTTTGAGAAGTTGGGCATTGCCGACAAAATATTCTTCGGCGGCTATGTTAACTGTCTTGATAGCATCTCCGTCAGCATCCGCCTTTAATCGGATCGCGGCTGCGATACCTTCTGCTTTTTTGATTTCAGCTCGCCTTTCTCCATCAGCTTTGGTTTCAATCGCTGTCGCCAGATCAAGGGCAGCTATTTTTTCATTTTCAGCTTTAACAACCTGGTTCATGGCTTCTTGAACATCATCCGGAGGTTCGATACGCTGCAGCTCAACCCGGACAACATCAATTCCCCATTTGCTGACTTCTTTGGACAATATTTTTTCAACTTCTTCATTGATCTGATCCCGGTTTTCGTTCGCCTCGGTGAGGGTCATCTTTCCGATCACGGCCCTGAGGGTCGTTTTTGCCAGAGACGGAACAGAGGTTGAAAAACTATTCACGTTATAAATAGCTTTTTGGGCTTCTTCCACCCTGTAATAGACCACGCCATCAACGATTGCATTTAATTTATCTTTTGTAATAATTGATTGTGGATCAATATCCACTCGGCGCTCTGTTATATTTATGCGGTACATTTTCATGAGGAAAGGCATAATCCAGTTAAAACCAGCGCTGGCGGTTTTTGAATACCGGCCCAGGAATTCGATGATTCCCACTTCTACAGGTCGGATGATCTTTATCCCTAAGATAAAAATAATTACTCCCAGGAATATAACCAGTGAAAAGATGTTCATTTTTTTGCTCCTTCTAGTTTATTTCATTCTACTTGTTATTTGATCTTGTATTATTGGAAGCATATATATAATTCCCTGCCGATTAAAAGGATAGCCGGATTATTAAAGTTTTTCCCCTGCTGGTCCATACAGATTTTGTCGTTCTGCCCCTGACTCCAAGTGAAATCGAGGAGGAAAGGGAAGAATCATAAGTTGATCACTTAATAAAGGCGAAGGATTGTTCAAGGCGGCCAAACTATGGATCCTTCCTTTTCGCTCTGCTCAAAGTCAGGATGACAATAATATGGAGTTGTATCCTCGAGGTATTGAGTATCCTGAACGTCCCCTTTTGGGATTCTAACCTCTACTCATACTCGGTATACTTATCTGCTTTCCCTTTCACCTTCTCCACCGGATACTTCTTTCCATTTAATAACATCTTATCCTTGGCCGCTTCAATGATATCGATCTCGAATTTATCCGCCAGCTCCAGCAGATAGACCAGCACATCGCCAATTTCCTGGCGCAGATGTTCCTGTTCAGCAAGGCTGAGCGGTTCATCACCTTTTTTCCACTGGAAGATCTCCACAATCTCGGCTGCCTCAACGCTGAGCGCCATGGCCAGATTCTTGGGGGCGTGATACTGCTCCCAATCGCGGGTGCGGATGAATTCTTTGATCTGTAATTTTAGTTCTTCCATGATTGCTCCATTTATATAGGGATATTGTAAGATAAAATCGACTGGAGACCGATGACCGGATGACGGACGTCGCTGCGCTTCCGACCGGTTAACGGATCGCAAAACCCGTCTCTCCATCCCCGTCTCTTCATACCCATCTCTTTTCCCCGATCCTGGGCGCAGCGAAGATCCGGCCCCCCTTCTCTTCTCCCCGGTCCTGTGTGTATCAGAGAACCAGTCTCCCTGCCGGGCCCTTCTTATCTATCCCCCACATCTGGTCAGTCAATATTTTTTGATTCCCCATCACCTCTATATTATGCAATTTTCTATGCTAGAATAAAAATTACCCTAATTTGTTAAAAGTTGATCACAGCAGATCCTTGCTCCCGGGGCAGGGTATATCGACCTCTATGGATATCAACGAAAAAGCGCTTCTGTACAGGGCTCAAACTGGGGATAAAGCAGCTGCAGAGACCCTATATGAGCGCTACTACCTAGATATATTTACTTATCTTTTCTATCGAGTGAGTGATAAATCCACTGCCGAGAAGTTCAGCGCGGAAGTTTTTGTGCGCATGATCCGCCGATTGCCCCAATTCACAAATAACAAGATCACGTTCCTGGCCTGGTTGTATGAGATCGCCCGCGACCTGGTCGAGGAAAAACACCCTGCCTACCAACCAGAATTGATCACTCCTGATATGCTGGGCTCTGATTACGATCCGAAAAAACAAAGTGCGAATAGCTGTTTTAAACTGGCAATCAGGCATCTGAACAACCAGGAGAAAAGCATCATCGTCCATCGATTTGTGGAAGGTAAATCCGTGAAGGACCTGGTGAAGATCACAAATAAAAGCGAACGAGCTATTCAATCTCTGCAGCATCAGGCGTTAAAATCGCTTCAGATTGCCCTTGAAAGGGAAACTGCTTTATGATGCCTAGCAAGTTTGACCGCATTTTGGAGGATTGTTTATCAAGGATGGATCGGGGCGAATCCTTGCTGGATATCCTGGCGGTCTATCCTGATCTGGCAGATACAATCAAACCTTTGCTTATGGTAGCCATGCTCAGCAGGGCAGTACCTCAGCCAGTTCCCGGGTATACAGCTCTGCGAGTGGGAAAGAACCAGCTGCTGGCAGAAATGGCCTCTGTGCAGGCTGAAGGTGGGTTCCTGGAACGCAAGCCCGTTGCACCTCCCCGGGAAGGTATTGTTGACCGACTGGCAAGGTCCCTTAAACAGCTGCGTCCCGCCTACCGTTTTGCTATGTTGTCCCTGGTGGTAATCCTGGCTGGCGGATTTTTCACATTCTCTGCTTCTGCCTCCGGGCTGGCGGACAATATCATGCAGACCCTGTTCTTTAGTTTTGAACAGGTGGGAGACTTGCTGCTGGTCAAACCCTCCCCACCTAAACCAATGGGGGATAACCCGATCTTCTCCAGTGATTACGTCCTGCCCGATTCACCTGATTATTCAGGAGACTTCAAAGGGTCGGCGGTTGTAGGTGGCGAGATAGACCAGGGGAGGGAAGATCTATCCCGGCTGGAAACCAGGCAGCACACATTTTCAGGTAAACCTGCTGAGGAAGCAGATCCGGTTAATATGATTATTGATGATGAAGGTAGGGATGGAATCGATGGAAAAGACTTGATGAAAGAAGAAAAGGATGAGGAAAAGGCTGCCAAGGACGAGGAAAAGATTCTGAAGGAAGAAGAGAAAGAAGAGGAAAAAGCTGCTAAGGAAGAGCAAAAAGAAGAAGAAAAAGCAGCCAAGGACGAGGAAAAGTACAAGGACAAAAAGGAAAAGAAAGACAAAGATAAATAATATTCCATGAATCTGGGCATTAAAAACCAAAAGCTCTCCATCCGGAGAGCTTTTGATATCTAATGCCAAGATAAATTAATTTTCATTTATCTTTGTCTTTATCCTTCTCGTCTTTCTCTGCATCCTTTTCCGCTTTATCAGCAATCTTCTCGTCATCCTTTTCTTCTTTCACCGCTTCCTTTTCGTCTTCCTTTTCTTCTTTTGCCGCTTCCTTTTCGTCTTCCTTTTCTTCTTTTGCCGCGTCCTTTTCTTCTTCTTTTTCTTCTTTCTTCAAGTCTTTATCGTCTATGAC
>Ga0209834_10000679_pt1 | contig 20298 bp, 37 predicted proteins | sample Mar14236cmmetaG_FD_184134 | JGI IMG/M metagenome (GOLD analysis project Ga0209834, IMG submission 184134) | Marine hydrothermal vent microbial communities from Guaymas Basin, Gulf of California to study Microbial Dark Matter (Phase II) - Marker... ...
ACATCACACCAGAACGTCAAACACCCCCATCATCCACAAAACCACCGGCCCAAAACGTCATCCACCCCGTCATCCATCAAGCCACCTCACAGACCTCATCAGAGCTTCTGCTTCAGCATCCCTTCGGGCCTGGTTGGCCGCAGAGACCGTTTTGAACCAACCCAGGTGGCGGCCACGGAACCTAGCTCGCCACTTCCTTTTCTTCTTATGGTAGGTTACGCCTTTGATCGGTTGTTCTGGAAGCAGTCTGTTCATGGGTTTGGTCTCCTGAGAAGGGCACAAACGTTTTAGCGAAGTGAACTGCCATCTCGCCTGTGTCGAGCTCTGCGTTCTCGGTTGAGACAATTTCGTTGTTGATGAGGGTACAGTCTGTTGAAATGAAGAAGGATGTTAGTTTAGCTTTCATAGTCTGCAGGCAGGTTCACTTGTCCCTTTCAAAGATTTATCTCGCCCCTCAGCCTGAATACGTAAAGAACACTGGCTCAGACTTCCTCCTTCTAAGTATTACGTGTTCCCCTTCAGGGAAGACGGGTGTTTTTACCTCCACCACGAGGGAGGGGCGAGTGTTTGGTTTCATGTCCTCTTGAACTTAATCACCCATACCCAGCAATTTGTATCCCACTCGAAGCCTTTCTTAGCGTAGGTGGAATCCCATAATTTCTGGAATTCATTTCGCAACCATGTTTTATACTCAGTGTCAAACTGAATTTCATCGACAATGTGTCCAATTCCTTCTGCTAAAATATCTTTTATGGAAATATCCTGTACCCTCTCAACCCTCACATCTGTTATTTTCAGCTTGATCCTTGAGGCCCACCGGGGCATGAAAACGGGGGAACGCCACCCGTTTGTATCAACAGCATTAATAGGGATATCAGCCTTATAATCAATATGAGTTATCTTACCATTTTCATCCCAAGCTGCAGGCGCCCAAGTTTCTTTTACCCAGAGAATGTCCCCAGGCTGGCCGTAAGGACATCTTATATCTATTCCAGTTTGCCAATCTTCCGTAGGAGAAAAAGACCAATAGTCTTTTTCATGCAGTTGGGTTATCTTTCTGTTTCCTTCTGGCTGTGGCTTTATCGGCCTCCTAGTTTGCGTTTTCCTGCCTTCCAAGATAGCTCGAACCATTTCGGTGCTAGGAAAAATTATTGGGCGTTCTTTTCGTGTTTCCATGCTATCCCTCAAGATGATAGTTCATCATTAAGTTTGACAGTTGTGCAGTGGATAGCTTTTCTGATCTTTTCAAAGGTTTCATCTAGAGTTTCTCCAAGAGAGATTTTGATGCCTAACGTTGAGAGGATGCGAAAGACCTCTGCGGGTGTCATCGTCAAGGAGAGGTCGAGCAGGTTGTAGAGGTCTTCGCCTATAGCTTCTTTCAGATTGTTTCTCATGTGAGCAGAGAGCTCCTCCTCGGTGAAGATTGGTTGAGGGTCAGGTTGTTGAAGGATGTAAGGGCTCATCTTGGTGAAACCGCCCACTTCCAGACCCAGAAGTCTCCTTCAACCGTGCGCACTTTGACACACGGCCCAGACTGTTTGAGGACGACTACGTTGTCCCACCTTGGAAGCACCGTGCATTCTGATCTGTAGATCTTTTCCTTCATGTAGTCGCTGAGGCCGTTGATGTCATCAGAGGAGATATAGGAAGCGACCTTGGTCAAATCTCGCTGCTTTTTGCATGCAAAGCAGTCAGTGTTGATGATCTCTCCAAGCGCTGAAGTGGCAACGGTGAAGAGGAGTAAAGCTGCTAAGACTAGAGTTTTCATTTTTCCCTCCTGTCAGTTTTGGCTACAAACCAGTTGCCATTGAAGTTGACGACTCTGCTCGATCCTGCAGTAATTGAGGTTGTCACGTCAATGTAGCGATGGATTCTTAAGCTGCAACCGTAAGAGATGATAGCAAAGTCATCTACTATAACTCCTTCATTGATGAGCCTATCCGTTCCTATTGTTGACAGAGCTATCTTCACCTTTTAACCGATTCGCTGAGATTCACTTTCCAACCACATATCTTCTTGGTTTTGTAAAAGACCGCGGACGTATTATCCCCATCCATAGTCTCAACTGTTACGTCATCACCAGAAGACACATAGGTTACATCCCCAGAGATGATTAGAGTCGGAGAGACCATAGTGGCTCCGCAGACTATCCCTCTGGTACACCTCATCAAGATCATTTCCTCATATCCTTGAAGCCCTTCTTAGTGAAGCTGAGAGTCTTCATACATAGGTTTAAAGTGATCTTGCCTCCTTCTTGTTGTGGATCAGAAAACAGCGGGCATTCGTCACCACAGAAAGCTATCCGCGATGATGTGAAGGAGAATGGGCACCTCATCCTTTTAACTCTGGTCTTCCTCTTAATCCAGAGGCCGCCGTCTTGATCTATATAGCCCTCCATTATAGCTCCTTTCCAATAATAGTATGTTGTTGTTCTCGGACTCAATTATGTCACCAACCCTAGCATCAACGATAACCGTCTGTTGTGGGGTGATGGCCTTAACCCCAGATGCGTCCATCATACAGTCGTAGCCACAGACGATAATGAGTCCGACACGTTTAATCTTCATCAGTGATAACAACCTTGTCAGCTAGGATTTTCAAGGTAACTGTAGGCTTCTGCGGAACAGAGGTTGACACATCGAAATCAACGACGCCTGGAATGTCAACTTCATTCACCAGAACCCTCATCAATTTGTCGTTTGGGATTAAGATCTTTACGTCCGTCATAGATAATCACCTCACCTTTCTCAACATTTATATATGGATACTTCCCTGTGACCGTCACTCTTGGAACTTCGCGGTCTCTCACTGCCTCAACAATGGTCTGCAGAGAAGAGACCTCTTGATGCAGCGTCCAAATCCAGCAAAAGAGAGCTATGATGATGGCCGCGATTGTTGCTTTTGACGCCATGCAACGATCTCCTTTGTCGTGAACAAGGTTGAGCAAGAGTTACACCTTCGTTTGCGAACCTGGCCATCAGATTTTGGGTACGATGTTATGACTTTTGAACCAGCATGACCGCAGTTTGGACAAGGTGGCCCTGATTTAACGTTGTTCGCCCCTCCACGTTCGCGTACTGGAAGCCCAAGAGAGGCCATTTTAGCTCGCAAGGTCATCCAATTTACAGCTAGGTAGTCTCCCATATCCCTCAAGGAGAGGCCCTTCATGTAATAAAGGTCCACCAACATCTCCTTCGGGGTAGAGTACCCTGAGCTCATCGCTATTTTTGCCCAATTTATCATCTTCCCTCCAAACGATCAAGGGCGGCCTTTGCATATGCTATGACCTTATGGCCCTCTACTTGGCCGAATGTGCCCCATAAGGTTCTTCTGCGCGCCCCTTTGATATAGTTCCTGAGAATCTGCTCAACGGGGACCTTGCCTGAGGTAAACTCCTCTCGGACCAGAGAGTCTATGTACCTCATCTCATTGTCAGTCGTCCATCCCATGTTTAATCACCTTCAAATGTCTTCGTGCTGCTTCAACCTCAGCTCTAGCTCCTTCGCTCTCCTCCCACCCTGGGAGGGTGTAGATGATGTCGGCTCACCTTACTAAGAGTTCAATGTCTCCATCAAGAAAGGTTCGATCTGGAGCAACTCCGTCGAAAAACGCTGTGTTTTTGTGTGGGCATATGGTTGGAAACCCGCGAGCCCACCATTTTGCAGCAGCCCTTCCTGCGCGGTTGATGTTCTCCATGACTTCGTAGGCCGTTCTCGCCCTATACGGCCCTGCTATGTAGATGATCGTCACGGTTTCCTCCATTGAAGGCTTTCATTTCTCCTAAGGTTGTCCATCTCTTGCCCAAGGATGAGACCTACTTCAAGCCAAACTCCATGAATCGCTGCAACGAGGTCGCTGCTAGCTTGACTTGGGCTCTCTTGCCTAGTCCTCGCCAGGCTCATTATCTGGGTCGCTATCGCCTCTGGCGTCAATTTTGATGACTCCATCTTTTATATCCTCGATGGCGTGCTTGTAGAAGTGAATCCCTATAGCTTTGTACCACTCACCCCAATAGGCCTTTGCCTGCCTGTATTTCACAGGATCTTTGTCGAGAAAGATTGGGATGAGAATGTCGTGGTAGCTCCAGTGAGCCTCAACCAGTTCCTTTGCCCTCTCCTGCCATTCCATCTTTTTCTCCATAAAGTTTCTCAAGGACCTTCCCAACGGCGTCAGGGATTGAGAGGACCAGGCCAAATGGAGTTGAAATGGGGTCCCCTCCTCCGATGCCTTTGAGCTGGTCTATAACGTCGGTGACAGGAATCCCATGACGTAGGGCTAAGGAAGCAAGGCGGCCTGTGACCTCAGCCTTTGCCATGATCGACTGGCCTGATTTGCCTATGACCGCAAAGACCTCGAAGGGCTTCCCATCTTTTTCTGTCACCGTCACATACATGTTACCGTAGCCTGTACGGATTTTTGTGGTGCGGCTTGTAAGCGTTTCTGGTCTCTCCAAGGCGAATCCATCCTTTCCAGTTGTTTCGGGCTGCGAAGGACAGGCAGACCCTATATCTGTCGTAGTTCGTCATCGAGCAGATCGTGCAAGTTAGTGGTCTGTGGAGAAATGGTGTTGGAGCTATCGTACATCCTTCATTTGAGAACATCGTCACCCTCTTATTTTTATGTGTGTACGCTGAGATGGTATTGGGTTTTAAACTATTTCGGTCGGGGCGGTTCGATGAGTAAGTTTCATCATGAAACTTATTCATCTTCGGTTCCTGTTGAGATGATTATGGACTCGCTGAGGTCTGATCTTATCCACAACTCCTCGATAATGTCCCACAGGAGCTCTTTGACAGCCTTACCTCCCTCATTTTCTATGTCATAGACGTATTGGTCCACTTCCCACCCTCCCTCAATGTCGATGAACCTTGTAATGACGATACCATCTCTTGTTCTTGCGAGGACTAAGGTCCCCGCTGGGTTCAGAACTGGAAAATCTATCCTATCCATGACCTATCTTCTCCACTATTCTCCTAAGAAGGTTTGTGAGCTGCCTGTCTGATAGAGCTGCGAACAGCTTAGGCTCGGTCTCCGCAACCCATTTTTCGTTATCGTAGTCAATGAGATGAAGAGCCTCGTGAACAAGGGTGAGGAAGAACTCTTCATTCTCCCTCGGATTGATCTCAATGACGACCTTATCTCCACTCGTCGCGTCGCATATCCCGCAAAGTCCTTTTAGCTTGCTGTTGAGTCCAAAGTGAATGGTCTCGTTCTTGAGAGCCCTGTAGATCTTGTGGAGGAGGGTTGTAGCTTCTTTCTTTGTCATCCTAAACCTTCGGTCTGATCTTATCTACCCTGATGATCTTCCTATCCCTCACAACGACGACTGCCCATCCGAGTTCGATTGGGTCCATCTCAGCTCGTTCTGCATACCCAGAGATCCCAAGGCGCGACATCTTCTGAAAGGCTCCTGTATTCACGTACCATCGGAGGTTCTCCGGAATGTATTCGGCGGTTTGGTCAACCTGGGTAAACGCTTGCTTGATGTCATAGCCATCGTCTTTAAGGTAGAGCCTCGCTTTTGGCTCGCACACCAAAAGCTTGTGTGTATGCCCCTTGCTCATTAGAAGTGCGTCCCCTTGCTTCATCTTAAGGTGGCGTTTGAGAATGAGCTTCATGTTGCTTTCTCTTCGCTCAGGGTCGTCTGCGGTGGAGTTAATCATTTTCCTTCCATGAGTTGCGTAATGTTTGTATATGAGCCCTCCATGCTTATCCTTGTAGATCAGTTTGCACGAGTAAGTGCCAAATGGGACCTTGAGCATAGACGCCATTTCCGCTGATATGTCCCCAAACCTCCAGAGCTTCCATTCATGATTCCCTTCGAGAAGGGCTATCAGCTTTGATCTGATTGGCTTGAGCATGTCGACAGCATCTTTCATTTGCTTGAGTGGAAACGGTTCCTTCGTTGTCCTAATGTCGTATCGAGGGTCATCAACTGCAATAGCCTCGATCAAGTCCCCATGACAGACTGCGTAGTTATGCTTAGCCGCAAGTCCTTCATAAGGTGACTCTATCATATCCATAAATGCGTTGAAGGCTTTCTGTGAAAAAAGGACCGATCCAATGTGAAGGTCTCCAAAAAGAAAAAGGTTATGACTGACTGGTAAAGTCTTTGTTATTAGCTGCAAAACGTTATCCTCCCTGCACAGTTGACGCATGACTTCATAGTGGGGTCTCTGAGAGGAGCTCCACAGATGGTGCATCTCCCTTCTGCTCTGCGTCTAGCTCGTACAGCTGCATGATACTTAAGGCGAACTGACCTCGTTTCTGCGTACCGCCTCCGGACCTGGTAAGCGTGCGTTACTGAATGGATCGCACATCTTGTCCTCCCCGGAAGGGCTGGCCTTGAGCAGTCTACACATAGCCCAGCGGCTTTATGTCTAGCCTTGTAAGAGCTATCTCCCACTACCACTTCCTCTTGATACTGTCTATCATTTTGTAGAGGCGCATGAGCTCAGCGCGTTTAGCTTTGAGGAGCTCTTCTAAATGCCTGACGTTGTTACGGTAGATCAAAGCTCCAATGATGAACCCTATTGCTAGGCCTCCGATGAAGCCGAGGATCATTCTTTCACCCCCAAAAGATGGTCGACGAATCCGTACTCCAAGGCTTGCCTCCCGTTGCACCAGAACTCTTTCTTCTTGATCTTCTCGTCTAGCTCTTCCTTGGTAAGTTTACTTCGGGATGCAAGCCACTCGTTGGCTGTATCCTGAAGGTGTCTAAGAACCTTCATTTCTTCCTCTGATGAGGATGGTGTAGCTATCGAGAACATTTTGAATGACATAAGCTCATGCCACATGAGTTCTGCGGTTGGACTCGCGAATCTGTATCCTATTGTTCCTGACACTGCTATCAGGAAACCTGCACTAGCTGCGAAACCATAAACTCTTGTCTCTACGATGCGGCCTGGTTTAGCTGCCTCCCACTCATTCATCAGTCCAGCAACTCGCCACGCTTCGAAAAGAGAACCCCCTGGGCTATGGAGCTCAAGAACTGCATGGCTGATGGCATACCTGTCGAGGTAGTCGAAGAACTTGAGCAGGTCATCTGATAGGCTCTCTCCAACATCTCTTATCACATAGTACCCATAACCTTCTCTAACGAACATGCCATAGCAAGGGTAAGCTCTGTTTTCATCAGGGTCTATTTCCTTTATGCCAAACTCGGCTCCCTTCTTGTGACAAATTAAACAGTCTGAGACCTTCCCGACTATGTTCGTGTGCGGACAGAATCCGTGCTTCTCTTCCTCCTGAGCTATTGGCTGTGAATCCTGGTGGGGTGGGTCGGCAAAGAGAAGAGAGCATACGACCACTACGGCTACTAACGAAACAATTAAGTGTGATAGTGCTTTCATTTCTTACTCCTTAAAAACGGCAAGGTGAGCCCTGCCTTGTCAAAAATTGATCTTGTTGCTGTATACCCGACGAAGCCAGCTCCGAACAGCATCACAATATAGTACCCTAACTCCCTGATAAAGTTCAGCACTTCAGTTGTCGGGTTGAGACAGAGGGCGGCTGCAGCTGATCCGATGTAGTATGATGCTGTCAAGTAGAACAGTCTGCGCAAGATCATTGGTCTAGTCCGCCTGACATATGGATCTTCTGATTGGGCCTCAACCTTCTGGAGATCTTTCTGGTCGGACATCTCTCCATATTCTAGCCGTGACTGTTCAAGGGCTATCTGAGCGAGCCTGATCTCTTTGTCAGCAAAGATCTGTTCGAGCTTAACTCTAGTTTCCGGTGGGACTTCATCTTTAGCTAGTGATGATGTGATGTCGTCTGCAAGCTTCTTAGCTTCCTCGATGGCCTTTGGAGGCTCCTTGCCGAACAGTGTAGCTATGTCTGACCATATCTCAGGGATCTTGGGCAAAACTGAGAGTCCTAAAGCAAGTAGAGCTGGAAGTGCCATGGTTACCTCCTTTTGAGTGAGATGCTGAAGCATCCTCTTCTCTTCCATCCTATTGAGAGGTTGAGTCGTCCTAAGTGGAGTATGTACCTGGGGAAGATGGTGTTCTTAAGGGATACTTCAATGTATTCGTTGTCAATTATAACTTCGTTAGTGTTGACTTTGATGGCAAGATAAACTGAGCCTAGGTCTGGAAGTGGATTCCTCATATGCCACCTGACGTATCTGTAAAGCTCAGACTTTCCTCTCCACAAGTAACTCTTTCTTCCAGTTGGAATTGATGAGAACCTATTTGTCCAGAAGGCTAAAATAGGGTGAACCCATCGTGGAGCTGTCTTGAGGATGTCTGAGTCGTAGGTGGCCCATCTGACTTTTTTGATGATCCCTCTTGTGACTAGAATTGTGCCTACTGCAGCTGCAACAGGGAGGCCAATTCCGTAGTATACTAGGCCAAATCCTAGTGTCAGCGGGAACACAGCTAGCGCGTAGGTAACTTTCATGGGAGCTCCTTTTCATCTTGTTCTCTTGATGAGCTCTTCGAGCTGCTCGATCTCTGACTCTTTTTCTTTGACGAGGGACTTAAGGACATAAAGTTGAAACCTAGCTCTTGCCAGGTCTTCTCTAATAGACTTCCTAAGCCTATCCCTCTCAGAATTGGTTGCTCCCCCATTAAGCATCACCTCTCTTCTCGCTGTGTTTTCCGTGCTTTAGGGCAGTTTTTCTTTGTTGTGCATAGCGTTCGTGTTATTTTACATTTGAATCCGTTTACGGTCCAACCAAGACCATCCCTGACCCAATTTTTACACCTGTATGGGCATCTGTCATTTGTGGTCGTTATTACGATCGCCCATTGTTGTTCATTTTGGATCATATTCGACATGGATATGCGTTTGTTCAAGTACGATGTCATAATCTGGTCCTAGTTCTTTTCTCAAGGCTGACACCACATCTACAGAGCTAGCTTTAGAGGTCATACCATGAGATCCTGGCAAAGCCACGTCTACTGCTTGCCCTGCGTAATGCAGAGATCCCGGGGAATGATTTCCTTCGTCACAGGAAGTCAATACCGCCTCATGCCCTGCCACAGCCTTGTAAACCCTGTCAATTGGCCCCAGGGCCCGCCTAATTTCCCTTTTGAGCCTCCTGGGATACACTCCCATCTTCACCAGCATTTTCTTCTAACCTCTCATTGTGATTTTGGATTGCCCTCTTCATTCTGATGAGTTCTTTCTCAATAATCCTGAGAGCCTCAATAATATTTTGCCCACCATTGCGAAGGTGGTGGCGAAGATCTTCTAAGTCTTTGTCTTTCATCGCTATCTTCCAAAAAAGCTAAGAATGCTTTTGCCAAGGCCAGCAAGAAAGCCCCCTATCCCACCAGACATTACAGCATATGCAAGATTCTTCTGTTTTTGCCTGTCAAGACATTTATGCCTGGTGTTACAGGTTTCTAAGTGCTCTCCAAGCATGTCATAGATCCCTTTTAAGAGATCAAACGTCATTGCTTTCCTTGTGTCCTCATCAGCATTGACAAAAGTTTCTTTTTTAACGTTGAGCCCGTCCATTCTCTACTCCTTGACAACTAATACAAACTCTCCCCACACGATACCGTCTGTGTGAGTCGGGTCATAGACTATCAATCTTGCATTGTATGTGTCAGCATCTATTGACCCGCTGTATTCATTCAGGTCTATTATGACCTTCCCTGTTGTCCCTGTGCCAGTCCATGTGAACACGCCTGTTTCAACGGATGAGTCAATAGTAGTGTCTCCTATTTCTAACACCATCTTAGTGACTGACGAGAGGTCTTGAGCCGTTCCGTCGGCCTTTAGAAGCAGGTCAATAGTGTTATCATGCCCTATGTAAAAGATCTCGGTGATCATGATTTACCTCATTAGCTTAGGCTTACATCAAAATCCCCTGCTGAGAACCTGTAGGTGTCACCGTCGCCAACCTCCTGATCTGTAACCCCATTATCATAAAAGAGCAAATTGCCCGCAGTTGAAGCATCAACTAAGGCGGTAGCGACAATAGTTCCCCAGGAGCCTCCTGATGCTGGCCCTATGTCGATGTTATCGTCATTGTCAGTCGTACCGCCCGAAACCGTGCCCCAAGTAGGTGCAGAGCCTCCATTAGGGTTGACCAGTTTACGTCCGTAACCATTTCCTGATGGTTCTGTTATGGTCGAGCCTGTGTCGCTGTCACTGATGGTTGCTGTAGTCAAAGCCACGTATGTGGAGGGAGCAGTATAAGACTGATTGCGAAATGCGAAATCAAGTAGAACATTAGCTAGATAGTTAGATATATACCCGCTGCTAAACTCGACATACACCTCTCCAGATGCAACCGACGGTGTGTTACCTGAAACTACATTCTTCGATGAAGCAAGAGAGCCATGGGCTAGCATGTTTCCACCTGTTGCAGCATCAAACAGTGCCCAGTGTGTGATCGTGCCCCAATCGGCTGTAGCTTGAGGGAAAGTTACATCTGCATTTTGCGTAACCCTCCGTGATGATGCAGCCCCAAAGGTGATAGCTTGCCTAGCGTAACCACCTCCAGATGGCTCGCTCAAGCCAGATCCATCATCTAACGGATCTGCTGTAGAAAGTCCAAGGTAAACTGTCGATGGCGGCGAGTATGTGTTCTGATTCAACACATGATCTAACAGTTCATTTTCCAAGTAATTAGATATTGATCCCATTTCTTTATACCTCCTCGATTGTTCGCTCTGGTGTGAGCGATGTAAAGGTCCGCTCAGGAGTAAGCGAGGTCAAAGTACGCCCTACCGTGAGCGATTCAATAGTTGTATCCACAATTAATCCTAAACCTGCTGTTATCAAGTTGATTGCGCTGGTGAGTGTTGTAGCGTCTACCTGTGCTGTTGCTTCACGCAGAACTGCAAGCAGAGCATCTGATGTAGTCGTTCCCACTGAAATAGCTGCTGAAAGTGATCGTAGAATATTGAGCGCTGCCTGGGCGGTTTGTGTTGAGACTGTGATTTGAGCCTGACCAATCTTGATTAAAACCAGATCAATATCGTCTGGCGTAGCTGTAGCTGCCTGGATGGAGGCTGTGAGCGAATAGATTAGGCCAAGAGTGACCGCACTGGTGACTGATTGTGCCTGAATGTCTGCTGTGACTGGCCTCAACACTGCCAGGGCTACATCAGACGTAGATGTCTGGGTGGCGATGTTAGCTATGGCCTGGATCAAGCCAGCTATGGAAAGCTCTACTGAGTCTGAGGCAAAGCTCTGAGCGTTTATGGCCGCTGATAAGGCACGAAGTACAGCTAGATCTATAGTACTGGTATTAGTCGCTGCAAGTATGTTTGCAATAGCGGTGATCAAACCTACTACTGTGAGGTCAACATCATCCGCTGTATAGCTTTGAGCCTGGATGTCTGCTGAAACTGACCTCAGTACGTTAAGCAATGCTGTTGAGGTGTTTGTTTGCCCTGTGATATTGGCAAGTGCGGTTTTGAGCAGTGCAAGAGTTATGGCGCTTGTGTTCGTGACTGCTTGAATGTCTGCAATGGCTGTTAATAGTAAGTTAAGTTGAGGTGTAGCTGTATTAGTCTGGGCCTGGATTGAGGCCGACAATGCTCTGAGCACAGCCAGGGTAGCAGAACTCGTGGAGCTGGCGGATTGGATATTGGCTGAACCAGTGATGGTCCCCCCTGCCGCCACATACTCATCTGCCCCAATGTCCCAGGGAGCAGAGCGGGTCTCGCCGTCAATGTCGTCGGTAAAGGATAGATATGGGTCGGATGAAAGGTCTGTGCCATAATCTTTTGCACCTGTGTCTGATGAATCAAGGTGGTAATTATCATTAACTTCGTCAACAAAAGTAAAGGTTTGATTAGCTCTGCCATAGCTACCCCAATCATCACCTGTATCATCGTCAGAAGCATTGTAATCAGATCCAGAAGCTAGACCATAAAAACAAGCAGATGAATATCCTTTACAAAGACAATTTTTGGCTAAGCATCTTAAAATCCCGTGGTTGTCAGAACCAACTGCGGTAATGTTATACGCGTATTGTGAGGACGATGTATCATCATCATTATCGATTGCTCTCCAACAATTAATAATAATGCTATTCCACATATACACAATACGACTAGAAAGAAATGGTTTAATGCCCCGTTCTGCATTTCGAATAATGCTGTACCCAATATATGTATAGTTACTATAAATATGTATTCCTGATGAACCAGAAGGCTTACTAGTACAGTCAATTTGCAATCCAAAAATCTTTGTATATTCTTCTCTAATAGCTAATGCGTCTCCAGATGTAACAACAATGCGGTAAGCGCTCGTATTCCACTTCCCATCATGCCTGTAGTTCTCGTTTGGGTCAGTCCAAATCTTGATGTATCTAGTATTATCAGTTGTCCAACCGTCAATGGTCACAGCAGTAGTGTCAGCAGCTCCTGTTGAGCACCTACAATCAGCAACAGCAATGAGGTCTGCCCCTACGAGGTCACCGTCACCAGACATAGAGGGATAATTCGATTGGGTACAGCTTCCGAAGTCCGCTTCCCAAGCAGCCAGAGACGAGTAATCCCCTCCGCCTCCTGTATCAACTATTTTTACAACTTCAGTTGCCATTTTAGCTCTTGGTCAACTCCGTTAAGGTTGCTGTTGTTCCTTGAGGTTTGTCGGTGATGCTGATCTTGTCGCTCGTAAGCTCAACAGTATCCTTTTGCAAAGCATCTTCAATTTCTTCAATATTGATTCTAAGTCTTCGTCTAGCTACAACATGCCTGATAGGTTCTGCTCTTGTCACAATTTGATAGCCAGGCGTCAAGCCGTAGTTCTGCAATCTTTCTACGACCGCATCGGCCAAAGATTGGCAAGCCTTAGTCGCCGTTGTCTCATCAGGGGCCTCAGCCATTACCCCTAGTCCTTGTGCTTCTGCAACATAACGAGTACCTATTTCAATCTCATCTTCTTTTACTATCTGTTCTAGCTCTTCAGGCTTTTTATCTGGAATACGTAAGATGTAAAACTTCTCCTTTTTCAGCTCTTCCTTACCCCACTTCCAGCCGTCAGGCTTGATAACTACAACGTCACCCTTCTTATAGCATCCTCGTAAATCCTTGACTGGATCAGGATTTGTTGTATCTGAGGATTTAATTAGCAATTCAGCCATTATTTACCTCCAAACGTTTAGCTATTGACTGCAATTTCTCTGTTGGTATTGACACTGTTGTCGATATTGCATTTGTCGCCTTAAGCAAATGGACTAAGGCTGCTCTGATGTCATCAAGCGACAGCCTTGAGAGCTTGGCTTTCAGCTCTTCTTCTTTTGCTTCAGCTTCGATTTCTTCGGCTGTTTTGAGCCTGATTTTGTTTCCATCTTTAACTAGCTTCCTGCGATCTGCGTACCTCATTCTTACCAATTGACTTCCCGGTACTTCGATCGCATGTAGGATAAAAACTCCGTTTTTCTCTTCAACCCAGATCTCGTCTAACGTAGCTAGGTCGATGATCTTCTTACCGTCAAACCTTAACCGCTCAAGACCTACTCCTTTAGGAAGCCGCCCTATCTCTGTAGGTCCGCCAATCTTGACAATTATGTCTTTGTCCAGTGTCGCTCTCATCAGCTAAGCCCAACCATAAATTGAAAATCCTTGTAAATAACCCGTGCCGCTAGTTGCACGTCCATGTATAGATATAGTATATGGGCCCGCACTCAATGTTGATACGTTTAGTGAGCCTGTGCTCGCCCATAATGGCCCAAACCCAGATATGTGTGCTTCAGATGATGTCAGTGATGATATTTTAAAATGTACATAAGTCTCAGCGGAGCCACCATCACCAGCTAAAGCTGCATACATTTGGAGATAATTAATGTTACCGGATAGATAGATGCGACAGTCAGTTAGCTTCACCTCAAGGCTGCTGGTCATACTCCATTCATTCCCATTGTGACGACAAGAGAACAATAGATGTCGCATTTTTGTCTCTTTGTCATTTATGTTAACTTGCAACGTGCTGAGCTGGGAGTCTATTCCTTTTAGATGTGCGGCCAAGTCATCAACATCATCAGCTTCAGGGACGGAAGCATCAGGAGAATACTGTGCTGGTGTAAAATCTATGTCTATCTTATCCCCATCAAGGTAGCTACCGTCAGTGAAATCCTGTCCGTACGGTTTATCATTAGACAGATCCCATATATTGAGCCAGGCAGTATTCGCTTCGTTTCGCAGCTTTAGGATATGATTGGTAGTGTCATACCAAAACATGCCTGCTATAGGGTTGCTAGGGGCAGACGCGCCGCTGAAGGTTGACTTCAGGGTTGCAAACATTGCCTTCATTGTACTGAGGTCTGAATCCCAGTCATTACTTGCCTGCGGGACATTGTCTGACCATGTTTGGCTCATGGCTCTCTCCTATTGACAAAATTTAAGTGTGTAATGCTCTACTAAAGCATACATCTCCCCAGTAGGGTCCGTAATTTCTATTTCAATCTGGAAATAACGTCCTGTCACTATGGCGGACAAGATTTCCATCTTCTCCACTTCATTAGTCGGAGGGTTAGTGTCACCGTATTTTAGCTTGATCTTCACCTGTGGCCCTGTTTCTAACTCGAAGTTATCTGACCATGACGTTCCTGGCGTCATCTGTGAGGACCAGCTCTCTCCAGCCGTGAGGTTATCTTCCCAGGCTGTTCCTGATCCTGTCACTACGATATCAGCCAAGACATAAACCATGTAGCGGTCTGAGCTGCCAAGATCATAAACTGGGGAAGTATAGCTCCCGCTCAAACTCCCTCCACTGTGTGAACACTTGAGATAATACTCGCTATTATAAGTCGTTTGCTCTGTGTTATCAAAAGTCCCACTGCTGTAATCGTTGGTCTCAGTATGCTGTACTGTCCATCCATCTGGGGGGTCTTTGAGACTGGCTGATGCGGACCTTGGCGTTTCTCCATAAAGGCCGTTGTTCGCAAGAGTGTTCGCGTAAAAGGTATAGCTCCCAGGCTTGACACCATATAGCGACAGGTTTGGGGCGCGATAAGCCCCAAGAAAAATCCCACCAGTCCAGGATGGGCCGAGGCGAAACTCGTAAAGCTCTACATCTGGATCGTCAACTCGATCGGCGTACAAGTTGACAGTATTTGCATTGACTATGGCATAGAGAGCGGCAAGGGATTCTGGTGTATCAGTCTTACCTTGAATTGTCTTGCTTATCTTATAGGCGTCTGACAAAGGCTGCTTAGTACCCCAGATAGAGACAGTCCTCAGCTTCAGATAATACGTGGTGTCTTCTTCCACTGGATCAATAACAAAATCATTGGTAGTATCAAAGATATGCCTGTATGTACTGTCGTCAAAGCTCTGCCACACCTCCACATGGCTAAACCAAGCATAGTCGACTGGGGGATCGAAACTAACCTTCCATCTAGTAAATGTCCTGAGCCTATAATAGTAAGTCTCTTCTTCATGAGAAACGTTGCTTACCGATGGAGGCGGATCGCTTGGATCGGGCAAAGTGGTTTCATAGACATCTTCGGTATTGATGTTGTAACTATCATCATAAAGTGTGTCAGACTCGTATTGTAGCCTAAGATCTATAAAACCGTCTGGCCTTACATCTGCTTCAACTACTCTCATAAGCTGATCTGACACGGAGATTGCGGAAGACGTAAGGGTAACTAAGTCATGTGGCTCTAGCTTTACTGCGTCGTCTCTTGCAGTTAATGAGATAGTGCGGTCGAGCTGCCATCGCTCAAGCCAATACGTAGCAAGTTGCCCCGCTGTTTCTCTATCTGTGAAGCCTGTCAGCCGTAAATCCTTGATATTCCCAGTTTCCTCACCGACAAAGAAAGAATCCTCTACATATTCGTTGTTGTCGGCTTTGATATAATATACTCTGAGCCCGTCTGGCCGGTCCCACATGGAATCTTGATCAACTGAGATCATTGCCTTGCCGTCTGGCCCCTGAACAATATGCTCATCGGTAATATCCATGACTGTGGACTCGCTAGTTGTGTCAGCATAATAGAGATAATACTTGCCATCATATTGAGTAATAGTGTGTCGAGCATGAAGCAGGATGGTCTTGAGGATGTCCCAGCCGGAAGATTGAGGGTTTGATACGGCCAGGTTGAGCTTCCATCCCTTTGTATCGCAATAGTTCGCTGCTGCTGTCCAGGAGGTAATGTCTATTTGTGATGCGCTTTTTCCCATTCCGTATCTTGTATTTGTTAGCCAATCGTAGGCAATTAGGACTGGATTTTGTGACCAACTGGTAGAACTATCACGGAAATCATAGAGTTTGCGGCCCTTCAATATGACTGTACGTTGGGGTAAGCTTTGAAAGTAATCTTGATCATATGTAAGGTGCCACACTATGTAACAAGTATTCCGCATATTGTCAGTCCACTTGGTATGGACAGCGTGAAGATTCGTATCGTAGGTCTGTGTCGCCGAACCTGAGTAGAACCAATATTCAGCGTTGCCGCCATATTCACTATAGAGCTTGTCGCCCAGGTAAGCAGCAGTAATAGAGTCGCATTCGCCTTCGCTGAGAGTCTGGACTATCCAGAGGTCCTTGAGGTCATCGCCAGCAGAATGGATATATACGTCATTACCGCCCACTCGCAATTGCCCATAAACTACCTTCAAGGGTTCGCTAGTAGAGCGAGTATTTAGCTTGAGCCCAGCAGATCCGCGGGTGAGTAAGTCGCTAGCATCCAGCTTAGGGGACTCTATGTCGGATCTAGAGACATAACCGCCAATGAGGCCACTGGCAAGGGCTATACCAGCACCCAGCCAGCCACCAACAATGGTTCCAGCGATCCCTCCAGCTATGCCTATGAGTTGTCCTACTTCTTTGCCCATCTATAGGCCTTCTCTATCTCGAAAAGTCTCAAGTTGACTAGCTCAACACCCTTGTCTTCAAGTGCTGTTAATACAAGCGTTTGTCCTGCATGAATACCGAAAACTTTTTCCCCACTTGCCTTCGCCCTAAGTTCTAGAATGTCTCCTGCCGAAGCCCTTTCCGGCGGTATTTCATCACCTAATTGCCCCAAAAGCTCTGAAAAGATAGCTTCAGCTTTTGTCTGATCCTCAATCCATAACTGAGGATAGCTTTCTTTTGTGATACTTCTAAATGCTGTTGGTGGGTTAACGCCGACATGCTCAGCAGCACACATAATCAGGCTTAGGCAGTCAAAGCCTTCTTTTCTGCTCCACCCTCCAAGCTTGTAAGGAGCCCCTCTGAATTTATCTGTCAAAAGCCTGATATTCATGACTTCGGCTGTCTCCCCCACCAGATTTCCTTGTCCATTATGGACGGTAGCCACCGGAAGCCACCAAAATTAGCGGTATTGCCCAGGGCTGAACACCGCGCATAACTGCGATCACACCAAGTTTCAGAACCTGTATACCCACATTCTGGCCCTTTAAACACGCGCCATCTACATGACGCAGGATGACGAGAGAGTGGCTTACGAGCCCACTGCACATTCATATCCGCAATTGTCATCACCAATTGGGACTCGTCTAATGACCACTTGTCAATCTGCCCGTTAAACAGTATTATAGCCCCTGCAGACATATCTTGGCCTGGGTTGTTGTAGAGATATGAGATCTCGGCGTCTGAAAGTGCTCTATCATATATTCTGACCTCATCAATCCAATATTCTGACGGGGGGTCTGGCCTACCTATCCTAAGCTGATAACCCGTATCAAGAGTTGCCCCCACTAGGTCTTTTGTGGCGACAAGTTCTGCGTTAACATAAAGTTTGACCTGAGAGCCGTCATAAACGCCTGCCAAAAACACCCAATCGGTATTATTGTTGTGATTATATCTAGCTAGATACGATGTACCACCTTGCGCTATCCCAAAATTCCAATAATTAACACTGCTATAAAGCAGCCATCCTGAGTTAACCCAATTGTTTCTTACGAAATTGTGGTAATCCCCATGGCTAGCAACCTTCGCCCAAGCACAGGCAGTTACATAGCTAGATGATAGCGGGATAGATGATGGTAAATTTACATAATCACCGGATGCGTCAAAATCTAAGCAATGTCCGCTAACACCAGATGCCCAAGTGGGATCACCATATATAGTCCCATCATTCCCATTCCCACTTCTATCGTGCAGGGTTGTCCCCGATCCTTCATCAAAATCATAAGCCGCCACCAAACCCCAAGGCTGGCCAAGAATATGCCAATCATTGTCCATTAACACCTGCCTCAATATGACTGGCGACCCCTGCGGTGTACCACCGACAAAGATTGACGTAAGAACTGAATTGAGGTTGTCCAGGGTAATGTCAAATCCATCCACCATACCAGTGGAATTATACCTAATAGAGCCAACCTGCATACCTATGGGCTCATAGGTGTTGCCGTTATAGTTGATCGGAACGTCGCAGTTTGTGTATCTGTAGGTCGTGCCGTCGATAGTCATCTCTAAGAGAAGAAACGGCCTCAACTCTTCAGCAGCTAACGCACTCAAGACATCTGTATTTATGCTACGCATTTAATAACCCCTGAAGTTTCAAGCCTGTTCTGTAAAGCGTAGTTACGAAATTCTCAAAGCTCATTATATCTTCAGCAAATCTGCACCTGACCTTTAGGTATCCTGAGAAATCAAAGGTTATCCTTTGACCGGAACTAGGGGCTGTGGTGAACTCGCACTTGTCGGCCCCATCTGCTCCGCCCCCTGAGGTAAATGTCCAGTTAGTACCCTCTGTCTGCGACACCCCATCTATGTAAAGCGTCCTAGAAGTTGCACTCTTTGAGGGCAGATTAAAAACCGTGGTGGAACCATCTCCTGTCCCTACATACTCGCCTTCATATGTATTCGAATAAGGGTGAAACCAATTGAAAGCTTCATACGAACCGCTTCGATCCAAGTAAAATTGCCATAGAGTACGAATGTCAGACTGACTAAGTCCGTTGAACCTGAGCGTAATTATCCTTCTAGGGTACAGCCACTTGCGCTTGCGCTGTTCTTCACCCAGGTTGTCAAAATTGCTTATCAGCGTCTTGAACGCTATCTCTTCTATCAGAGGATAAACAGCGCTGACTGTATCAGGGAACTTAGCCATTTACAGCACCCCTCTTAAAGTCTGTAGAAGCTGGCCGTTCGAGCGCACGTCTTCAATAGATGCGCCCACCACAACGGCTCTATTCCTTCTTATGGCATCAGCAAAACTTTGAGAGTCAACTGCGTATATCGTAATATTGGTAGTTTGAGCTGGTGCTACTCCTTTCGGAAGCACTGTTTCACCTCTCTGAAGGATTGCCGGAAATTCATCAGCACCGAGACCTGAATGCAGCTTAGGGGCATGAGCAAATAGTGTAGCGGGCACTGAACGCATCGGGGCTGGGGTTTCGCCTACAATCCCACCTCGATGAAAGAAAAGCCCGCCACCCATTAGCTGTCCGCCTAGCCATTCACCAGCCGCAGGTATTACCTGGCGCACAAACATTTGCCCCAGTACATCTGCAATGGCCCGCTGTATTGAAGTCAAGAACCCGCTTATATAATCGCCAAAATCCTTAAAATTTCCGCGCATAACGTCAAAGAAGAAATCACTGAAAGCATCTTGCATTCGTTCTGCCGTATGTTGAGCCAGGTCAACCAGTGTGTTGAATCTGTCACTTGATGTCTCAGTAACTTCTTCTACTGATTTTAGATACTGTCTAGTAAAGTACGTGTCTATAGCATCCTGTGCGTCTTTCATGCTAGCTGTCTCTTTTTCCCAAAACTGAAGACGCTTAGAATAGTCTTCCTCTCGTGCGCTTACTGCTTCTTTTATCAGTCCAATGACGCGCTTCATGTGATCCTCGTACTCTTTTTCTTCGTCACTTAACTGTTGCACCGTAGAGACAATCTGAGCTAACTTATCTTTGGCTTCTTTTGACTCATCTTGCTTGACCTTTCTCCTGATCGCTTCTATCCGCTCTAGCAGGTATTTCTCAGACCGCAGGTCTTCGAGTGTTTGTTTGAGGAGTGCTAGTTGTCTACTGTACACCTCTACATTATGCTTAGCTTCATAGTATGCACTTCCGTATTTTGCTCCTCCTTTTGGGTGTACTGATGTCTCGAATTCTTCGACTATCCTTTTTGCTGTGTTTAGCTTCGCTTGCAGAGCTGTTATTCTAGTAGTTAGATTAGCCTCTACAGATGATGTAGTCTTCATGAACGTGTTGACCTTGTCCATCATGTAGAGTCCAAGCCCTAATACCTTCATCGGAGCTCCACCGAATAGCAGTGCACCTACTAGTCCAGCTCCTTTCACAGCCTCGGCATGCTGCTTAGTGAAATCAATTATCTTAGCTATTCCCTTGGTTATCTTTTCAATGGCTTCTGGTGCTCTTTTTAGACCAGCCGTGAGGAACTCCGCCCATGTTGAAGCTACCCTTC
>Ga0209834_10000684_pt1 | contig 20242 bp, 20 predicted proteins | sample Mar14236cmmetaG_FD_184134 | JGI IMG/M metagenome (GOLD analysis project Ga0209834, IMG submission 184134) | Marine hydrothermal vent microbial communities from Guaymas Basin, Gulf of California to study Microbial Dark Matter (Phase II) - Marker... ...
CGGAAAAAATGGAGCGGGAAACGGGATTCGAACCCGCGACATCTACCTTGGCAAGGTAGAGCTCTACCACTGAGCTATTCCCGCAGTAGGAAGTAAAAAGTTTAAGCACTGCTTCCTGTGTCAAGAATTTTGCACGTCTATTATTTTATATAATAACTAAAAAAACAAATTACGCAATAACGTATTTGCTGGATTCCTTCTGGAGCTTCTTTCTCCATACATCAAAAGTCAACCACCACAATATATCTTTAGCATAAATGTCCTTTCCCGAATAATATCCTTGCACCATATTATGAATATTTTCATAATCGAAATATGGATATTCTCGAACTTCTTTACTATGCATAGTATCTTGGACATATTCCATGTTATTCATTAGAAATAGTTTTGAATAATCAGTTGTTTGAAATACCTGAAAACGTTCATATACTTTTCCAAATATATGTGACATATAATTATTGTATGTAAAAGGAATGATACTATAACCTTTCACAAGTGGAAATCTCTTCAGTTTCGTCTCTCCCTTCTTCATAATTGTCTTATATATTTTATTCTTCGAACGATATTTTGATGATAATGATAAAATTTTTCTAAGAAAAGATGGTTGTAAAAACGGCATATAATTATAGATAATACCATCCAAGCGCGATTGGGTTAATGACCCTAAAATGCTTGTTCGTGTTCTTATAGTAAAAAGATCAACCCAATTCCCAGCTCCTATTTCCTTGATAGGTGGCAAAGTATCAATATGTTCTTTGATTTGTAGCTCACAAGATTTCATCATCAATTTCATTAATTCCTGTTTGAATATATTCGGTTTTGAAATAACTAAAAATACTAACACCTTTTTGTAATTCCTATTTAATATTGCATCCTGACCTTTAAGAAACAACCATTTTGCGAAACTTCTTGTACAATATTCTCCTTTCCCACCATCTATTAATAGATGATTTTTATCTAATAATTCATAATGATCTTGCTCATAAAAAAAGTAACCATTTATGTATGCGTGCGTCTGAAGTACATATTCTGTAAAATTATCGATTTCACACTCTATAGATGGAATTAGGTTTGAAATTGTTTTGTGGGTAAAACCAAAATTTATTGCAAGCTTCTTTGCGATTATTACGTCTGGAAAATTACTATCCCCATAGGTATAAGCGCTCCATTTTTTCCTGTCTTGTTGAAGCAATATTGATAAGAGCACCCGTGAATCGATACCGCCAGAAAGACCTAATATTAATTGTATATCCTGTTTAATGCCTAGTGTGTTAATTTCTGAAATTAACTCAAAATAATTTCTGCCAGGTATTTTAAAGGCATATTCCGGTAACCATGGTTTGTTATATTTGGTAAAATTATTATCTTCATATCGTGCTGTGCCTCCTGGTCCTAACCTCTGTGCATTTTTAATGAAACAATCATAGGTTAATGGATTTACACAAAGCCAACTGCTACTAAAGATTTCAAAATCGATCTCGGGTTCTTTAATAAAAGGTATGAGCCAGTCTAATCTTGTAGAAAATGCAATATATTCTTCAGTTTGTGTAAAAAACATATCACGCATTCCAAGCTGGTCGTTTCGTATTCTTAAGTTGCAGTTTTCCCATTCTACAATTATAAAATGCCCGTTTAGGTTACGAATATTGTTGTTTTTCTTTGATAGGAATCCTTCCCAATCATGAAAATCCATTAAGTGAAAAGAGTTATCTTCGTACGAAATTCCTGTTCCACAAACCATCCAACCGGAATCTGTATTCCGATCATATTTATAAAAACTGTTTCTGTGTCCCTTACCACATGCAAAATAATAGTCTTTGGTCTCAACTGAAAATTTTTCTTTTCTGCTGAATTGATAATAACTCTTTTCAGGTAAAACAACCTGTTTATTTTTCTTTAAAATCCCAAATATCCAGCTCATTGATAACTTTCCTTTCTTTAATATCTCAGTATCGGCTCTTTGTCAAAATAATATCCCAATATCTTCCCTGCGAGTTTTGCAGCAATGTCTGCACCCGATCCACCCTGCTCCACAAATACAAGCACGACAATCTCTGGATCATTCATTGGTGCTATCCCAACGAACCAGGCATGTGTATCTCCATAATAATTTTCTGCAGATCCCGTCTTTCCACCAACCATTATATCTTTAACTCGAGCCATACCACCAGTTCTTCCTTTTGCGTTGACCGCTTCATATAAAGACTGTTTCAAAATATCGAGCGTGTTCTGAGAAATGGGTAGCCTTAATTGCGGATATTTAAAATTTTCTGTTATTTCATACCTGATGGCATAATCTACAAAATGTGGTCTGTGTACAATTCCGTTGTTGGCAATGCCGGCATAAAAACATGCTAAGGATAAGGGCGTGAGAAGCACTTCACCCTGCCCGATACAAAGATTCAGCAGGTTGCCCCTGGTCCATCCCAATTTTCCATAATTTCTGTCATACCATTCCGAAGTTGGAAAGAAGCCCTTTCTGCTGCGAATTTGGTCAACAGGAATGCTTTCCAGAAGATTGCAGCTCTCAACAAATTCCTTAAAATCATTCAAGTCGATCATTTCAGCGATCTTGTAAAAATATGTATCACAAGACTCTCTTATTGCATCGAGAAGATTCATTTTTCCGTGACCTTTCTCTTTCCAACAACCGAAAAATCTTCCTCCATATTCTACCCCACCTTCACAATCTACTAGAATTTCGTAGGGTTCAACCAAGTTCTTTTCCAATGCATAAGCAGCCACAACGAGTTTAAAAACCGACGCTGGTGGGTATGCTGCATTCATCGCTTTATTCAGTAATGGATTGTTTTCATCCTCTACTATCTGGTTCCAATAATCCTCATTCATTCCTGTGACAAAATAATTTGGGTTATATTCCGGTGTGCTCACCATTGCTACAACTCCGCCGGTTTTGCAATTCATTACAATAGCCACAGCCGAGTTGTCTTTAGGTAGCAATCGGGCAATTTTTTCTTGAAGATTTTTGTCGACCGTAAGCACAAAGTCTTTGCCTGGTAGAGATTGTTTTCCCGCATTTTCCTTCATTAGTCCGAGCGGACGACCTGTTGCGTCCACTTGAATAATATCGTATCCCTTTTCTCCTTTGAGCTCTGCTTCATAGCATTTTTCCAAGCCCACTTTCCCAATATAATCCGTCTTAGAATAATCGCCACCCTTGTGCTGCTGGTATTCTGCTGATGACATTTTTCCCACATATCCAATATAATGAGAGTTGAGGTCATAATACCTGATTGCTTCTGGCTTAATAATAACCGCCGGATATGCTTCGCACTGCTCTTCTAGTATAATTGCCGTTTCCATATCAACTTTATCCCTGACAAGAATCGGTGCAAATTTGAAAAATCTGTGTTTGTATATGAGCTCGGTAATTTCCTCTACTGGAACTCCAAGATTTATCGAAACGAACCTTGCTACGCTATCGACATCAGTAATTTCTTTTATATCAATATAAACCGAAAGAGAAGGTATGTTCTCTGTAAGTTGCTGCATATTGCGGTCGTACAGGATGCCCCGGCGTGCAGGTTTTTTTATGATACGAAAGTAGTTCTCCTCGGCGATTTCTTTATATTCATTGCCCTTTATGACCTGTGTCTGAAATAAAAAATAGGTGAGAATAAGAAAAAGAACCAGTACTAGTATCAGTAGCTGGTCAGCTTTTTTCAGCTTTCTTTTCATTTTTGGGTAAAGCTTAGTTTAAGATGGTCTATCAGGTATAAAAGAAGAATTATTATGAGCGAATACGCGGAGTTATATAGAGTAAGAACCATTATCTTTCCAAATGCCTGCGCATCACCTGCGTTAAATACTAGGAATATTAATGATGAAAATAAAAAATAAAATAGGTTTGTTGCAAGAATCAGCGCAGCTCCTACTCCCGCCAACTGCCTGCCGAGCAATTTCTTAAGCTTGCCGAGTGAAAATGCAATAATGAGGAAAAGTAGAGACGAAACGCCAAAGGACGATGGCTGATTTAGATCTATAATAATGCCAAGTAAGAAGGCAAGCACAAAGCCCGAAATATTCTCGCGTGTGATGCTGTAATAAATAATCAGAGGTAAAAAAAGGTTGGGAATCGTTTCCCACAATCCCAGGGAAGCTGCAAAGAAATATTGAAAATAGACCGTGAATACAGTAACAAGAACGAGCGAAATCATTGCTTCTCCCAAACAAGGCACAGAGGTGTTAGTTCCATCTGCTGTCCCTGTGGATTATCTCGCATAATTTCTTCAAGAAGCTGAGCATCAACACCTGCGGACTTGCCAATAACCCACGATCCGCCAATGTCATTAATATCCATGATAGCAGCTTCGTTCCCTGTTGTTTCATAAATCTTCCGGCATATCTCATCTGTATGAATGGGTCCTTTTATAACAGTTGTGTTATAGGGTGGCACTGGAGAGGTGTGAGCTGCATCGACTAGGGCTGCCTGTTTGCCGGCAACGCGGTAAAATATTCCATGAATCCCAAACAATTTCCCGATGGCTCCGGCTATAGATGCTACGATTATTCTGACGTGTCCGCACTCGTCTATGGCACATTGCATGCTTGTTTTGGAGCGTAATCCAACGCCATAGGGCACCTTTCCCACGCAGCGCCAGAGAAGTTTTGATAGAAGCCCGATCTTGATCTCATCTTCCAAAACAGCCCTTCCCTGAGTGATCGCCACAGGGCTTTCGCTCATGATAACAATATCGTTCTTCTTTCGTTTTCCTTCAGTATATTCCAGAACGATATCTATAATATTATCTTCCGGGGTTAATATTTTTGTTTTGATCGGCTGCCGCAAATAGACCTTCGTGCCGACCATTCTTTCTGTGATATTATTGCCCATATTTCTGTATTATTGCCACTACCTCGATATTTGCCAGATTTACAAAAGGTTCTATCTCTGCTCTTGTGAAAAAACCTTCGCTGCTCTGCTCGATCTCAACGATCTTTCCAAATGGAAGTTCCGGAGGGTAGATCGAGCTCAATTTTGATGAAACGATCACGTCTCCGGTCTTCAAATCGCTTCCAACCTTGATCTTTTCAAAATATATTTTCCCATTTAATTCCGTCTCTACAATGCCATGTATCCTGCTTCTGCTGTCTATCGCACCAAGTCTAAAATATTTATTGCCGAACGTCTGTACTACAGCATAGTTTACGTAAACAGCTATTATTTTTCCGACAAGTCCTTTTTCGGATATAACCGGCTGATTGGTCTGTATGTTCTTGTCCTTCCCTGCGTCAATAATGAGAGTTTCATAATTTAGAAACGATCCTGTCCCCACGACATCTGCTATCAAGAATTTATAGCTGGAAATATCAATATTCGAAACCAGTTCTTCAAACCTCTGCTGTTCTTGAAGCTCCTCTTTAAACATTCTCAGTTCGTTCTGTGCAAGAAAGAGCTCTCTCTGCAAATAATTATTCCTTTGATACACATTTGAGAGATTCTTTATATATGTGATACTTGATGAAAATGGTAACAGAAGTGTGTTGCCGACAAATTGTGCTTTTTTTATTCTCTCCTCATTGTTTCCAATTATAAAAAAAATTGAGAAAACAAAAAGGATACCGAAAACAATGTTTCTTCTGGTGAACATAAAGACCCGTATAAAATTTGGTCTGCTCTCTTATACGTTTGGTAAAAGGACTTTTTCGTATTCTTCGAGATTATCCAAAATCTTGCCACATCCCATGACCACGCTTATTAGGGGCTCGTCCACAAGCGTCACCGGAAGATTGATGGTCTCCTGTATCCTTCTATCAAGCCCTTTGAGCAGGCCTGCTCCACCAGTCAAAACCACACCTCTATCAGCTATATCTGCAGAAAGCTCCGGTGCTGTTTCTTCGAAAAGGCGTTTGACTGCATCTACGATCTTGTTCACCGTGTCTGCTAACCCATCCCTGATCTCTTCGGAGGAAATTTTCATAGAAACAGGATATCCTGTGATCAGGTCTCGCCCGCGAACTTCCATGGTCAGCTCGTCTTCAAGTGGACAGGCCGAACCGATCTTCATTTTTATTCTTTCCGCGGTTGACTCTCCAATATAGAGATTGTGTTTCCTTCTGAGATAAGCAACTATTGCTTCATCCATCTCATCGCCACCGATTCGAATTGAGTTGTGGTCAACAATATGAGAGAGTGAAATGATCGCGATCTCTGTGGTTCCTCCACCGATATCTATGATCATATTACCATACGGTTCGTGTATCGGCAGTCCAACACCAATCGCTGAAGCAAGTGGTTCGGAAACAAGATATACTGTCCTTGCTCCAGCATGTTCTGCTGATTCTTTGACCGCTCGCTTCTCTACCTCTGTTATGCCCGAAGGTACCGCAACGATCACCCTGGGTCTGATCAAAAATTTTTTCTGCTGGGACTGAAGGATAAGGTGGCGGAGCATCGTTTCCGTGATCTCAAAGTTAGCGATAACTCCGTCTTTCATTGGTTTGATCGCCACAATCTCTTCAGGTGTTTTTCCCAGCATCTCTTTTGCTTTGCTTCCAATTGCAATAACCTTTTTGGATTCAGTTTCCAGGGCTACCACCGATGGTTCGTTAACGACAACCCCGTGCCCTTTCAGATACACAAGCGTGTTCGCTGTTCCAAGGTCAATCGCCACATCATTTGTTAACCAGTTTAAAATAAAATCCCAAAACATTGATTCTCCTTAAAAAATTGCATGTCGTTTACTTATTAGTTCATAATCTATTATGGTAAATTCTTCATCCAGAATTGAAAAGATAATATTAATATCCGCATTCCCCTCATTTTCTGGAATATTTACAAAATTCTGTTCCCGCAGCTCGTTGGTATCTACATTTATCATCAGATAAGCAAGCGGCTGGTTTCCTTCCCCAAACGGTGCAAATATTCTGTGTATCTCTCTCAGTTTATTTACCTCAAGCTGTTCTTCACCAAGTACATAATCTATGTATATCTTTTTTGATTCCCTTTGAAGATTATGAATCTTTTTATACTGTTCCTCTGCCAGAACTTGCAGCTTATCATGAATTTTCGAATAGTCTTTTGCGTGGCAGGTAAATCCTGCTGCTTCCTTGTGACCCCCGTATTGTAGGAGATAAGGTTCGATCTTTTTCAAGAAGTCCAGCCAATTAAAGCCGGATGGGGCGCGTGCTTCTGCTGTGAGAACATCGTCTTCCCATTTTGTGAGCACCAAGCTCGGTATTCGATAAGTGTCCGTAATGTATGATGTTGCAACCCCAAGATAGTTTGCTGATATGACACCTTTGTGATCGCAGTATATGAAAAAATGAGTCTCTTCCTTTTTATATTCAGATTCAATAAAGTCTTTAACTTTTTTTACTTGTTCTTCGTTGTTGTGAAAGCGCTTTTCTAGAGTTGAATAGATTTCTTTGATTTCAGATTCCTTTTGCGTGAGAAGGATTTCTGCCCCAAGATGTTTTCCGTCCACTTCCCTTCCTAATGTAAGCAAAAGAATAAGCTGGCGTACTGCTTTCCCTCTTGAAAGACTATGGGTTTTCTCTGCATAAAAATGGAAAAACGGGTTTTCAGACTGCTCAAAATTATAATATAGATGCTTTGCATAGATCCTGTTATCGTCAACAAGCGGCATTCTGTCTGCAATAGTGCCAAGTCCCGCAAGCAAAGGGTACACCGGTTCTGTGGGAATGCCCGTCATCTGAGATAACACCTTCACAACATTCAGTACAACTCCTGCTCCAGCAAGATGTTTAAATGGAAATCTGTCGTTTCTTTTGTGGGGGTCGACTATTGCTGATGCCTGAGGGTGTTCTCTCGTTATTTTATGATGGTCGAGAATTATCGTTTTAATACCTTTCATTCTGAGAAGCGCTATTGATTCAACTTCTGAAATACCTATATCAACAGTAATAACTCTCTTGGTGCCGTCTTTCAGAACCTTATGAATAAAATTCTCTCTCATCCCGAATTTATCAAATTCTCTGTTGGGTATGTAATAGGAAATATTCTTCGCACCAAGTTTTGATAAAAATCTGTATAGCAGAACCGTGCTTGTGATCCCATCAACATCATCATGCCCGAAAATTGTGATTTTGTCACCTTCTTGGATATTCGCTAATATTTTTCTTGCTGCTCTTCGTGATCCGCTTAAAAGATTGGGATCGTTGCACTTGTCAAGAGTAGGATTTAAAAATTTATCTACATTCGTTATCTCTCTGCTCATGATAACAGACGAGACAATATCTTCAGTTTGATGATTACGAAGAAACCAATTATCTTTCAATTTTCCTTAGTTCCAATATTCTTTATATTTCGGGTCTAATTTTGGAATTTCCTTGTCTTTCTTGTAGCGTTTGGGGTTTCTCCACCAATCTGTTGATGCGAATCCAAAGGAGATACGCAAAAACTCATCTTGATATATATTTTTATCAATTGACCCTCGTGTGCCGTAGGCAAGAGACACGCTTAATCTGCCCTGGTTGAGAAGCATTATTGGTATATCAAATCCTGCTGTAATCGCTTTTTCATCAATATAATTCCCGTTATGTTTGCAGGATAATTGTCTATAATATCCGCCTATCCGCATTGGTATCTTCCAGAAGAAATCTTTTTTTGGTGTATAGGAAAATCCAAGAGAGACCATACTTGTATTTCTGTAGTTCATAGTTGCAATATTTGTATCTTTCCAGAATGTATAACGTAGATTCGTCTCCGCATAGAGATAATCTGTCACTTCCATACCGATACCGAGTCCTGTCTGCATGGGAATATCATATTTTGATGTTGTGCTACTTGTATAATCATAATTTGAATTGCTATAGTATTCAACTTTATACGTATCCTCAGAATGTAATTTTACTGCTGTCTGGATGAAACCGCCAAAGGAGAATGCTTTATATGGAAAAGTAAATCCTAAAGAAAAATTTACACCATCCATAAGAAATCCTTTGATCTCCCTCGTATCGATCATGTCAGTATCAGAATAATCTACATACAGATCCTCAATACGACTGCCAAAGATATAGTTCACATTCACACCAAGTCCAAAAACACCTATCCTTTTTGCTAGATAGAAACCAAGCTGATTAAGGGAACCAAATTTCTGGTCTTTGACCTCATACTCTCCGACTATCCCGACAGAATCTAACGCTGTATCCAGTCCAAAATAGTACTTTTCAAGATAGGATATTCCTAGAACGGTTCCTTTGGCAACGGGAACATACATCGCTGCATAAGGTATGCTGGATACTTTGTTAGTATAAGAATTATTTGAATCTTTAAAATATGTGTATCCGAAATCTATCTGGGTCGAGAAGTTTGCTTTGTTAACTGTAGTAAGAAGAGCTGGATTTATTATCGAGAAATTCTTTCTAAATATCGAACTAATTCCGGTAAATCCCATTCCAGAACCAAAACTATCTGCTCCGAAATGCTCTTCAACAAATCCGTTTGGAGAAAACATAGATGCTCCGAACAAAGGAACTGCCAGGCAACAAAATAGGAGACTTATTATTATTTTTCTATAAAACATAGTACCTCATTTATTCTAAAACTGGTTTTGTATAAATAATGCGAAGAGCGGGTGTGCTGTTCTCAAACAATTCCACAAATGAATAATCCTTATTCTCTTGGGTTGAGACTAATGCTATATAAGGATTTGAGAGATCGCCCCTGATCATCCCTTCCAGTAAAGGTGTAATAGTAATAGAAGAAAGAGAATCATTTTTTCTGAAATACGAAGTTGGTGTTGTTGAAATATACGTACATTCGTCAGTTTGGGTATCAGAAACATAATAGGGAATTATTGAAATGTAGTCATTATCAACATAAGAATTTTCGACCATTAAGGAATCTATCTGCAATTCAGCTAAATTTATACTGTACTGCTTTAACCGATCAAGTGAAATCCCAAGCTGAGTATAAATAGAATCCACATGCACTTTCAGAATAAGCCGGGACGGTGGCAGGTTCGCGATGATCATTTTGCCTGGATCATAATTTTTCTGCATGTTTTCATCGAACCCTATGAAAGCATCCCTCGTCGTTCCGAGCAACAGAGTATCTTTTTTGCCTGTTTCGGCACCAATTGCAACAATTTTCAGTTTAGGTCCATTATCATTGGAATTGAATGTATAGAACTCAACGAAATTATCAACCGCATCGGGAGCATCGAGAAGCATGCCATAGTTAAGTGTATCATTAATAATCCAATCCTTAACTATTGTTGAATCAAAAGGAATGTAAAAAGAATCAGCATCAGTTACAAATTCAACTGGGGTAGTAAAATCTTCATAGTCATCCGTACCAATGCTATCCCAAGTTGTTGAACCAACCGACCAATCAATGAGAAGTTTGTATGCATGAATATTTATATCTGTTTCGAGGTGTGACTTCCTTTCAAAGAGGATTTCACAACTTTCAAACGAGGTGGAATCAAGCCATGTTGTATCCGGTAATGTACCGAACCTCATCAAGGATCTGGTTTTTACTCCATTGAAGTTTCCGACCAGCATCACGGAATTTGAAGAATAAATTCCAATCGTATCCGTGAATGATCTTTCAAAAGTTAAAGCATTTGAAATAGTATCTGATACTATCACAACATCCTGATCGTACCCCATGTAATTATTTTTTTGAGTACATGAAACAATAACGACCAAAAGTACGAGAATCATAATTGAAATAAACTTATTCATATTGAAACCTTTTCTTATCTAAAATAATATAAACATAACAGTAGTCTTTATAGGCATAGTGGATTTGTGGAAAACACTACAGGATGCCTGAAAACATTATGTTTCGCAGCATAATATCCTGTGGAAGAAATTGTTGATAAACTGGACTTATTCACACGGAAGAGTGATAAATCTAATAATATTAACTCAGTCACGGGTTTACGCACACCATTGCACACAGTTTGTGGATAACTTATTGAATAACCATTTTTCATTTTTTATTGGAGTATCATTTCTGTGATTTCTTTTATTTTGCTTTTGAGATTATTATCTTTATCGATCTTTTGAGAGATGATCTTTTTTGCATGAATAATAGTGGTGTGATCTTTCTTATTATAATGATTAGCGATCTCAAGCAAAGAAATATGTGGTATGAGTTTTGCAGACAGATACATTGCGATCTGGCGAGGAAAAGCGATCTCCTTCTTTCGTGTTGGTTCTTTTATCTGGTTTTTTCCTATTTCAAAATATTTTGCTACTTCCTCCTGAATAAGATCAAGAGTGACAGGACGCTTACGATTTGCCATCATATCTTCGAGTATTTGCTTTACATAAGCAAGTTCGATCTGGTGTGGTTTGACTTTTTTATATGATGAGAAGGCAAGAATTTTTATGAGAGAGCCCTCAAGCTGTCGAATATTATCATCAAAATTTTCTGCAATGAACTCAAGAACTTCGGGTTTCAAAGTGATATTTTCTTCGACACATTTCTGTCGCAGGATAGCAACGCGTGTTTCATAATTTGGCCGCTTTATATCAGCAAGAAGTCCCCATTCAAATCTTGAGATAAGCCGGTCTTGTAACTTCTTGATCTCTTTGGGAGGACGGTCGCTTGTAAGAATGATCTGCTTTTTGGCATTATAAAGTGTATTGAATGTATGAAAGAATTCTTCCTGACTTCCTTCTTTTCCGGCAAGGAATTGGATGTCATCAATCATTAGGATGTCGTATGTTCGGAACTTCTTTCTGAAATTTATTGTAGTATTTGTTTGGATTGCAGAGATCATCTCGTTTGTGAAGTCTTCGGTGGAAGTATAAAGAACACGTTTGTTAATTTTGTTATTTACTATTGAATTGCCAACTGCCTGCATGAGGTGCGTTTTGCCAAGCCCGACACCGCCGTAAATAAACAGAGGATTGTAAATTTTACCGGATTTGTCGGCGACTGCTTGTGCGGCAGAAAAAGCAAAATGATTATTATTGCCGACCACGAATCTCTCAAATGTATATCTTGGATTGAGACCATTATCTTTAGAGGAACCGGTAACAGACGATTTCGAAAATGAGTAATTGCCTGGAGCTTCTGAAGCAGAACCAATGAAATCAACGGAAAATTTTTCTGCGGTGAGATTATATGCTATTTCCTCGATGAAAGATTTATAATGTTGGTCAAGCCAGTCTGCAAAGAATTTGGTGGGAGCTTTTACTGTGAGTGTATTGCCAACAAGACTGAATCCATTTGTTTTATCAAACCATGTAGAATAGGTTTGAGGATCTACCTGAACTTTTATCTCATCGAGAATCTGTTTCCACAATCCTAAAGATCCAGCCATAGACAGTTATCAACCTTTTATGTTACTAAATATCAGGGAGATACGAAATCCACTACAATGTTATCCACATAATTATCAACAGTTTGTAAACAGTTGTAATTAGCTATTATTCAGGAGGATACAAAACTAAACACCATCTGAACAATTTGGTTATCCACATTTTTGTGAATCTCACACTCTAAAAATTTTTTCAAAAAAGGGAGTTTTATATAACTCCTGTCAACAAAAATTTCCATATCGGCAAATTTTATATCTCCCGGTTCAGAAATCCCGTTAATTTATACATAAACTAATGGAGAATAATTTCCGTTTATTCCACAACTTATACATACTTGGAGGGAGCGAAAAACTTGACATTCATAATAATGAAAAAGCAAATTAACGAAAGAAAAATATTAATAATTTTAAATGAAATGAGTAACAAAAAAAGCTGGCATATACTAATTACGAGCAATTCTTCGACTGGAGTGAAGGGGTTTCATGTATCGAAACCATTGATTCTTTTCCTTGTGATTTTTGTTTCGGTCTTTGTCATCACCACCGGAGTGATAACATATTTTTTTGTCAGCAGCGAGATTGACAGGCACCAATTACGAGAGCTTCAAGATCATAATATTAAACTCAAAACAGAGATGACGAGAATAAATTCCCTGCTCGACACCATGCAATCCGAGCTGGAGAACGTTCAGGAAAAAGATAAAGAAGTAAGAGAGCTTGAGGGATTGCGTTCAATCGATGATGATATTCGCCAGATGGGTGTTGGTGGTATTCAGTATTTTGACTCGACATTTTTCTCTGTGGACAAGGAACTCTTTGATATACATAATAGTGTTCTGAACAAAATAGATGCTTTCACACGACAGATAGATTTTGAAAAATTCAGCTTTTCTGAAATCTCAAATTACCTTACAGTAAAGAATACAATCTATAGCCACACCCCTTCGATAAAACCGACCTATGGGCGGATTTCACAAGGGTACGGATACCGGGTTCATCCAATCTATGATGTAAGGCATTTCCATCATGGAGTTGACATTGCGAACAGGGAGGGCTCTGTAATCTATGCTACAGCGGATGGTAAAGTTGTCGATAAGGGCTATCACAAAGATTATGGATATTATTTGCTGATTGATCACGGATATGGCTATAAAACCTTCTATGGCCATTTTAGGAAGAGGTTTGTAAACACAGGACAGGAAGTAACAAAATATCAAATAATCGGAGAAATGGGCTCGACCGGAACATCAACAGGTTCTCACCTTCATTACGAAGTGCGGTTTTACGGCAAGAGCACCAACCCGATAAACTATTTCAATAAAAAGAAATCTACGATTTATGTAGATAAAAGATATCTTTCATAACGATTTTATCGTATCTTGAAAAAAGCATTTATTTTCTGTAATAATAACTATATTGATTTTGCCATGGGCTTTGTTTTGGATGGCACGATCATAGCCGTGGACGGAGGTGCAGATTTCCTTCTCAGCCAAGATATTATACCCCAAGTTCTCATTGGAGATTTTGATTCCATATCAGATAATTCTTTGGACGAACTGAAGAAAAAATCAGAGATTTTGCAGTTTTCCAAAGAAAAGGATAAAACGGATAGCGAGCTCGCTCTTGATTATTGTGTTGATGAGCATTATAATTCAGTAACAATGGTCAATGCGGTGAATGGTCGGCTCGAGCATTCGCTGGCGAATATTTTTTTAATAGAAAATTTTGTGCAAAAAGGGCTTTTGCTTCATTTTATTAATAAAGAAAATGAAATCTTTGTGCTAAACGGTCCAGATGGGATAGAGCTTGCTTGCAGAAAGGGCTCAGAAATTTCTTTGATCCCTCTCACCGAGCAGGTTAAAATAGGGCTAATCAAGGGTTTTAAATATCCCCTGCAGAACGAGATATTGTTCAGGACGCAAACGCGCGGCATTAGTAATGTAGCAGAAAACGAGAAGCTTTCAGTAAAGATCGCGTCAGGAATTTTATTAATTGTGCGAGGAAGATAAATGGCAGAAATAAAGTTTGAAAAAGCACTAGAGAGACTTCAGGAAATCGTGGAAAAACTCGAAGAAGGAAATATTGATATCGAAAAATCTTTGGAATTTTATGAAGAGGGAATCGGTCTAATAAAACAATGTTCCTCAAAATTGAAAACGATCGAGAATAAGATCGCTCTTCTTAACGAGATAGACGGGGATGAGAGCACATAAAACGAATAAGGCGTTGATGTAAAAAAATATTATGAACCACGAAAAAAACAAAAAATTAATGAATTCCATTTTTCGCGATTCTCGCATACCTCGGCGTAATGTAATGGAGACGGGTGCCTTGCGCCTGCAACGGAGTAGCGTAGTGAAGACGTGTGTTAAAATTATTTATTTGTAGGAGTAATCCAATGACAAAAATGATGCGACTGAAAAAGGACGTGAAAGAAAAACGAGAATTGGTCAATATTGTTATAGATCGCTTTTTACCTAGAAAGGATGAATATCCTAAAATAATTCATAAAGCAATGCGCTACACCCTTTTTGCTGGAGGCAAGCGCATCAGGCCCTATTTGACTATTACGACATACCAGCTATTCGGGCACATGGACAAGAAGATCCTGCCTGTCGCTTCTGCAATAGAACTCATTCATACCTATTCGCTTATTCATGACGATCTTCCTGATATTGACGATGATGATCTTCGAAGAGGAAAGTCCGCAAACCACGTGGAATTCGGAGAGGATATTGCACTACTTGCAGGCGACGCCCTGATTGTAGAAGCTTTTCGGCTGATGCTCCAGCTCGATGTAAAACCGAAGTTCAAAGCTCAAATGATCTCTGAATTTGCAGAGATAACCGGCAGCAAGGGGTTGATAGCCGGCCAGGTTGTCGATATTCTGAGCGAAGGAAAAAAGGTTAGCCACGAAACCCTCGACTACATACATATGAATAAAACCGCCAAGCTGATCTGCATGGCGATCCGATTTGGCGCTATAGTGAGTGAAGCAGGTGAAGATGACATGGAACGCATTACTGAATTCGGAGAAACCCTCGGGCTGCTTTTTCAGATCGTGGACGACATTCTGGATGTCGAGGGAATCACCCAAAAGATGGGCAAGCAATCCGGCAAGGATATAAAGGTCGGAAAAGCTACCTATCCGCAAGTTTATGGAATGGCTAAAGCAAAGGAAAAACGTGACGAGCTCATGCTGAAGGCGCAGAACATTATTTCCTATTACGGACCAAAAGCGGAGTTCCTGAAAAAAATCTGTATCTATATTGCAACTCGTGAATTTTAATGATCAGTATAAAATTTAGAAAACTCACAAAAACAGCACAAACACCGCAAAAAATGACAGAACATTCCTCTGGTTTTGACCTCTATGCAGACGTTGATGAACTTATTATACAACCCAAAGATGTGGTGCTTATCTCAACTGGCATCTCTCTGGAAATTCCTCCGGGCTACGAAGCGCAAGTTCGCCCACGAAGTGGTTTAGCTATCAAACACAAGATAGGAATTCTTAATTCACCAGGAACAATAGATGCAGATTATCGCGGAGAAGTGAAGGTGATCCTGTTCAATTTCGGAAACAAGCCGTTTGTTGTAGTGAGGGACATGCGGATCGCCCAGATGGTGTTTGCCAGAGCAGAATATGCAGAATTAACCGAAAGCACTTCTTTAGAAGAGACAGAACGAAACGATGGCGGATTTGGGCACACGGGATAAGCAAACATGCCGGAAACCACGCTGGATGACCTGCAATACAAAGACATTCACCTGCGCCAGAATAAACGGGGTTACAGAAGCACAGAAGATTCACTGATTCTCTTATACGCCATTATAAAAGGGTTGGGATTTGACTACAGCGGAAATGCCTTTGAGTTCGGAACAGGTTCAGGTATTATTTCATTACTACTTGCCGCAAAACTGAAAAATATCACAATAACAGCAATTGAGATACAAGAATCTCTCTTCGGGCTGGCAAAAGAAAATATTCTTCGTGCCGGACTTGAAGAAAGAATTATTCTCATAAAAGCAGACGGCAGAAAGATCAAAGAATATTTCAATCCCCAGAAATATGACTGTGCTTTTGCAAACCCGCCATTTTTTCTAAAGAATTCAGGAAAGCCCAGTTCATCAAAGGAGAAGCTTTATGCGCGACACGAACTGCTTTGCAATATGGACGATGTGCTGAATTCCTTTGAATATGTGCTGAAAACCAAGGGAGTAGGATTTCTTATTTATCCTGTGGAACGGCTCGATGAATTTCGGGAAAAGATAAGATCGCTTAAACGTATGAAGCTCTTTCGCATTCAGTTTTTCAAAGACATAAAACATCACGGCGGAACATGGAAACCTTCACAAAACGAATCCGATTTATCTAAATGGGCGCAAAAGAGCAAATTATTTGTAGCGGAGATTAAGAAGCACCTATGAAAGGATTTTTTCCACTTTTTAGGAAACTCTATTCTGATCTTATCGGACACCTCATCATAATTTGGTTCCTGATCCTGCTCACTGCACTTGTACTCCTTGCTATGTTCTATGCGGAAGAATACTTTGAAAAAGCGCTGCACGAGGAAGTGGTGAAGTCATCGGTAATTGTGTATATAAACCCTCAAGCACAGACAGAAGACGTGATGATGAGAATTCTATCATACCCGACCATAGAGAATCACAGACTTATCACAAGCATGGAAACCATAAAGGAATTGCAAAGAACCTATGGTTTGAGCACCCTTCCCCAATGGGTTGATCCAGAGAAAATCCCGGATTTTGTGCATGCAAATCTTAGCCCGCTGGAGTTTTCAATAAATAAATTCACGACTATGGTTGATTCGCTAACGGCAGACGAAAGGATTCAGCAGATTGACTATAACTCCCTGGAAGTAAGGCGCCTTGGCACGATCACTTCGCTTTTCACGAAATTCAAATGGGCGCCACAAATATTGGTGTTGATACTTTTCGGTTTTGTTCTTTTCCTCGTCAGGCGGCTCATGCGGAGCAGGCAGAAAGAAAAGTGGAAACTCTGGAAAAGCATGAACATCAAGCCGATTTTTAAAGTTCCACATCTTATTCTGGAATTTCTAATCACAACTGTTGTGGTTGGCGGCATATTCGAGGTCCTTATTCTACTTTTCGGAGAGGACATGCTTCTTCTGTTCAATATCAACATTCTAAAGTTCAATGACGGCTGGCGTTCTGTCTGTTTGCTGCTTGGACTTTATATGTTTATTTCACTCATAAACCTCATGTTCAAGGATAAAGAAAAAACAAAGGTGGTTTTCAAAAAAAGTGGAAAAGTTTAAACACCAAATACCAAATGCACTCACTGTTTTCAGGATCATCCTGATACCGGTCTTTATTTATTTTGCGCTCAACGACTACTTCATTGTCACGCTTATCGTGTTTGTTGTCGCAGCACTGACAGATACTTTTGACGGTGTGATCGCAAGAAAATTCGGATATGTATCAAATTTTGGAAAAATAGTCGATCCGCTTGCCGATAAACTGTTGGTCGCCTCAGCTCTTGTAATTTTTTCATATTGGGGAATTCTGTTCTGGTGGCTTACTGTAATTATTTTGTTGCGAGAAGTATTTATGACGGTTTATCGTGAGCTTCTTAAGAAAAGAGGTATCTTCCTTGCAGCGAACCGATACGGTAAAACGAAAACCACCACACAGATGGTCACCATCATCGCAACCCTTGCATACAGAGCGATCCTGCCAAAGGTCGTAATCATTGACACCATACTGATCATTATGTATTTTTTGATTGCAGTATTGGCATGGATGTCAGCAATTATATATTTACACCAAGTACGGAAGGAGCGGCATGAGACGTAAATTTATTGCTCTAATTGTTGGGTGTGTGTTATTGACCATCGCAGGATGTGATAATGGACCATCATTGCGAAAGAGTAGCTCAGACCACAAGAAACCACTTTCCTGGGGACAATCCCACCGCATCTTCACCTATGCTGACAAAAAGGCATGGGATTACGGACAGCTTGAAATAAAAAAATCCCTCGAACGGCAATTTTTCACTACAAAGAACGAGGTGCTTTTTACAGTAGAGAGGCACGATATCTCAAAGATCCACACCTATTATAAATTTGCAAATCTCCTATTTTTATGTGATGTGAGTTCGAAACATCCGGTTTCCGAATATGTGAAAGAGATCATTCCTGAGCAGGCAGCAATGATCGGAGATTCCCTTCCTGCAACTATGGTCGCAGCAAAAGATCTCTGGGCACGAGACCAGCGCGTTATCTTTATACTGGGAAAAGACCTTGAACAACTGCTTCTCTACACTTTTGAAAATCTGAACCTTATCTTTGAAATTTACGAGGGTGGCGAGATTGAAAGGATCGAGAACGTGGTGTATAAGCTTGGGTTGAATGAGACGGAGATCACATACGAGAAGGAACATTATCCTTGGTATTTAGAGCTTCCCTCTCAATATAGAGTTTTTCGCAGGGACGATGCATACAATTTTGTGTCATATCTTTGCCGTGTGAAAAAATATCCCGACCGTTTCCTGGGCATCTATTGGGAGTCCATGGAAGAGAATAATGTATCAAAAGAATGGCTCTATCAAAAACGGCTTGAAATTGGAGATAAATACTATAATGGTGACACGCTTTTTTTTAGTGATGTGCGGCAGGAGAATACGGATTTTCTTGGCTATAAAGCATATAAATTATCGGGAAGATGGCAGAATCTGACAAGCTTTACAGGTGGCACCTTTGCCTGCTGGGGCTTCTATGACGAGCAGCAGAAGATAGCATACATGATAGATAACGCAGTGTTTTTCCCTGAAGGCGATAAGCTGCGAGCATTGATCGGATTAGAAATAATCAGCAATACTTTTAAAAAAAAATTGACAAAAAAATAAAAAAAATTGATATTTGAAAATAAGCAGATAGGAGAAATCATGCAAGCACAAAAATTATTTTTTAATCTTATGTATTACAATATTGCAGATTTATTAAATAGGGATTTGAGTAATTATGAAATGGATAAGATGGAAAAAGAATATTTCGAAGACTTGTTGAGATACTTAAAGGACATTAATACTGATATAGAATCCTTATCAACTAAAAGAGTGATTACATCAGATAATATTAATAGCTTCTATGCAATTCCAGAATTAGTAAGAGCATATAATATGAATAAAAAAGAGCTTTCTAATATTTCTCGTAGAAGTAATAATGGTGAAAAGAGAAGTTTCTTTAAAGCTCTCTACCAGGTATTAAAAGATTATTATGAGAATAAAACGTTAAGCGGAAAAATAAAAAAAATGTTGATGGATTACTTTAATTCTTTAGCTCTTGAATATGAAATCACCGAACCGTTTGAGAAGGACGAAGAGTCTGGATTAGAGACTTTTTTGCAATAGATAAAAATTGTGAAGGATCGGTTTTTAAAAATTGAGATATTTAGAGTATTATCAAAGATACAACATTATATAAAAAAATTAGAGGCTAAAGAATACTATTCAAAAAACAATATTGTGTGTTTAAATATTCATAAACAGTTTATTAATGCACTTTACGATAATGTTAACGAAATAAAACCAAAATTCTATGAACAGTTACTCCGATATATTAATTATGAATATATTCAACAATTGAGATATATACAAAGATCGCAAACAAAGGAAGTCCCGTGGAGTATAATACCTAATTTTGAAAAAATTATTAACAATCTCCTTGGGGACAATTATATTTTTATTTTAAGACCTCAATGGAAATGGAATTATAAAATTATTACAGAACACCCAAGCACATCGTTTAATAAAATATTTTATGACCTTACTAAATGTAAAGATAAATTAAGAATTGAAGAAGAAACATTAGTAATTTCATTTCCAGTAATAGAAAAAACGAATTTTCTATTTCATACAATAATTGGACATGAAATAGGCCACTTATTTCAAAAGATATATTTCAAAAAATTTCTTACTAAGGAATGGGAAAAAG
>Ga0209834_10000687_pt1 | contig 20077 bp, 19 predicted proteins | sample Mar14236cmmetaG_FD_184134 | JGI IMG/M metagenome (GOLD analysis project Ga0209834, IMG submission 184134) | Marine hydrothermal vent microbial communities from Guaymas Basin, Gulf of California to study Microbial Dark Matter (Phase II) - Marker... ...
ATGGTTAGGCAATGTGTTAAAAGGAGATCTCGGCTGGTCGCTCGTTGGTAAACAACCAGTGTTGAGTGCTATACTTTCGAGATTTCCTTACACTCTTGAATTAGCCTTGTGGGCTATAATTCCTGTGGTTTTCGTTGGGATATGGCTTGGAATAATCTCGGCTGTTCATCACAACAAATTTTTAGATCACTTTCTCAGAGTCTTTGCGATAATAGGTTGGTCCTTTCCAGATTTTGTTTTTGGGCTTTTTATGATCTTGATCTTTTATACACAGCTTGGATGGTTTCCACCTGGGTATCTGAGTTTCGATATGGAAAGGGTGGTGACTTCCTCACAATTCGTGAATTATACTAAAATGGTAACTATAGATTCCATCTTGAATTTGAGGTTCGATGTATTTCTCGATGCTTTAAGACATTTGATTGCTCCGGTGATAACTCTTGCTTATCTATGGTGGGCATATATCTTGAGGATAACCAGATCCAGCATGCTTGAGGTTTTAAGGAAGGAATACATACGTACTGCTCGAGCAAAGGGATTGTCTGAGGATGTTGTAATAAACAAACACGCAAGAAGAAATGCACTGATACCTGTTGCAACGGTCTCGGGCCAAATGATAATTGCTCTACTTGCAGGTACAGTGATCATTGAATCCGTCTTCAACAGGCCAGGATTGGGTAGATTCGTCGCAATGGCGGCCACACAACTCGATTATATGTCGATAATCGGTGGAGCACTGTTTTATTCCATACTCTTGGTTCTTGGTAATCTAATCGTTGATGTATCTTATGCTTTGATAGATCCGAGAATCAGATTGCAATGAGGAGGTTGGAAAATGCTCAGGGATGAAATAAAGAAAAACACTAAAAAATTCTTTAAAAATCCGACGGCAGTTTTGGGATTATTTCTACTCGTTTTCTTTATTATAATTGCTTTGTTTGCACCTTTAATAGCACCTCCAAAGGATCCTAATAACCCTTATAGAATACCAATAGCAACTTGGAGTTTGGAACCTAAACCACCATCGCCTGAACACCCATTTGGTGTAATAGGACAAAGAGATATATTCTATGGAGTTATCTGGGGAACTCGTACTGCTTTCAGGATAGGCCTGATCGTTGCAGGAATATCTGCAATTATAGGTATAATAATGGGATCCTTATCCGGTTACTTTGGCGGTTGGATAGATGAAGTTTTGATGAGAATAACGGATATATTCATGTCTCTTCCTTTCTTAGTGGCTGCAATGGTTTTAACAACCGTTCTTGGCAAGGGGTTGGATAAAGTAATGATCGCGATGATAGTCTTCGGTTGGATGGGAACAGCAAGGCTCATACGTGGAAACATCCTCCAGGTTAAAGAAGAACAATATGTTTTAGCAGCGAAAGCTCTTGGGGTTAGAGATTCATTGATAATCTTAAAACATGTGATACCTAACACCATATTTCCCGTTATTGTGCAGGTTTCCATGAGAATGGGTTCGCTGGTCATAACGGCAGCAGCTTTGAGTTTTTTGGGGTTAGGTGCTGAGCCTGGTTACGCAGATTGGGGAACACTTTTGAGCTATTCAAGAAATTGGCTCACTCAATTCGATAAAGCATGGTTTTCCATTGTATATCCTGGAGTAGCTATGGTTTTATTCGTCCTCGCGTGGAATTTGGTAGGTGACGCGTTGAGAGACATATTCGATCCACGACTCAGAGGATGAAGGGAGGAAAATATCTGTGGAAAGTAAACAACCTCTTTTGAAAGTGAATAATTTGAAAACCTATTTTTTCACTGATGATGGTGTCGTAAAAGCAGTTGATGGTGTGAATTTCGAAGTTTACCCAGGTGAAACCCTTGGAATCGTTGGAGAATCCGGATGTGGAAAGAGTGTCACCTCACTTTCAATATTAAGGTTGCTTGATGAGAAAGGTAAAATTGTCGATGGTGAAATAATATTCGAGGGAAAAGACTTGGTTAAGCTGGATGAGAATGAAATGAGAGAAATAAGAGGTAACGATATAGCGATGATTTTTCAAGAGCCGATGGTGGCACTAAACCCTGTTTACACAGTTGGAGATCAAATAATGGAAGCTATAATTTTACATCAAAAAGTCCACAAAGATGAGGCGAGAAAGATAGCCATAGACATGCTGCGAAAAGTTGGGATACCTGAACCTGAAAAGAGAGTTGATGAATACCCTCACGAGCTGTCAGGCGGAATGAGACAAAGAGCAATGATAGCCATGGCTCTTTCTTGCCACCCCAAACTCTTGATTGCTGATGAACCTACCACGGCACTCGATGTTACCATTCAGGCCCAGATACTGGAACTCATGAAGCAACTTCAAAAAGATCTTGACATGGCTATAATTATGATTACCCACGATTTAGGAGTAATAGCTGAGATTTCTGATAGAGTAGCGGTGATGTATGCCGGCAAAATGGTTGAATATACTGATGTGAAAAGATTGTTTAAGAACCCGAAGCATCCTTACACATGGGCTTTATTGAATGCCATTCCAAGGCTCGATATAGAACAAGAAAGATTGTTTTCAATACCTGGGGTTGTCCCAGATGCACTTCATTTTCCATCAGGATGTAAATTCCATACGAGGTGCGAATTCGCAACTGAAAAGTGTAGGAATGAAGAACCGGGACTTATTGAAATAGAAGATGGCCATTTTGTCGCATGCTGGAATATTGAAAAATTAGAGGCCGCAAAAGATCGTGTTGAGGTGGGTGAGAACAAGTGAACGAAATAATATTGGAAGTCAAGAATTTGAAAAAGTATTTTCCAATAAGAGCTGGAGTTTTCAGACGAATAGTCGCGTGGGTGAAAGCTGTCGATGATGTTAGTTTTAATATAAATCGGGGTGAAACGCTCGGTTTGGTTGGAGAATCTGGTTGTGGCAAAACAACGGTCGGTATGACCATATTGCGACTCTACGAGCCAACTGCTGGTCAGGTGTTGTATGGAAACAAGGATATCTCAAAACTCAGAGGAAAAGAATTGAGAGAGATGCGTCGAAAAATGCAAATAATCTTTCAAGATCCTTATAGCTCTTTAAATCCGAGAATGAGAATAAAAAATATAATTGCCGAAGGAATAATAACACACGATATAGCAAAAGGTAGGGAAGCTGAACACATGGTGGCGGAGCTTTTGAAGAGGGTTGGATTATCACCTGATCAAATGGATCGTTTTCCACATGAATTTTCTGGTGGACAAAGACAGAGGATAGGTATAGCAAGAGCTTTGGCGGTGAATCCAGAATTGATCGTATGTGATGAAGCTGTTTCTGCGCTCGATGTTTCAATACAAGCACAGATATTGAATCTTCTTGAAGATCTACAGAAAGACTTCAACCTCACATATATATTCATCTCCCATGCATTGAACGTCGTGAAGCATATAAGTGATAGGGTTGCAGTAATGTATCTTGGAAAAATAGTGGAAATTGCAGATAAAAAAGAATTGTTTTCCAATCCATTACATCCATACACTAAAGCATTGATGTCAGCAATTCCAATACCGGATCCGGAATTGAAGAGAGAAAGAATATTACTCAAGGGCGATGTTCCAAGTCCTATAAACCCGCCATCTGGATGCAGGTTCCATCCAAGATGTCCAATTGCAGATCCTAAAATATGTTCGAGGGAAGAACCGGAACTACGTGAAGTTAAACCTGATCATTTTGTTTCGTGCCATCTCGTATAGATACTTTTTCGATCACTGATTTTGCGATACCATCTTTAAACTCTATGGTTACATGATCACCTTCAACAAGATCTGAAATATCGGCAATTTTTCCGGATTTTCTGATTATCGCGAAGCCCCTTCTAAGGGGCTTTGTTGGTTCTAATGCCTCCAAGTTTTTTAACGTAGAATCCAATGTTTTTGTTAGATCAATGATTTTGGATTTGACCAATTTGAATAATTGATCTATTCTATTCTCCAAATTTTCAGAGAACATTTCTATGTCCGAGCGTACAGAGATTCTTTTCAATATTTCGGAATATCTCGAGAATCTCTGAGAGAGATTTTCTACCTTTTTTTCAAACACTCTCATCAATTCTTGAAACGATTTTTCGAGTTCTTCGCTTTTTTTTACCAATATTTGTTGTGGAGAATTTCTTATCAGTATTCTGTAATCTCTTTCAAGGAGATTTGCGATCATTTTCAGTCTATTACCCAATCTTAGGATACCAGTATCTAAAAATGAGTGGAGTTGATTGTTAAGGTCTTTTATATCGGGGACAGCAATGTTGGCAGCTCCAGTGGGGGTAGGAGCAATTTTGTCGGCTACGAAATCAACGAGCGTCGTGTCTATTTCATGCCCCACTCCTGTTATCAGAGGGGTTTTTAAACTGAAGACACTTCTCACAACTTTTTCTTCGTTGAAAGCCCATAGATCCTCTATACTTCCTCCACCTCGAGCGAGGATCAACAAGTCAAGAGAATAATCATCCGCAAGTTCCAATGCTTTTGGTATTTCTATAATCGCTTCTTTCCCTTGAACGGATGTATGAAAAAGATATATTTCAACCAATGGATACTTCTTTGAGATTATTTTCAATATATCTCTGAAAGCAGCTGAATCCCTCGAGGTTATCACACCTATTTTTTTCGGAAACGAAGGTATCTCCTTTTTTGGTTTTGCAAACACACCTTCACTCCGTAATTTGTTTTTCAATTCTTCGAATTTTTGGTACAAAAGTCCAATCTTTGAAACCACTTGAATATGATCGCAATAAAGTTGGTACTGTCCCCTTTTCTCGTAGACTCCTATCCGTCCAAAGACTCTAACATAGAATCCATCTTTTATATCTCTTGTTTTGTATGCTGCTCCAAACATAACGCAGTTTACGATAGCACCTTCATCCTTCAAAATGAAATAAGCATGGCTACCTCTGAGCTTCCAATTCGAAATTTCGCCCTCAACTATCACATTGATGAGTTCAGAGGCCGATTCCAACATAGCTTTTATTATCGAGGTAAGCTGAGAAACGGTGTAAATTTTTGGTTCCTCAAAGTATCTCAGTTTCATTTACTTAAAATTCCTTTCGCGGAATCCACAACGTGTTTCATCAACAAAGTAGTTGTAACAGGTCCAACTCCACCCGGAACCGGTGTTATGGCATTGACCATTTCTTTAACGCTTTCAAAGTCAACATCACCAACCAACTTTCCATTCACAAAGTTTATCCCAACATCTACCACTATCGATCCCTCTTTCAAGTGATTCGCATTTATCAACCCTGCTTTTCCTGCAGCTACAATCACAATGTCTGCCATTTTAGTGTGTTCAACCAGATCACGCGTACCCGTATGGCACACGGTAATGGTTGCATTGTAATTTCTTAGGAGAAGTATCATACTTAAAGGTTTTCCCACCGTCGTGCTTCGACCAACGATGGTTATGTTCTTACCCTTGGTATCGATCCCATACTCATCGAGAATTTTAACAACTGCCTCAGCTGTGCAAGGTAGAAAAGAAGGTTTTCCTAACATCAGTAAGCCAAGGTTTTCTGGACTCCTTCCTTCCACATCTTTTTCAGGGACAATCGACTTTAATATTTTAAGTTCATCCAAGTCATCAGCGACTGGGTGGGCCAACATGATTCCATGGACATTCTCATTTTGATTTAGTTCCGATATAACATCGAAGGTTTGATCAGGCTTTATTTCCAATAACTCAAAGTCTATTCCTATCCTTTGTGCAACTTTCTTCTGGGATTTTATGTATGAATATGATGAATCATCGTGAACCGTGGAGACGGTGACGAGCTTAGGTTTGATATTCTTCTCAGCAAGTTCTTTAACTTCATTCTTTAAATCTTCTTCCATCTTTTTTGCAAGTTTCTTCCCATCCAATAACAACATAAATGTAACCTCCCATCTCTTTTTCTAAAACATTTTCATTTTGAAACCTCTTAATCCACTGAGAAATACAAGGGATTCATAGATTTTTAGTCGATCATCTCGATTTCATAATTATTGTATCACCTTGTAATAATCAACATTGAGATGGAAATCAATTTTCGAGTATTTTTGAAACAACGACTTTTTTCAGTAAATTCAGTTCTGAACTTTTAAAACCAAGGGATTCTACTTTTTCAATTTCTTTGAAGGCTTCGCGATATTTTTTCAATTCTTTCAATGTAATGGCCAGACCAAGATGTGCATGAACAGAATTTCTTTTTAATTTTACTGCTTTTCCAAAAGCTTCCATTGCTTCATGATACTTGAAAAGTTTTAAGCAACAGATTCCAAAATCGATATTCATATTGTAAATCGTCTCTTCATCTATAGAATCCATTTTAAGACTGAAAGCAAATTTGAAAGCGTAATAGGCTCTTTTCCACTCCTCGTTTTTCATATTCAAGTATGCTATATTTGCAATCGGGAGGAAAAAATTTCTATCGATTTTGAAGGATCTTATATAAAGATGCCTCGCCTTTCCGAACTCTCCGATTCTCCTGTAGAGATTTGCAAGATTATTCAAAGCTTGTGGAAAACGTGGAAAGATCCTCAATGCTTCTAAATATAACCTCTCAGCCTCTTTAAAATTTTCCTCATTGTAGCAATCTATAGCTTGGTTGTATAGAGAGATCGCTTTCTCATCAACAACACTTCTATTTGGAGGTACCTTCAAGGTTCAATCCTCCCACGTAATACACTGTATCAGAATAAGTATGTTCACCTATATTCAATTGAATCGATATAGAGCGAATCTTTCTAACGGAAAAATCGTGTGTATATTTAACCCTGGAAGTTAACGGCTTAGCCAGTGAAAGATACTTTTTCAACTCGTCTAAGTAATCTTCTTTTACTATAATTCCCCCGGTTGCATGAACCAAAGTGACTATCGATTCGTCAAGCTCTTCAACCATATTGGTTGTTAAGTAATAAGTTACGTTTTTCAGTTTGGATTGAATGATAACATTGGAGACATCGACGCTGAGCTTATTCATCTCATCTGATCTCAATATCACATAATTTCTGTTACTACATTTAAGGGTGTTGATCTCATCTTTAAAAAAATCTTTTATTCGATTCACAACCATTACTGAAGGTTTTTTCATCACTTCTGTGTAATCAAAACCAACTCTTCCCTTGGAATCGAAGACATACAAAAACGGTGAAATTCCAGGAATTCTATAACCCCCAAGCAAGCTTTCAAGGGAGAAATCAACTGTCACAGTATTCTGGTTTATATTATAAGAAGAGATAGAAACGAGATAATTCGCTTTCTCTGTGTTGAGCAGAAACTTATATATCTTATGTTTTTTAATGTCCGAACAAAATAAAAAGGGAGGAAAATATCTTATCAAATTTATTCCTGAAGTATCAAAATTTACAGAGATATCAATCGGCTTCGCTTTTGGAAAAATATATCTGAATTTTCCATCGGTCCATAAAGAAATTATTCCACCGCGTTCATCAACGTCGAATGTTACGGGCAACGAAGTGATTGATGGAAATGGAATATTTTCTAACTGTTTTCCGGTTAAAGTGTTGAAGATCTTGTAGCTCCTGTTACTTAGGTCTTGAACATATATTTTTTCATAATTGAAAACAGCACCATTTATAACTGCAATGTTGTATCCTCTATCCAGTGAAAGTTCGACCAATTTTTTTCCAGAGTGAGAAAGGACATACAGTTTTCCTGTTCCACTATCATATATGAGTAATCTACCGGCTTGATCTACATCAAAAATAACAGGATATGTAAAGCCTCCTACTAAAATCCCTTCATCTTTCAAATCCAAAAGGTTGAACTTTCTAATGTTACCGTTTTTAGGATCTGTATAATAAGCTACATGAATTGTTGAATCAACTTTAAGCGAATTTGGTTTTTTTACGGGTAATTTATAAACACTATAGAAATCTTTTTTCAGGAAAACCAATCGACTGTTTATAGCATCTAACACTATCACATTACTTCCATACGAATCAACGCTTACGGGAGAATAAAAATATTCGCACCCTTTGAATAAACCATCAAAACTTTCAAATAATTGGGCATAAGAAATAGTATTTTTCATTATCAAATTTTCTTGGAACATGTCTATTGTGTTCAAAAGGGTAACAATCTCACTTCTCCCCGGGTCCAATATTAGAACATTCATCAACGCTTCTTTTGCTTCTTCCACCATACCAAGTTCTAGCTCTATGCGTGACAACATATACCAGAATTCGGGTATATCTTCTAAATATATCTCACCTTCCATAGCTAATTTCATATACTCCAATGCTTGAAACGTTTTGTTGTTGATCCAAGCAATAGTTGCTTTTTCAAAGAGATTCAAGGCTTCTTCAGGTCCTATGACTTTTGATAGTAAGATCGTTACAAGCAAAACAAGAGCTACGAAGATAGTAAGTATTTTTAACGTTTTCCCCGAAGCATTTTTGCAATATCCAAACGTTTTTCCTCACCTCTTATGATTCTTTTGAGATTTTCTCTATGCTTGTACAAGGAGAGAAAGGATAGTACCAAATAGGCATAACCATAAATATCTCCTTTAGATAGCAATATGTTGAGCACCGAACTTGAGAATAGCGCAATTAAAGAGCTCAGCGATGCGATTTTGGTCAAGAGTACTATTGGAATCCACATACCTAAAAAAATAAATCCTGGATATCCTGTTCCACCAAACATGACTCCTACAGTTGTTGCTACACCTTTACCACCTTTAAATCTCATGAAAATTGGATAATCATGACCAATCACTGGTAATAGCAGAACAAAAAACAACACCAGGTTATTCTCAAAAATATTTTTAGCAATCATTATCGGTATGAATCCTTTCAAAGCATCCAAAATCATACATATAGCACCATAAAAAAAACCTATGGATCTCATTACGTTTGTTCCACCTATATTTCCGCTTCCTACCTTGGTTATGTCTACTTTCTTCACATATTTTGGTATTAAATAGCTAAATGGTATTGAACCAATTAGATATGAAAATACAAACATTAAAAGGATTTTCATAAGTTACCCCCTTGCTTTGAATTTGAGAAATAAGGGGGAACCCGGGAACTGATAAATAGAATTTCTTATAGTTGATCTTATATTTCTTTTATAGCTTTCAGGTATCAATTGTGGAAAATTCGAAAAGAAAAGAAATGTTGGAGGTTTGATGTCAACTTGTGTACCGTAAAATAGTTTCACCTTTTTTCCTCTCACAGTAGGAGTGGGTGTAACAAACATCATTCTCTCTATTGCAGCGTTCAAAGCACTCGTTGGAATTCGCTTGGTATATGATTCGTACACCATTTTGATAGTTTTCAAAAGCTTATTTAAACCTTCCTTTGTAACTGTGGAAGTGAAAATCAGAGGGGAATAATCAATGAAATACAACTTTTCTTTGATCGATGACTTCAAATATTCTCTTTGCAACCTATCGATGAGATCTATTTTGTTGAAAACTATTATTGAAGCTTTTCCTTTCCTTTCTATCAATCCAGCTATTTTTTGATCTTGAGATGTTATTCCCACTGTAGAATCAATTATCAAAACTGCCACATCGGCTTTTTCGATTGCTCTTACACTTCTCAAGATACTGTAAGATTCAATGGTTCTCATTCTCACAGCAGATTTTTTACGGATGCCCGCTGTATCGATAAATCTATATTTGAAATTACTAAATTCAAACACTTCATCGATAGCATCTCTCGTGGTTCCAGGGATTGGTGTGACCATCGATCTATTTTTTCCTATTATTTCGTTGAAGAGGCTGGACTTCCCAACGTTAGGTTTACCAACAAGCGCTATTTTTACTTGATTCTCATCGATTTGCTTTTCAGTTTCAATTTCGGGCTCAAGTCTTAAGATTTCAACGATCTTATCCAGAAGTATATCGATATTTTTAGCGTGTATGACCGAAATATCCATTGGTTCTCCGAAACCCAAGGCATAGACATCCGGCAAAACTTCCTTTAAAAATTTTTCTTTGTTCTCAACCTTGTTGGCAACCAATAAAACATGAATGTTCTTTTTTCTAAGTAAATCGGCGATATTCAGATCTTCAGAAGTTATACCATGTTTACCATCAACAATAAACAAAACAAGATCCGCATCATCGAGGAAAGATAAGGTAATTTCCCACATTTCTTTTTCAATTATATCCTTGGGTTCGGAAAACAATCCACAGGTGTCAACAACTTCAAAACGTCTATTCTGCCATTCTACGATACCATAAACAGCATCCCGGGTTACACCCGGGACATCGTCAACAATAGATCTTCTACCACCAACCAGTCTATTGAAAAGACTGGACTTACCAACATTGGGCTTACCAACTATCAAAACCTTTTTCATGTATTAAATACTCTCCTCTTTTTTCTTAAGAATATCACCAAGTGTTAAGGTCTCACCAGAATGCTCCTGAATGTACTTTTTATATTCTTCTCTTTCTTTATCCAGCATGAGTTGTTTAATTGAGATTATCATGTCTCTTTTATCTTCCTCTGGCTTGTAAACAAGTCTTATTATCTTTGCCTCGATAATATCGCCATTCTTCAATGCTTCTTCAACCTTGGTAATCCTTTCCAAGGAGATTTGTGAAATTGGTAGGAAAGCATCAACATTGTATTTTTCGATGTTGATTATAGCTCCCCTGTCACCGATTTTTATCACTTTTCCTTTTACTATACTTCCTTCTTTCAATTCGGATACCAAACTTTCCCATGGATCAGGTTGAGCACGTTTTAAACTGAGAGCAATCTTTCTTTTTTCAGGTTCTATAGATAAAATCTTTGTTTTCACTTTTTCGCCCTCTTTTACTATGTTGTCCACAGAGTCTACAAAACTCCAAGAAAGCTCTGATACATGAACGAATCCAGTTACACCATCTTCTAATTCCACTATCACACCGGTGGGAAGGATTCTAATAATTGTTCCCTCTACAATATCATCTACTTTGTATTTCTCTTCTATCTTGTCCCATGGATCACCTTGGGCCTTTTTGAAACTCAGAGAAATCTTCCTCTCTTCTGGGTTTATACTCAATATTTCCACTTTCACATTTTGATTCTCGTTGATTACCTCTTTGATATCTCTCTTTTTGGAACCCCAGAAAACTTCCGATATGTGTACTAAACCCTCCACTCCAGGCTCTAATTTCACCGTGAAACCAAAGGGAAATATCTTCTTTACTGTCCCACTCACGATGTCCCCTACTGAATACTTTTCAGTTACATTCTCCCATGGGTCAACCGTGAGACGTTTCAAGCTGAGTGTAATTTTTCTCTTTGATTTGTCGATTTTCAAAACGACTACTTTTATTTTCTGGCCTCTTCTACACACATCAAAGGGTTTGATCTCTGGATCCCAAGATATTTCGGATGCAGGAATTAGTCCCGTTATGGGTCCGAGATTTACAAAAACACCGAAGTTTCTTACATTCTCCACCACACCCTCCAATATACTTCCATCAGAAATTTTGTTGAAGAAATCCTCTAATTCTTTCTCAAATATGGCCTTTCTCGAAAGTACAAGATTGTAGCCTCTTCTACCTCTTTTGAAGTCTATAATCATAAATTTATATTTTTTTGATTTGTAATTTTCGCCTCTTTTAAAATTGGCATGCGACCCTGGTAAAAAACCCTCGACTGTCTTGTCTATTAAAACCTTGTATCCACCTTTGGTTTTTCCGATCACTTTTCCTTCAATTATTGGGTGATCCGAATTAAAAATTCTTTCGATGTTTTTCAGAGTTTTTGAAAGATGGTAACCTTTTTCCGTCAACAAAACTCTTCCAACATCTTCCGAAACCTTTGAGACCCTTGCTGTGATTTCCTCTCCAATCTTATAATTCTTTGGAGACTTTAAAAGATGCTCCGAATTGATGAATCCTTCGAATTTTCCCCCAATATCCACTATTACCTCATTATCCCCCACTTGTATTACCTTGGCTTGAATCACTTCACCAACTTCAGGTATTTTGGATAATTTTTCGATGTAATCAAGAGCTTGTTCCATGTTGTTTATATCTGACTTCTCCATAAAACTTCTACCTCCCCAAACTTGTTTTTTATAAATGAAACTACCTCTTCGATCAGGTTGATTGGTGTTGATGTACCACTTACTATAGCAATATTTTCAAAATCCTCCAAGGAATCATTCAATTGTGCACTGCCAGAAACAAAAAGAGTACTTGTAAATTTCCTTGCAATGTTGAATAATTTTCTCGTGTTGGAACTTTTATTGCTTCCAACTACAATTACCAAATCACTCTCCATGGCAAGTTTTTTCACTTCTCTCTCTCTATCTACAGTAAAATCACATATAGTTTTTACGATCTTCAGATCCTTAAACCGTTCTGTGAGCATGTAAGCAGCTTTACAGAAGGTTCGTAAATCCTTTGTGGTTTGTGAAATTAAAGCTATTTTTGCATCTTTGTTGATCGATTTTTCATCCAAGAATTCTTTCAATTCGTCGATGCTTGAAAAAAAAGATACTTTCTTTACGTGTCCCTTTAATGCCACCATTTCGGGATGGTTTTTATTTCCAAGTACAAATAACACTCTCCCTTCTTCAAGCAAATCCTTAGCCACTTCAAACATTTTTCTTACTATTGGGCACGTCGTATCTATGACCAAGTTGAATTTACTCTTCAAATCACTAATTTTATCCGGTGGTAATCCATGAGCTCTGATAATTATAACCGAATTTTCCGGTATATCTGTTAACTTGTTTTCACCCACATGGAGTATCTTCAATCCTTTGTTTATTAAATACTCCATTACTTTTTCATTGTGAACCAGATCTCCTGTTACGTAAACATTCCTCAATTTGCCATATTTTTCAAGCGTTTTCTCCGTAATCTCGATGGATTTTTTAACTCCAAAGCAAAACCCCACATTACTTGCCACTGTGATTTTCATAGTTGTTTCTCAACCTTCTTGATCTTTTTGTTCACAATTTCCAAAATCTTCTCGACAACCTCTTCAACAGTTAAACCATCAGTATCTATAATCACTGCATCTTTAGCGGCTCTCAATGGAGCTACTTTGCGTGTAGAATCGATTCTATCTCTTTGAACAATTTCATCGAATACTTCTTTGAATGAGACATTTATGCCTTTTTCTATTAACTCCTTTAAACGACGACGTGCCCTCTCTTCAGCAGAAGCTGTAAGAAATATCTTCACTTCAGCATCTGGGAGAACAACTGTGCCTATATCTCTACCTTCAACCACTATGCTTTTGCCTTTTGCTAACTCTCTCTGTATGAGAGTTAATTTTTTTCTGATCGCTTCCAAACTGGCAACTTTTGAGACTATTTTTCCAACCTCTGGACTTCTTATCTCATCACTAAGAATTTTTCCATTCATGTACAATGAATTGTTTTTGAAATCAAAATTAATCTCTTTGAAGATTTTTTCTACAGTGTTATTGTCGATTTCACAGGGATCTATATTATTATCTAAAAAGAATTTTGCAACAGCACGATACATAGCTCCTGTGTCGAGATAATCTATCTCGAGGATTTCAGCAATTTTTTTGGCAACAGTACTCTTTCCCGTTCCAGCCGGGCCATCTATAGCTATCTTCAGTTTCAACTTTATTCCACCCCAACAATTTCCTCGATATTTTCATGTATCTTAAATACCCTGTCTAACCTTGTCATCTCGAAAATCTTTCTTATGTTTTTTTTCAAACCAACTAAGAATAATTCTCTTCCTTGGGTTCTAACATCCCTGAGGATCGAAACCAATGTTCCAAGTCCTGCACTGTCGATATATGGTACTTCGTCGAGGACGAGAATTACATCTCCACTGATGTTACCTATTTTTTCTTTAACATTTTTTTTGAATTCCCCGGAATGGTACGCATCTATATCTCCTTTTACCCTGACAATCAAGTATCCCTTCTCGGTGTAGAATTCAGTGTATTCACTCATATCACGTATCCCCCTTAAGTTTTACTTCTATTCCCAACTCATCCAATTGACGTTTATTAACTTCGGATGGTGCCCCCGTCATTATGTCAGCTCCAGTAGCAGTTTTAGGAAACGCTATGACATCGCGTATGGAATCGACATTTCTAATTATAGCAACCAATCTGTCAAATCCCACAGCAAAGCCACCATGTGGAGGAGCTCCATATTCAAATGCCTCTAATAAAAAACCAAATTTTTTCTTTGCTTCTTCTTTACTTATTTTAAGTATATCAAAGACTCTTTCTTGAATCTCTTTTTTGTGTATCCTTATACTACCGCTCAGTATCTCATAACCATTTATAACTAAATCATACGATTGTGCACGTACTTTTGATAGATCTCCATCTTTGTATCTTTCAAGGTCCGATAAATATGGCATGGTAAATGGATGATGAGCTGCAACAAATCTATTCTCCTCTTCATCCCATTCGAACATTGGAAAATCAATGACCCAAAAAACATCAAAACTATCTTGAATTTTGCCCTTTTTCTTTATCAATTCACTTCTTATGGCTCCTAATGAAGTGTTGACTATTTTTCTATCATCCGCTACCACAAATACTGTTCCATCGGAAGCTATATCAAATTTTCTCTTCAATTCTTCAATTTTCAGTGGTTTTAGAAATTTCAATATTGGAGAATGAACCTCACCATTTGAAAATCTGAACCAAGCAAGTCCTTTGGATCCATATGATTTAGCTAAATTTTCAAAATTTGATATCTCTTTTCTTGAGTATATTTCATCCACAAAAAAGCCTTTAACAACTCCTGAGTTTTCAATAACTTCTCTGAAGGCTCTAAATTCGGTTTTTTCGAAGATATCGTTCAATTCCACGAATTTCATACCATATCTTGTATCTGGTTTATCGGAACCGTAGCTTTCCATCACATCGTTGTAAGTATATCTTCTGAAGGGGGTTTTCAAGGTTACTCCTAAAACTTTCTTGAAGATCTCGACAAATAATCCTTCTGCTACCTCTAAAACTTCATCTCTATCAACAAAGGACATCTCTACATCTATCTGAGTGAATTCTGGTTGCCTATCTGCTCTGAAATCTTCATCTCTGAAACAGCGAGCTAATTGATAATATTTATCAAATCCTGCAATCATCAAGAGTTGTTTGAAAAGCTGTGGTGATTGAGGTAAAGCGTAAAACTTCCCCTTCTTCAACCTCGATGGAACCAAAAAATCTCTTGCCCCTTCGGGAGTACTTTTTGTAAGTATAGGTGTCTCTATTTCAATGAAGTCCAAGGAGTTCAAATAATCTCTTACAATTTGAGCAATTCTATGTCTCACTATTATATTTTCTTTCATATTTGGTCTTCTGAGATCCAAATATCTGTATTTGAGTCGCATTTCTTCGGAAGTTTCATCATCTCTGTTGGTGTATATAGGTGTGACTTTTGAAGAAGAGAATACCTCGAGTTTTTCTGCCAAGACTTCTATTTCTCCTGTTGGCATCGATGGATTTGTAGCATCTGCAGGTCTTTCACGAACCATTCCTTCAACACCGATTACATATTCACCACCAAGATTTTTGGCAAGTTCATAAACATCTGTTCCTGGGTTAAAAACTATCTGCGTTAATCCATACCTATCTCTCAGGGTTATGAATATGATACCTCCTAAATCTCTTCTTCTATCTACCCATCCATTTAAGATCACTCGTTCGCCGACATTTTCTTTTCGGAGTTCTCCACAGTTGTGAGTCCTCTTTAGCATTAAAAAACCTCCCAAATTTAATCTCAATCGCTTTTATTGATACTGGTGGTTAATGTACCAGAATAAACGAAAAACAAAAACGTGTAAACGAGAGTAAAAATTCCAAGCAGACTGAAAGCTTCGTGCTTTGCCAAAGCCTGATTTTTAAATAGTTCCCTGCCTATCCAGTCGAATCCAAAAATCATGATTCTGTAAACCACTATTCCCAAGCTGATGGCGGCTGTAGATGTACTGAATATACTGAAAAAGAAATCTTTGGCTCCCAAGGCTATTCTCATTACAGATATCTGCATGAAAAGACCTGAAAACGTTAGAAAAATACAAAAGCTCAGTAACCATCTCGAAGAATAGAGATTCAATCCCAACAGATCGTGAAAGAATGAAGCACCATAGTAAACACCAAAATAAAGTGCTGTACTCAACAGCCCTATTATAAAAGTTATTTCTCCAATAAACAATCCGAGGATTATTTTGGATTGGTTTGTATTATGCACTAAATCGACTCCTCGCATATTTGATTATCCAATATATTATAACATCCAATTTGATTTAAATTTAACAACTAAATTCATATTCATCCTTCTATAGTTAACTTATGTATTCCAAACACAGAAAAAGAGGAAAAAACTACAAACTCATAAAAGCATATATACAAAAATGCCTCAGCAACCACATTAGAGGGAACCTTCACATAAATATATGATAGTTAAGTATTTCATTGAGGGGTCCAGGGATCTTTCATATTGAAAACCGCATTCGATTAATTAACCATACTGTTGTGACCATTATCGCAACTCATAATATAACCATAAGTATGACTCTAAAAATTCCAAAGAAGTTAAATCTCAACATATCATGTCATTCCTATTCATATTCTTCAAGGCTAAAGAAGGTTCTCTGCGGTACGCCTTTAACACCAAATAAAGCCCAACAATTAAATATCCGAACTGAACTATTATCCTTGCCCATTCCACTTTCACTGAGTAGCCAAACAACACTGCAAATATTGAGCCGATTGCACCTTTATGGTGAAATATACTGTCTTTTGATATTTCAAGGTTATAGGCGTATTCTTTGATGAAGCCAAGATGCATTCCCTCTTCCTCTGCCCATTCTATAAGTTCGTGAGTATCATATCCTGCCAGTCCGGCTGCAACAAATACCAGCAGAATGGAACTGTAGTAGAAGAACTTTCTTAGATTTATTTTCATACCTATTCCGTAAATCAGATATGCAAGGATCAAAGCACTTGTAAGACCCAATAACAAACCTGCTATTGTCCCACCTAAATTCTGGGTTGCAAACGGAGTTAGAAAAAGTACAGTTTCAAGTCCTTCCCTGAAGACCACTATGTTTCTCATAAATTTTAACAAGAAGTGATAACCAAGAGCCAAAACTTCAACACTTATAACGATTGTTGTAAGAACAAAAACCAGTGGATAAAGAAAGTATTTGAATCAGGTATTAGTTTTGTTGCATTACTATGTTGAAAGTCCCTGACAACAAATCTTTTGGTAGATCGTATTTTTCGAATCAAAAAAGTTTCTCGTAAGCTTACCAAGATAATTATTTTAAATTATGATAAAATTACACTGAGTAAAAGAAGAATTGGGGGTAACTATGCCAGACTTAATTACGAAAATTAAACATTATGAGGAGCTATTGAAGGAAATCCTAGAAATATCTGAGAAATACCTTGGTGTAATGTCGGTAAAACTTTTGGTAGAAAGAGTCTTGTGGGATGTTTCTCAGGAGTACAAAGAAATAACATTTTTACGTTACGATGAAAATGGGGTGTCTACTGACGCCCTTGTTAAGGCTTTAGAAGATACACCTGATTTTCCCATAGATGAAATGTTCAAAAAGTTCTTTACTCGTTATGTAGAAATTCTAGCGAAGCTGGTTGGAAAAGAACCGGCAGAAAAATATTGGAACGTCTTTCAAAAGAAATTTGAACTGTTGTTCAACACGAAAATCATGCATATAACAATGGAGGTTATTAAACTTTTTGAGTCGTTATTTGAAATGTATGGAGGAGTCTTTGAAAAGCAAAAACTTTGATTCACATTGATTGTTTCACAGAACACGATAAGATATATTTGATTTAAAGTATAGAATGAATGCCTTCAAAACCAATGTAGATAACAAATGAGGAATTGTTGATTGTAATATTTATCCTGACCGTTTTTCCAAACATTTGTTGAGTCACACTTAAGGCAGATTGGTTTTTGGTTAGTCATATTGGGATACCTCCTTTGCGAATTGTTGTGCAGGGAGTGTCCACTATTTAAAGAATAATGAGGTTTTTGATAAATTTTAATACTTTTAGTTAACAGAATCACCACAACTCCGGGGATGGTGTATCTGAAAAGTGATATATGTTATATTTGGATTTATCTGGTTTGGTCCAAGTGGCGATAGTAGCTTGTTAGATTTTCCTGAAGATATCCATCTGAAAAAATACGGTGCGTGGATAAAGCCTGTCTACATAATTGATGATCCAGAAAAAAGAAGATCAAAGCGAAGAACTATTGACATTATGAACAAAAAGTTCTCTATTTATTTGCCTGATCAGGATGATGAAAAAGCTAAAAGAATTGCAGAGGCTTTTTCGGGATGCTTGTCCATCTTGCACGGTAATTCTCTCCCGACAGAGAATATTTCTTTTTACTCTGTTTCTGATGAATGCCTGATAGAAGGAAAGTACATACCAGAAACAGCTTTTGGCGAAAATGATTATGATCTGTTAAATATAGGGACTCATTATTCTATATGGTATAACGATTACAAAGAAGCTGGGAGACTTGTCGATGCCACTGTTGATGATGACCTTTTCATGGCAGTTACATTTTATGAAGCAGGTGCACGCCTTTTATTTGTAAGCCCGATTGATATGAATGATTACGGTCGGGACAGGAACTGGAAACCAGAAACAGCTGAGGAACGTACAACAATGGAAAGCGCATTTTTGAATTTTTACAAATCTATCGAAGCTATATTCGGTGATCCGAACAAAGACAGGAAAGTATTTGCAGAAAAGTTGAAAGCTCAGGGAGTTGATCCAGAGGAATTGGTTGAATTCAGAGAAAAGGAGAGGATAATAGATAAAATCTACAAAATGTCTCGTATCAGAGATAAAAAAGTTGCTCATGGAAAAAGCATGCCACATACAAAGAGATCCATCAGCTATTATGAGTTTATGGACTTCCAATATCTTGCTAATTATCTTATATGTACGGTTCTGAATAAAAGGTTGGAGAAAAACATGAATGATGAAAATGATATGGATGATTAACGATAGTAGTACATTAATCATCTATCCGGGGGGTAGGACCATGGGGGAGTTACTGAGAGAGCAGAGAGAGAAGATACGAAATTACTACAAAATCATCTCCAAACTGCCAGAGTTTCAAAACGAAGAAAAACTTCGTCATGAAAGACCTTCTCTTGTTGATTTTCTGAGAAGCCCCAAGAAAATAGACAGGATGAGCGAGCTGGATCTCAGAAAGATGATTTCAAACCTATGGGCTTATGGATCCTGGACAAACATAGATTATGTCATCGAGGGAATCATAAAGGAAAATCCTGATCTGAAGGAACGCTTTAAAGAATTGCTTTATGGCAATGAGCCTTTTGAGGAGCGTTTCAACAAGTTTCTAAAAAACGTAAAGCACTTCGGACCAGCAGCGGTTACAGAAATTCTGTGCTTGTACGATCCTCAGAAATATGGCATATGGAATGATAGATCAAGAAAAGCACTGAAAATACTTGGTTTCGATGAGTTGCCTTTGAACAAATACTACATAACCGGTGCTGAATATAACCGAATCAATGAAACACTCAAACTTATAGCGAAAGAGCTTCAAACACTTGGCCATAAGGATGCAGATCTCATAATTGTAGACTTATTCCTCTGGTTAGTGTGGAAGTATGAAACTAAAGAAAAAAAGAAAGAGAAACCACCAGGGCCAATCGAAGACTTTGATCACAACGAAATAAGGGATTTCATCAAGGAGATAGGAATATGGCTCGGATTTGAAGCGAACACAGAAGAACTCATCGCTAAAGGTGCTCAGGTGGATGTGGTTTGGAGAGTGAAGATAGCTAATCTTGGAGTGATCACATACGTTTTCGAGGTTCACAGGAAAGGATCGATAGACAGTTTAATATTGAATCTTCAGAAAGCCATAAGCAATCCCACAGTGCAGAAAGTTATAGCTGTCTCAACTGAAGAACAAATAGAGAGGATAAAAAAGGAGGTAGAGCCACTTCCAGAAAACTTCCGCAAAATGCTTGGCTACTGGAACGTTGCAGATGTCATAAATACACATGAGAAACTTGCGGAGGTAATTGAAAGTCTGAGCAAACTTGAGCTTGTAAAGAGCCAGTTTTGATGGAATGATGAACTTAACCT
>Ga0209834_10000691_pt1 | contig 20049 bp, 18 predicted proteins | sample Mar14236cmmetaG_FD_184134 | JGI IMG/M metagenome (GOLD analysis project Ga0209834, IMG submission 184134) | Marine hydrothermal vent microbial communities from Guaymas Basin, Gulf of California to study Microbial Dark Matter (Phase II) - Marker... ...
ATGGTGAGGTTACTGGATGTCCCGCCCGCCACGGTATTTGTAGATGGCACGGACATAGTCAAAACAGACTTGAGACAATTGCGCCGTGCCATAGGCTTTGTGCCGCAACAGAGCCAGCTTTTCTCCGATACCATTAGAAATAACATACTCATGGGCCGAAGCCACATATCAGAGGAGCAGCTACGACGCGCCCTGTCAATAGCCCGTATCGTTGATGAAATTGACCAACTGGAGGAAGGGCTTGACACCATAGTCGGGGAAAGGGGAGCAACCCTTTCTGGTGGGCAAAGGCAGAGAATTGCCCTTGCACGGGGGATTGTGGAAAATCCACCAATTTTGATCCTTGACGATGCCCTTTCTATGGTGGACATGGAAACTGAAAACGAAATAATGGCAGAACTCCTTCATATAAGAAAAAATAAGACCACAATAATAGTCTCCCATCGCACCACGACCATTGCTAGTGCTGACAAAATCGCCATAATGGCCGAAGGAAAAATCATTGATACAGGACAACACCGAGCACTGCTGGAAAGAAATGAGCTTTACAAGAATCTATATGAGCAGAGGATGTATTCTGAAGAACTACAACGTATTCAGATAGATGATTAGAGATTACGGATATATCGAAGATGGAAAGCTGGGTAGGCCTTATGACATGAGGCTACTAAAAAGGCTTCTAGCTTACGCAGCCCCATGCCGTAAACCCATTGCCCTGTCTCTCATGTTTTCCTTGATTATCACCCTTGCAGACCTTGCCATGCCGTACTTTTCCAAGATAGCCATAGACAGGTACATTGTGCCTTCCTGGTACAAGATAGTAAATGTTCAGCAGTCACCCGAACTGCTTACAAAACTAAGGCCCCACCTGTTAGAGAGCAAGAACGGCAGGTTCTACCTCATTTCAAGCAGAGAAATAAAAAGGATCGATCCCAGGCTTTTAAAAAAGTATGGAAACGCAAACATCTTGGAGAAGGGCCGCTTTTACCTCATACGTGGAAGGAATCTGGCAGACCTGCCACCACATCTGAGGGACTCTGCCCAGTTAATGGCCGATGGTTCCATCATAATACCCTTAACTCAACTCCAAGGTCTTGGGGCAAGGGAAATCGCCTTGATCCGGCAAACAGACTTGCACGGTCTCACCGTGGTTGGCCTTATACTCGCGGGCCTGATTCTAGTTTCATTTACCCTCGGTTACCTTGAGTATTACCTCCTTGAGTACACGGGACAGCATATCATGCAAGATATCCGTATGAGGCTATTTGCTAACATCCAGGAGCAATCCGTTAGATTTTTTCTAAAGCACCCCCTGGGGAGACTAGTGACCAGGGTCACTAACGATGTAGAAAATCTCAATGAAATGCTCAAGTCGGTGGCCATAACCCTTTTCAAGGATTTTTTCATTCTGACGGGGATATTGGTAGTGCTGTTTTATATGGATTGGCCCTTGGCGCTGGTTTGCGTAATCTTGATTCCGTTCATATCCCTGACCACTTATGTTTTCAGCTCCATGGCCAGAGAGGCTTTCCGGGAATTGAGGGCAAAGGTGGCAAAGATAAACGCCTTTTTGAGTGAGCGGCTTGGCAACGTACAGTTAATCCAACTGTTCTGTGCAGAAAAGGCCCAGGAGGAGGCGTTCAACCAAATCAACCATGAAAACTTCCTTGCAGGAATGAAGCAAATACGAATCTTTGCGCTTTTTATGCCACTCATGGAATTGTTGAGTTCTCTTGGTGTTGCACTCATTTTGTGGTACGGGGGGAGCAAGGTGATCCAAGACCGTATAACCCTGGGAGCCCTCGTTGCCTTCCTTAGCTATATGCAGATGTTTTTCAAGCCCATACGGGACATCTCTGAAAAATACAACATAATGCAATCAGCCCTGGCCTCCATTGAGCGAATCTTTCAGTTTATGGACAGCCAGGAGAAAATGCCGGAGCCCCTGGAGCCAATTCAACCCAATGTGCTTGAAGGCAAACTCCAGGTGTCAAAGGTATCCTTTTCCTACGATGACGCAGCCCCGGTGCTCCGCGGCATTTCCTTGGAGCTCAAACCTGGTCAGACCGTAGGGGTGGTTGGTCCAACTGGTAGTGGTAAAACAACACTGGCCAACCTGCTCCTCAGGATGTACGATCCCGATGAAGGAACCATTTACCTCGATGGGGTTGACTTGCGGAAATGGCCTAATACATTGCTACGCAAGCAAATGGCCCCGGTGATGCAGGATGTTTTTATTTTTTCAGGAACCCTGGAGGAAAACATCACCCTTGGAAAAAAAGGGATCTCACGCCAGGACATGGAGCAGATACTAAGGGTCACGAACCTGTACCAGTTCGTGAGCAACCTTCCAGATGGGCTGGGGTACATGGTAGGAGAAAGGGGAAAAAATCTTTCCTCTGGTCAAAGACAACTCTTGTCATTTGCTCGCGCATTGGTGGGAAAGCCCAGGATTTTGGTCCTTGACGAGGCTACTTCCAGCGTTGACCCGGAAACGGAGGCACTAGTGAGGGATGCCCTAGGAAATATAGTGGCTGGCCAAACCACGCTCATAATTGCCCATAGGTTGTCCACGGTTAGGCACGCCAGCCAGATATTTGTATTGAACAAAGGAAAAATAGTGGAGCAAGGTACCCATGAAGAACTCATGGCATTGAGGGGAATCTATTATAGATTAATCAGACTACAAGAAAAAATGTGAAGGCTGTTGCCAAATCGCGTAGGTGAAGCCGCAAAACCCTCAAGAGGCCCCCCCTCTGTCTCGATGGAACCTCCAGTACTGGACCATTCTCCCCAGCACATTCACCGCTGCCTCGGGTGTCTGGTAGAACACCCCCGCGTATCGTTTCCCATCAATGGGCCTCACGGTCCCTTTTTCAGACCTGGTAAGGGAGACCCCGATCACTGGTTTTTCATATTTTTCCATGAGTTCCACCATGGTCGCCACGTACTCTTGCTCATAGATATCCACGAAGTCCAAAATCTCCTTTAGAGCTTCTCCTGACGCCTCATGATCTACCTTACCAGTGGAATCAACCAGCAGTCGCACAAGCTCAGTCCTTCCTATAATCCCCAGGCTTATGACCGCATCTACACCATCCCACTTGAGGAGTTCTTCCACGGCCACAACAGGAACTTCAGTATCTCTTGTGCCCACCAGATCCAGTGGATTCGACTTGCTCCAAAACGGTGGTAGATACCTGTTAAGGCGGGCAATAATGGATTCGGGAATGGGTGGGACCCTCAGCCCTTTTTCGTTACACGCATCTGCCGTCACAACCCCCCAGCCACCTCCTAGTGTTACTATCCCTACCCTATCGCCTTTGGGCAACGGCAAGGATGAAAAACCAGCGGACAAATCCAGCAGCTCTGCCGGAGCATCAACGCTGAGGACACCGGCTTGTCGGCACGCTGCGCGAAATATGCGGTATTCTCCCCCCATGGAGCCAGTGTGAGAAGCGGCCGCTGCCTTTCCAGCAGAGGTCCTCCCGCCCTTCAGGACAATGACTGGTTTGGTCCTGTTAACCCTCTCAGCTACCTCCAAGAATCTCTTTCCGTTCCCAACATTTTCCATATAAAGTATTATAATCCTGGCATGATCATCCTGTTCCAAGAACTCGAGGTATTCTGCACAGCCAAGCATGGCCTCATTGCCAGAGCCCACGAATTGAGAAATACCTATCCCTTGGTGGCTTGCCCAATGCACAAGTTGATTACCCAAATTGCCTGATTGCGAGATGAAGGCCACTCCACCGGGCCGTGGCCTTGTGTGAGTTCCGGTTGCAAATAGCTTCGCATAGGGGGAAATAATCCCCATGGTATTGGGGCCTATTAACACCATTCCGAATCTATTGCATATTTCTACGATCTCTCTTTCCAGCTTTAGCCCTTCTCCGCCCGTTTCACTAAACCCAGAGGTAATCACAACTAGGCCCTTCACCCCCTTCTTGCCGCAGTCTTCCAAGACCGCGGGGATCCCAGGCGCAGGCACGGTTATAAAAGCCACATCAACGGGTTGAGGAATATCAGTCACGGTCTTGTAGGCGGTCAAACCACAAAGGGAGGATGCCTTGGGGTTAACAGGATATATTTCACCCTCAAAACCCCCGGCCACAATATTGGTAAGAATTAGCTGCCCCCACTTTCCAAAGGCCGAGGATGCGCCTATTACTGCCACTGAATGAGGATACAATATTGGACCCAGATCAACTCCTGCCATATTCCCTTGTTCAGGTATTTCACACCCATCTTTCGTACTTATGCCCATACAGGTCTCACCTCCACACAATATTTGACTCTGCCTGTTGTCCTCTATTCCTTTCCCACCACAAGTCCGTCCTTGAAATTTACTATGTGGCCGTCAGGGTAGAAATAATGAACGGTCCAGCGGTTATGCCTTCTATGCTCTTTAGTAATCTTGAGGGGCTTACCAAGTAGCTCCAGGACCTGTGTCTGGGTCATCCCTCTTTCCACCTTTGCAAGATTTTGTTCATTAAAGGGGATCTTTTCATAGGCCTTCATCTGCTTCTCGGTGAGGGGTAACTTTGGCCTGGAACTTTTTTCTCCTGCAGCCCCTACCCCTCCGACCAAGAGTATGATCATGCCCACAAACAAAACAATTGTTATTGTCCTCTTCATTGGGCTGTCTCCTGTGTCTCTGGCATGCATTAATCTATTTTACTAAATTAAGCATCTTTGCAGGGTTTTGCCAATTGGTCAATGATTCACTCAATGCGTTTTCGCGCTTGAGTATATGTGTTATGATAGAAACATGGAACGCTACAGAGACTTTAATACTTTCCTGCGGGAAAAATTTGGCGAGCGTATTCACAAAATCGCTCTAGATGCCGGGCTGACATGTCCAAATCGAGACGGGTCTATTTCCACCAAGGGGTGCATTTTTTGTGACCGCCTGGGATCTGGAACCGGTGCCTTTGTGGATCATGGGATAAGCATTTCAGAGCAAATATCTCGTGCAAAGAGCTTCATTCGGAAACGATATAAGGCACGCAAGTTCATAGCTTACTTTCAGTCTTTCACCAATACCTACGGCCCTGTGGAGAAGCTCAAGGAGCTATACGACTTGGCCCTTTCAGATGAGGACATCCTAGGGCTGTCTGTAGGTACCCGGCCCGACTGTATCAGCAAAGAGATACTCGCCCTCTTACAGTCTTACAAGGATAATAAATACATGGTGTGGTTGGAGCTGGGTCTTCAATCCGCTCATGACGAAACATTGCAGCGGATAAACAGGGGGCATGATGTGACTTGTTTTGTAAATGCTGTCGAACTTACCGCGGACTTCGGAATAGACGTTTGCGTCCACGTGATCCTGGGACTGCCCGGTGAAGATAAACGAGCAATGATGGAAACAGCAAGGTTTGTCTCAAGGCTTCCAATACGGGGAATAAAAATTCATCTCCTTTACGTTGTAGAGGACTCTCCACTGGCAACCCTTTACAGACAAGGGGAAATAAGGTGTCTTGAAAGAGAAGAATACGTGGAACTTGTGGTGGATTTTCTTGAACTGCTGCCGCCTGACATGATAATTCAACGCCTCACTGGTGATCCACCAAGGGGCTCAAATTTGCTGGCCCCCAAATGGGCGAGGGACAAGTTGAAAACCCTTGATCTGATTAGAAACAGATTAGAGGAAAGCAATACATGGCAAGGAAAATTATGCGCGAGTTGTTCGTGTGTAGGCTGAGGTACCAAGACCTTTTGCTATATTTGGCATCAACTGAAAAGGGCGCAGTTAGGGTGTGTTTAAGGATGGGCCACCCCTATGATGCAACCGCCTTTTTTACTCATCTCTTCCCCCGCACAAGGATCTCAAAGGGCAAAGGCCAAAACTCAAGCCTGATTGAGGCTGTGGAATCGGCTCTGGAGGGAAAACCTCTTAGCAGGAGTATCCCTCTCGACATAGACCTCACGCCTTTCCAGCACACGGCATACAAGACCATTTCCCGTATTCCGTATGGCTGCACATGGACCTATGGCCAGGTGGCGAGGGCAATGGGCCGCCCCGGAGCCGCACGTGCTGTGGGCCAAGCAATGGGTGCCAACCCCTTGCCTATCATATTTCCGTGACACCGCGTTGTGGCCGCCGAGGGCCTCGGCGGTTTTAGTAGCGGTCTCACTATCAAGAAATATCTACTTCGCCTTGAAGGGGCCATAGCTGCACCCTGACTATTGTGCGTTTAGGAATGCCTCGATTCCCCTGAGATCCCCTGCAGGCCAGTAGTGGATCTCCTTATCCTTGGGAGCAATCTTTCTTACCAGCCCTATCAAGACCGTCTTTGGTCCCACCTCCACAAAGTGTTCAAACCCTCCCTCCAGCATGCTAACAACTATATCATACCATCGTACGGGACTCACCAGCTGTCTTGCCATAAGCTCTTTTATGGCGGCCGGATCTCTTTCCTCCCGGGCCGTCGCATTAAACAGAACAGTGGAGCTTGGCGGCAAAAAGTCAATTCCTTCCATATAGTCACGGAATTCCTCAACTGCCCCTTGCATCAGTGGTGAGTGCCATGCGCCACTCACCTTAAGTGGGATGGCCTTCTTGCCCCTCTCCTTTACCAGTTTAGTGGCCTTGGCAAGGGCCTGTTTAGCCCCTGTAATCACTATCTGCTCGGCCGTATTGTGATTCGCCACCGCTAATGGCCCTTCCTGTGAGGCCTCATTTACGATGACCTCCACTTCTTCAATTCCCATACCCATGACGGCAACCATCCCGCCCGGGTTGGCCTCTGCCTCGCGTTGCATAAGCTGCCCCCTCTTGCTGACCAATCTCAGGGTATCCTCGTCAGTCAAAACACCAGCACTAGCCAGCGCTGCGTATTCTCCGAGGCTATGGCCTGCACAAATTTCTGCAGAACTACCTGACTCGCGAAGCACATGAAGGCATGCCAGGCTCACCGCAGTAATGGCAGGTTGCAGGTTCTTGGTAATGGTGAGTTCTTCCATGGGGCCTTCGAAACAGAGCCTGGATATCTGCTTGCCACACACTTCATCTGCAATACTGAAAACTTCTCGAGCCGAGGCAAAGGCCTCATAAAGGTCCTTACCCATGCCCACTACCTGAGATCCTTGTCCAGGAAACAGAAAGGCCACTTTCCCCTTCATGTCAATCTCCTCCGTCCTTTGTTGTTCTGTATCAAATAATCAAATAATCACGAGATGGCAACAAAAATGGAAGGAATCTCAAAAGGGATGAAATAATAACCTGGGGGTAATTTAGAGCTCTTGCGGCTCTCCCACTCTCTGCCTGAAGAGCTGATCAAGGGCAATTTCGTACTCCCTCGTGCCCGGAACAAGGGAGCGGTTTTTGGCCAGCTGGGCCATGACCTCTTCCTCTGTTTTTTCAAATTGAACATTTATTTTACTGATCACCTCATTGATGACTGTATAGATCTCCTCGTCAGTCCCGTAAACGTCAATTACATTTGGATCATTTAACACTACCTCCATAAGATACTGTGTCATATACAGAGAGTAGGGGTTGGGCCTTGAGACGAGATTTCTTATGGGGGCAATAAAATACTTAAAGTCAAATTCAGAGCTTTTTAGTGCCTTCTTAAGGCCCTGAAGGATCAATTCGCTGACCGCTCCGGGATTCTCTGTCTCGATTATCCTATTCATCAGGAGGGCCTGGGTTAGCTTATTATGAATTTCATTCAGCTTAAACTTAAAGAACCTGTCGCGTTGGAAGGCCTGCTGGCGTTCTTTCCTTTCCAGCCTGTTTATCAGCTTGTCCTGGACCCTCCCACTATCAAATCTCTTCATTCGCTGCCCTTTATTGAGTTATCTGATCCAAGTCCCGAAAAAAGGTGTCCCTTCCGGCTAGGAGCCTTTCTTGCTTCCTTCCCCTGTCTTTGCCTTGGCTGTAGAAGGCTCTTTTTTTTCTTCTTTCGGCTTTGAAGGAGAACTCCCTGACTTGCCTGCATAATCGGTCACATACCACCCACTACCTTTCAGGTGAAAGGTGCTATGGGAGATGAGTTTTCTCATTCTGCCTCCGCAGGCCTCACATTTTTCGATCGGGGGATCGGAAAACTTCTGCCAAACCTCTGTTTGATGTCCGCATTTGGTACACTCATATTCGTAAATAGGCATTCTTACACACCTCCATACATCAAGACTTCATGCACTTCAATAAAAAATTATTTCCTCTCACTGCCCAATAATCCCAACTTGCAGACCCTGTGTGTTTCATAGGCTTCCAGTACATAACGCAGGTCTTTAATAGGTACTCGCCTCAGCACCTCGTAGGTAAGGCCATGCACCCTTTTTTCTTCTTCCTCCCTTGCCTCTTTGTTCACCTCGAACCGCTGTATAAAATTACTGAACCGTACAATATGAATAAGTTCGTGGGTGAATACATATAACATTAGGGGCAAAAGATTAAGTTTCTCATCCCTAGCAATGGCCGAAAGTATTTTCTCGTCATGCAACAGGATAAAATAAAAATCCCTACCCTTGGAGCGAGGCCACATGAACTCATCCGTTGTCAGCCCCTTATTTAGGACGGCGAAGACATGATTAGGGGCTGAAAGGTGGTGCCATGTGGCCCTAGGTTTCACATCATAGGGATGGCGTCTCCATTGACGTGAGGAGAACTTGTAATAGTCCGAAGTTACCTCCTCGGCGATCTGTAGCGCCTCGCTGAGAGTAACCATCTCATGATGTGAAAATGACCATTGTTCCATAGTCAAAGACCTTGGCTCGGCAAAAAGATAGGAGCTAAGTCAGGAATGTCAATGGGAAAAATTTTGGTGGCGGTGACTGGACTCGAACCAGTGACTCTGCGGATATGAGCCGCATGCTCTGACCAACTGAGCTACACCGCCACGGTCGTAAATTTATAGTTTATCCAATATGGGCATCATGTCAATAAAAATTAAACAATACCAAGCCTTGATACTGTTTTTCCTATGCACCCATCCCGATCACGGTTAAGGGGCTGTCGAAAAACGTTTTCTTTTCCTCACTCCCCCGCCCGCCTGCGGTGGCCATGGAGTAGGTGTGGCGTATTCGATACTGCCACCTGTGGCAAACTATATACAATGCGGCCAAGAATACTCCCTTTGGCTTATTGTAACCTATTTAAATTAAAGGGTGATTTATACTCGCCTCCTTGGCATACAAATTGCGTGTATCAATTTTAGATCTGGGATGCCCGTTATACCGTATTGGGGGATTCTCCATCGTATTAGGAGAAAAGAGGAAAGATTAGATTGGTAAACGGCATTCCCGGATCTTTTTTTTCCACAACAAAAGAGGGGACTAGCCCAATGGCCCATCCCCTCTCTACAAATATCTTATTTGCCCTACCGACTAAAGGTACTTCTTTACCTCCTCGGCAAGCGCAGGTACTACATCAAAAAGATCTGCCACCACTCCATAGTCGGCCTTTTGAAAAATCGGAGCATCCGGGTCTTTGTTTATGGCCACGATCACCTTGGATGTACCCATACCGGCCAGATGCTGGATTGCCCCGGAAATACCGCATGCTATGTACAGGTTAGGCGACACCACTTTACCCGTTTGTCCCACCTGGTCAGTATGCGGTCTCCAGCCTGCATCTACTGCTGCGCGGCTGGCGCCGACCGCAGCTCCTATCAAGTCGGCCAATTCTTCCAGAATCTTGTAATTCTCGGGACCTTTCATTCCTCGGCCACCTGAGACGATCTTGTCGGCTTCTGTCAACTCGATCCTTCCACTCTCGTCCTTAATTACTTCCACCACCTTAGTCTTCAGGGCGTCGTCCGAAAGATCAACATTCGCATCAATAATCTCAGCAGTCTTGGAGGTGTCTGGCTCGTTGACCGCCATCACATTGGGCCTTGCGGTAGCCATATTGGGCCAGCTATTGTCGAACGCCACCTTGGCATAGGCCTTTCCTGCGTATATAGGCCTAATGGCAACAAAATTGCCGTCTTCCACCTGAAACGCAGTACAGTCCTGGGCCATTGCCACACCCAGCCTAGCTGACAATCTAGCTGAAAGATCTTTTCCTTGGGCAGAAGCTCCCATTAGAAGAACCGCCGGCTCATTTGCCTCTACCAATTGCGCTATCACTGCTGTGTAGGCATCAGTGGTGTAAGGATCCAGCCTCGGGTCATCTGCTACAATTACTTTATCAGCCCCGTAATGACCGAGTTCTGTTGCCTTATCTTTTATGTTGGAACCCAGCAAAACAGCTGTAAGCTCTTGGCCTAGGGCATCAGCGATCCTTCGCCCTTCGCTTACGACCTCATAGGTAACCTTGCGCAATTCACCATCTCTTTGCTCTGCAATTGCCCATACTCCTTGTGCCATTTTATCACTCCTTGTACAAAAATTTGTCTATATTCTTTGCTTCCAATCATTTACCCATCACCGGGCCAGGGCTGTACGGTTACAGCACCTTTGCCTCTTCGTGAAGCAGCTTTGCAAGTTCGGCTGCCTTTTCCTGGGGCGTCTCACCCTCAATAATCTTGCCTGCTTTCCGCTCTGGCGGAGGAGTAAGCTCTATTATCTTTAGCTTCCTGGCTGCCTCACCAAACTCCGAAGCATCAACCCCCAGGTCTGCAAGACTCTTCTCTTCCAAGGGCTTCTTCTTTGCCTTCATGATTCCAGGCAAAGAAGCATATCTAGGCTCATTGAGGCCCTTCTGCGCTGTGATTAGGACCGGCAGAGGTGACTCAATTACAAGGGTCTGCCCTTCTACGGGCCTGTGCACCTTGACTGAACTTTGATCATCAGCGATTTCAACCTTGATCCCGAGGGCAATGTGTGGAATGCCCAGGAATTCCGCCACACTTGCACCTACGAGACCCAGGTCATCGTCGATACCTCTTTGGCCAGTAAAAATAATATCATAATCAAGATCCTTGATAGCTGCTGTAAGGGCCTTGGCAGTGGCCAGAGAGTCACTACCTTCAAGCGCATCATCAGTGATCAAAATTCCCTTGTCAGCCCCCATGGCCAAGGCGGTCCTTATAGCCTCGGTTACCCTTTTGGGCCCTAAACCGACCACTGTGACTTCGCCACCAAACTTCTCTTTGATGCGTAGTGCTTCCTCAACACCAAACTCATCATAGGGATTCATTATCCATTTGATATCATCCTCTACGATCGACTTCCCATCCGGAGCAATCTTAATCTGGGTCTCCGTATCAGGCACCTGTTTCAAACAAACTATGATATTCACTTTTCTCCTCCTTTCGTGGTTTTTACTGAATTGTACCTGGAGGCATGCCCTGGGCCTGTACCTTCATACCTTCCAGGAAATACTGACTAATTTGATGAGCAGCAGTCTTAATATCATAATCCTTTCTGGATGACAACACCCAAAACCTTGACATCTCATCAAGGGCTCCGAAGAATGCCCTTTTTGCTATCCCCGGGACTACATCCGCCCTGAAAATGCCTTTTTCCTGACCCTCCCGAATTATGCTCGCAATGATATCAAGATACCTGGCAAACTGCTTGTTCTTATATTCCTTTATAAACTTACTGCTCTGGCGCAGCTCCACCTGTATGATTTCGGCCATGCTCTGATTCTCTTCCACCAGTTTGAGGTGGGTCAAGGCAAAGGTCTTGAGTTTTTCAGCAGGATCGTCAAGAGTGGAAAGCCTTTTTTCCATATTTTCGAGCACGAGGCCCATTTGTTCCTCGAAAAGAGAGATAAGAATGTCATCCTTGTTGTCAAAATATATGTATATGGTTCCGTCGGCTACCCCTGCCTCCCTCGCAATATCAGCTACTCTGGATTGGAAAAAACCTTTTTCAGCAAAGACCTTTGTTGCAGCTTCAATTATTTTGAAATATTTCTTTCCATCTCTCTTTTTCGCCATTTTTAATAAAAACCCTTTTCATGAATGATTATTCATTCAAGGATTTCTACCACTGGAAATAGACCAAGTCAAGCCTTGTAGCGTCTAACTTGCAAAAAAAAGCTGACTATTATATCTTGACAATTACAACAGGAATAAATTAGATTCCAGCAGTTAATTCTACTATGAAAGGCTGGTGATAGAAGGGTAAGTACACAGGTTAGGGGCAATTTGGGCAATAACATTACAATTGAGGAGGAGGTATCATGCGGAAATTCTTTATTTCGGCAATGGCACTTGTATTTGTAATGGCTCTAGTGTTTTGTGGCGTGAGCCCAGCCCATGCCAAGGCCATTAAGGTGGGAGCAGTAATTAACCTGACCGGCCCAGCTTCCACATGGGGTCAATTTCATGCCAAAGGCATGAAAGATTACATGAGGTACATTAATGAGGTTAAGGGTGGTGTTGCCGGAAACAAAATCGATCTAACCGTCGTGGACCACGCCTACAAGGTTCCTGAGGCCATCAAATATGTAAAGAAATTCTGCACTCAAGACAAAATGGACATGATAGCCACCTGGGATGCTGGCGCAGGAATCATGTGCAAACCCATTTTTCAAAAATACAAAACCCCAGATATTAATTACTCCACTTACCAGGGTTTCCTTAAACCTCCTATTGATTATGCATACCTTCCCTTCGGAAGCTATATAATGGACAGCTACGCGCTTCTTGAGTACATCAAGAATATCAACAAGGGCCCCGGGGCCCCGAAGGTAGGACTGTTGACATACAACAACGCATACGGCAAATCCATTCATGGACCCTGCAAGGCCTATGCTGCAAAACATAACATCAATATCGTTGACATTGAGGAATTCCCTCCCAAGACCCTGGATCTGAACACAGAGCTGTTGCGCCTCAAACAAAAGGGCGCCGAGTACATCGTAGTGCAGTGCCTGCCCTCTGCCATCATTATGGCGCTTCAGTCCGCAGACAGGGTAAATTACAAGGTCCCCTTCTTTGGCACCTGGACTTCTACCGATCCTGATTTCTTCCGCCGAGGCAAAGGCCTCATCAGGGATCGCATGTTCATGCAGTTCCCCGGTTGCTTGCCTTCAGACAACAGCCTTGGTTACAAGCTGCTCAAGACCCTGTGGGATCGCTACAAGACGGTCAGCTCCTTTGACGCATCTTACTGGGAGGGCGTAGCCGTTGCAGCCATCATGGTAAGGGGATTTGAGAGAGCGCAGGAAAAATTTGGTAAGGTTAGCAACATCACCATAAACCAGGCCCTCCAGACCTTCAGAAATGAAGACTTTGGAGGCCTTGTCCCCCCTGTAACCTACACCAATACTGATCACAGTGCTTCATTCAAGGCCAGAATAGTCCAGATTCATGAAGATGGGACATACACACCGCTGACCAACTTCTGGGAACCTGGCAAAGAAAAGGTGCAGATAATTCGATGAAAGCATTTCGTGGAGAACCAAGCATTTTCGCCTCCGTCCGCCCGGAAGATCGCCGGGCGGACCTGGAGGTGAAAACTTTAACTTTGAGGTTTGGGGGTATCACAGCCCTAAACAAGATCGATCTGTCGGTGCGAACTGGCGAGCTAATGGCCATTATTGGCCCCAATGGGGCTGGAAAGACCAGTCTTCTCAACTCCATCACCGGATACTACAAGCCCCAGGAAGGGCAAATATTTTTCAATGATCAAGAGATTACTAGAATGCCCCCGCATCACCTTACAAAGTTGGGGATTGGGAGAACCTACCAGAATATCGAGCTTTTCCCAGGAATGACGGTCCTTGCCAATATGCTCCTGGCACGCCATGTCCATTGTCAATATGGCGTGGCCAAGGCCGCCTTCTTCACCAAGGGTGTGCGGGAAGAGGAGGTCCGGCACCGCGAGGTGCTAGAGGAACTCATTGACTTCCTCGAAATGCAGTCTATTCGAAAACAACTGGTTGGGTCCCTTCCCTATGGTATGCGAAAAAGGGTCGAACTTGGGCGGGCCTTGGCCCTCGAACCCAAGCTGCTCATTCTCGATGAGCCCTTTGCAGGTATGACCCTAGAAGAAAAAGAAGATATGGTCAGGTTTCTCATGGAGCTAAACGAGGCCTGGAACCAGACCATGATCTTGGTGGAGCACGACATGTCCATTGTGATGAGTATTTCCCAGCGCATCGTGGTTTTAGATTTTGGTGTAAAAATCGCAGAGGGAGCACCTGACTTTATCCAAAATCATCCTCAGGTAATCAAGGCCTACCTGGGTGATACCCATAAACTATAAAATTGGTGAAGAATACTTAAACATGAGTGAAGACAAGAATATCCGAAGAGTCGACCGCGAATTTTTGGCTTCCTTGGATCAGTATACCATCCCTCAGATCCTTTCCAAGCAGGCGGAACGCCTTGGTGACACCCACATTGCTCTCCGCGAAAAGGCTTACGGCATATGGGAAACCTTTACGTGGAAAGATTATTTCCGCTATTCAAAGATGGCTGGCCTTGGACTGAAGTCCCTTGGACTTCAGAGGGGAGACAACGTGGGCCTTATTTTAGATAATCATGTAGAGTGGCTGTTCAGCGAGTTGGGCGCACAGGCCATGGGTGCGGTGACCATCCCCTTATTCACTTCTGCCGTGGCCAAGGAGCTAGTCTACGGTCTGAACAGGGTGAAAGCGCGGTTCGTTTTTGCCCAAGATCAAGAACAAGTGGACAAGCTCCTCGCCGAGAGAGAACAACTTCCAGACGTGGAGATGGTCATTTATATTGACCCCACTGGGATGAGGAATTACCGAGACAACCCATGGCTCATTAGCTTCGCTCAATTACTTGAGCTCGGCGAGGAACTGGATGAAGAACAACCCGAGCTTTTCATTAAGGAGCTATGGGAGGGAAAGCCACAGGATATCGCCCTGATGTTAATGACATCAGGTACTACAGGGCTTCCCAAGATGGTAATGCTGGCCCACGAGAACCTTCTGGAGATGGGCCGCAAGTGGTTGGAGACTGCCCCTATTGGTATTGGGGATAACTGGATCTCCATAACCCCAACTGCATGGATTGTTGACCAGATGTGGGGCCTGGGCATCACCCTGCCGGGGGGAATGGTAATGAATTTCCCCGAGACCCTTGAAACCGCAACCCAGGATTTTAGGGAGATAGGCCCAACTGTAATAGTGACGTCATCCAGATTTTGGGAGGACCTAGCCTCCACCATAAGAGTCAAGATCAGCGATGCGGGATTTATCAAGAGATGGCTATATAACCTTTCTCAAAGAATTGGAGGCGCCGCTGTTGACCTCGAATCAGAAGGCAAGCCTGTACCTGGCCACCTACGGGCCCTAAAATGGCTCGCTTATAGAATTGTATCGCTGCCATTGATGGACAGGGTGGGCTGTCTGGGATTTCGCGCTGCATATACAGGGGGGCATCCCATCAGCCCGGACGTCATAAGGTTTTTCCGTGCCAATGGCTTGAACCTGAAACAGTGTTATGGTCTCACTGAGGCAGGCGGCATCTTTCAGGTGCAGCCCGATGGCGAGGTCAAGCCTGAAACAGTGGGTAAACCCCTGCCCAGAACGGAGGTGCGCATTGCCGAAGACCAGGAAGTTATTGTAAAAAGCAAGTCGGTCTTTAAGGGATATTACGAAAGTCCCGAGGCCACTGCCGAGACCTTGAAGGACGGATGGTTCCATACCGGTGATGCAGGCTACCTTGATGATGATGGTCATCTCCTCATAATAGGGCGCAAGCAAGACATAATGCGCACAAGGGAAGGGGAAGCCTTTTCACCCGACTTCATTGAAACCCGCTTGAAGTTTAGCCCATATATCAAAGAGGCTGTAATCTGGGGTGAGGGTCAACCTTATATCACTGCATTTATCAACATAGATTTCGGGAACGTGGGAAACTGGGCAGAAGAGAGAAGAATACCATATACCACTTATACGGATTTGTCCCAACAACCAGCGGTGGAGGAATTGATAAGGGGAGAGATTAAGGAGGTTAATACTCAGCTTCCCGGGCCAATGCAAATTGTCAAATTTATCCTTCTATACAAACTGCTGGACGCTGATGACGAGGAGCTTACCCGCACCGGCAAGGTACGCCGTGGCTTTGTATCTAAACAGTATAAGGACCTAATCGATGTAATGTATTCAGACAAGAAAGAGTTGCCAGTTAAAGGTGAGGTCCGTTACAGGGACGGAACAATAGGCACCATTGAGACGACTGTGAGGATCCTGGAAGTTTGACGTCTGGGACAATAAGGAAGTATCCACCGCAAGAACAATAGCGGAAAAGGAGGAAACTTTTAAATATGGAATTCTTTTTTCAGCTCTTGGTCAATGGTCTTTCCATAGGTTTTTTGTATGCCCTTTCCGCCCTGGGCTTCGTGATGATCTTCAAGTCCAGCAGTGTGCTCAACTTTGCCCATGGTGAATTGCTGGCCATAGGAGCATTCATATTCCTCGCCCTTTCAGTATGGGCCAAGCTCCCGATCATAGTTGCCTTTGGCCTCACCCTTGTAGGGAGTTTCGCCTTGGGATTCATAATTGAGAGACTCTTTCTGAGGCCCCTCATAGGCGAGGCACTGATTGAAGTTATTATGCTCACCGTGGGTCTTGCTGCTATGTTCAAGGGCCTGCTTCTATTTATTTTTGGTGGCGACACACAGAGTTATCCGCATTTCTTGCCCGAAAGCCTCACAATTCACTGGGGCAACATAGAAATACCTTCCGTGTATGTGGCGACCTTCATCATAGGGATTATTTTCTTGGCTCTTTTTGGTTTCTTTTTTAAGTACTCTTCCCAGGGTATCTACATGAGGTCAGTTGCCGATAACCAGCCCGCAGCCCTGTCTTTGGGGGTTCATGTGCGCAGGGTCTTCGCTCTTTCTTGGGCCATTGCTGCCCTTGTGTGCGCCATGAGCGGCATAGTTTTGGGGATCATCAATGGAGTCAACGTGCATGAGCTGAGCTCAATTGGATTAAAGGTATTTCCCGTTGTCATTTTAGGCGGGCTTGACAGCATTGGAGGTGCAATTTTAGGCGGCATCATAATTGGCCTGCTGGAAACCTTTACGGGAGGTTACGTCTCCACGTCCCTCAGGGAAGTAATTCCATATATCACACTGGTCTTCATCCTGATGGTGAAGCCTTATGGCCTGTTTGGCCTTGTGGAAATAGAAAGAGTCTAGTCAACGAGAGGTCTTAACGGCATATGAGAAGACTCCAGTTTCATCCATGCGGCAATTTTAGGGAATCATACCACCAAGAGCTGACTATTTTTGAGACCGATTTTGGGAGGCTCTGGCTCATTGTTGGACTAGTGCTTCTGTTCGGAGTCGTCCCATTTGTGTCCACCTCCTATCTCCTATATGTCTTGAACCTTATGGGGATCTATGCCATTGCTGCCATAGGCCTCAATATACTCATTGGATACACAGGTCAAATCTCCCTTGGCCACGGGGCCTTTTTTGGGGTCGGGGCCTATACTGCCGCCATACTGGCAACAAGGGTTAATTTTCCCTTTTGGGCGGCGGTACCGTTGGGAGGGATGGCAACAGCGGGGGTAGGAATGATCTTTGGCATCCCTTCGGGGAGACTAAAGCATCTGTACCTTACCATAGCCACCCTGGCCGGTCAGTTCATTATGGAGTACGTTTTCGTCCATTGGGACAGTCTTACCGGCGGGGCAGACGGCATAGTTGTCACTGGAGCGACACTTTTTGGCATAGACCTTGGCAATGACAGGAGCTTCTTTTTTGTAATCTTCGTATGCTTTGTCATCATGACGTGGATTGCCGTGAACCTTATGAGGACCCGCTATGGCAGGGCATTCATCGCCATCAGAGACAATGACAGGGCTGCAGAGGGAATGGGTATACCACTTTTTCGGTACAAGCTCCTTTCTTTTGCCATCAGCTCCTTTTACGCGGGTTTTGCTGGTGGGCTTTTTGCTTACTACACCATGAGCATCACTCCCGAGCCATTCAACCTGTGGCTATCAATTGAATTTATTGCCATGATCATAATTGGGGGGCTCGGGAATATACCCGGATCAGTATTCGGAACCATTTTCATTGTTGCCCTTAATGAGTCCCTAAGCGCCCTTTCACAATATCTCATGAATTTGGGCACTGCTTCAAATATTGCCATTACCATTGCACCGTTGCGAGAATTCGTATTCGGCATGGCAATTATTTTGTTTATCATCTTTGAGCCCAAGGGTCTAGCGGAGGTATGGCGCATTATCAGATCTAGCTTTAGGCTCTGGCCTTTCTCGTATTAGCTTGGTATAATATTTAAAAACTCAGGGTTATAATCATGTCTGACAATAACTTGACTCTTCTCATCAACAACATCAGCGTCGTCTATTCAGACGTAATCCAGGTGCTTAAGGGTGTATCCCTAAAGATATGGAGGGGACAAATAGTATCACTCCTTGGTAGCAACGGTGCCGGAAAGACCACCACTTTAAAGGCCATTTCTGGGTTATTGAAGCCAGAGAATGGGAAGGTCACAGAGGGCTCCATTGAGTATGAAGGCAAGCCCATTCACAACTCGGCCCCCGAAAACATTACCCGAAAAGGGATAATTCAAGTGCTTGAGGGCCGCCAGGAATTCAAGTACTTGACTGTAGAAGAAAACCTGAGGGTAGGAACAGCCACTAGATGGGGCAAGCCCTATCAGAAAGACCTTGAAATGGTTTACCATTATTTCCCTGCACTGCTGGCCCGCAAAAAATCGCTGGCCGGATATTGCAGCGGCGGAGAACTTCAGATGCTGGTAATCGGTCGCGCCCTAATGGCCCATCCTAGGTTATTATTACTTGATGAACCATCGCTCGGCCTGGCCCCACTCTTGGTCAAAGAAATCTTTCAAATAATCCGAAGAATTAATGAGGAACAAGGCACCACCCTGATGGTGGTGGAACAGAATGCAAACATGGCCCTTCAAATCGCCCACTATGGATACGTTATGGAAAACGGAAAGATAGTCATGGAAAGCGACGCGGAAGACCTAAGAGAAAATCCTGATGTCAAGGAGTTCTATCTTGGCACGGCAGCTTCAGGTGCTCTTAAATCTTACAAGGATGTTAAGGCATATAAGAGACGTAAGAGATGGCTTTAGTTCCTTAAGTTTACACCTCACCATTATTGCGAGCCCCACGCGAAATGAAACCCGACAATTACGCACCGGGTAACGGATTACTTACCAAGGACACCTTTCGATTCATTAAACCCGATGAGTATGAGTCCCTGGGAATAGATCCCGAGGATATACCCATTGGCACGTTTCCTGCGTTAAAACATCCCTCCCATCTTCCAAGCAGATTTGGAGGTAATGCCTATGGTTCGGGTCTTTTTGAAATATATGATCGGCTCAAACCTGATGACATAAAGCTACTCCAAGAGGTCTCTTTTAATCATCCCGAACACTTAGAAAAACGTTACAAGCTCATCAACAGAATTTACAAGAAAATGGGGCTGCTCATCAGGGTTAGCCGCACAGGTAAGCCCTACTATTTAATCCCAGCCCATCTTGTGTCAAATACCTTGGAGCACATACGTGTTAAGTTGGACGAAATAAGCAAGATAATAGAATCCCATAGGAAAAAATTTTTAAAAGAAAGGTATTCTATTGGCCTCCTTACCTTGAAGGACGACCTTATCTTCAATGAGCTTTCTTACCGATTCAGGGAACACCACATTGTTCTGATTGATTCACTAAGTAAGCTAAGGGCAGTAACTGAAAAACTCGACTTAATCATAATTACCCGTGACATATACGAATTACTTCTATTGGAAGACTTTGCCCAGGCAATCACCAAGAGGCCTTCCAAAAGCCGATTAAACGAGCTCGCCCATTATTTGCTATGGAAAATTCATGGGATACTTAGAGATGGAGGAGAATTATTTGTCGTAGCAGATCGGCAAATCGCCAAAACCGATCAGACAGCTCTTGTTACATTCAAAACAGAGCAGGAGGCAAAAAACTTTATTCTCTTCACCCATATCTTCAAAACCCAACAAAGATATAGGTTGAATGGCAGGGCGCTGGAAATCAAGATATTTGACTTACAAGAATACCTGAGAGGGTTTTATGTCGAACCAGAAATAATTGACCGCCTTTTAAATGGCGCAGACATCGATACTCTCAGCCCTAGACAAATCAATGATCTCCCCTACCTTGATTATCCCTTACGGAAAGTG
>Ga0209834_10000692_pt1 | contig 20046 bp, 17 predicted proteins | sample Mar14236cmmetaG_FD_184134 | JGI IMG/M metagenome (GOLD analysis project Ga0209834, IMG submission 184134) | Marine hydrothermal vent microbial communities from Guaymas Basin, Gulf of California to study Microbial Dark Matter (Phase II) - Marker... ...
GTATATAAAATCTCCTGATCTATTAGCAGAACCCCTGAGCGCATCCGAATGGGCGCAGTCAAAAGGGGAGGGGATGAAATACCGCTCTCTGTTGCACTGTCATTGCGCGGAAGGAGCTCACTCTCGCTGAAGTAATCACCTAAAAAAACTAGAAATATTTTCTGGAAGTAAAACACCTTAACAATTACAGATTAATAAAAAGGGCGACCCATCGGGTCGCCCTAATGTGTTTTATCTTCGGGTTTGAATCTAGTTTATCTTGGCCAGAATGTCTCCTGCATCTTTGATACGCGATAATACAACCTCCCGTCCGATGATGGGAATGATATCAAAGATTGGCGGGCTGACTTTCTGACCGGCGAGGGCTTCCCGCAATAGGCCAAAGATCTGCCCTGCTTTTAACTCCATTTCCGCTGCTAGATTACGGAGAGGAGTTTCTGCATTTTCCTGACTGATCTCCGGTAATCCCTGGAAGATCTCCAGGATCTTTCCGGCAGCTTCGGCAGCCTGAGCAGCATTCAGTTTATCGTTGACAATTCTGTCCACTGAAATTTCAACATTCTCATGAAATAAAAATCCGGCCATATCTACTACTTCGGTAAGTTTTTTGGTCCGGTTCTGGATGGCACCGGCGATCTGGTATAAGACCTCATCTTCCGGGGCATATCCTGCTTTTTCAAACCAGGGTCTGATCCGGTTAGCAAAATCCGCCTGATCCAGGTTTCGGATATGCAGGCCATTGAAATGGTCCAGTTTACTGAAATTGATCGCAGCCGGGGAGGGGTTTAATTTTTCCAGGCTGAACTTATCTACCAGGTCATCCAGGGTGAAGAACTCGGTTTTATCGTCGTAGCTCCAGCCCATTAATGCGATCCAGTTGTTAACAGCTTCAGGGATATAGCCCATACCGTTCATATCTTTCATAAAGATCGGGTAACCCTGTTCTCGTGCCAGTTCTGTATCCCGTTTGCTCATTTTGCCTTTACCATCAGGTTTCAGCAAAACGGAAAGATGGACCCAAAACGGTTCCTGCCAGCCCAGTGCCCGGTAGATCAGGGCATGGATAGGGAAGGTAGGTAGCCATTCGGAACCACGAACGACGTGGGTGATCTCCATCAGGTGATCATCTACCATGGCCGCAAGGTGATACACAGCCAGCCCGTCAGATTTGATCAACACCATATCATCCAGGGTGCTGTTATCGACCGTGATATCTCCCCGTAATAGATCAGTGACCGTGGTTTTCCCCTTATCAGGAGCCCGGAAACGGATCACATAGGGTTCTCCCTTTTCGATCCGTTCAGCAATCTCCTCTGGAGTGAGGGCTCGGCAAGTTCCATCATAATGGGGCGTTTCGTTCCGTTTGGTCTGCTCATCCCGGATTGCAGCCAGTTTCTCCGCGCTGCAGAAACAATAAAAAGCATTCCCGCTCTCTACTAGCTTTTCCGCATGATCCCGGTAGACCTCGGTACGTTGGGATTGTATGTAGGGTCCATAATTACCGCCTTGCCCGGGTCCTTCATCTGGCTGAATACCCATCCATTCCAGGGCACCCTTAAAATCCGCCTCGGAGCTTTCCTGGTAGCGTTTCTGGTCTGTATCCTCGATACGCAGCACAAATGCACCGCCGGTTTGATGGGCAAGCAGGTAATCATATAAAGCCGTCCGGGCGCTGCCAATATGCAGAAAACCGGTTGGCGAGGGAGCAAAACGTACTCGAGCAGGAACTATTGTTTTTGACATGGTTTCCGTTCTTCCGATAATAATTGTTAAAAGAATAGATTAAAATTCAAGGTCTTTGTGTCTTAAAACGATACTTTCCACAAGGCCGATGGCGATGAATAGGGTCATGAGGGATGAGCCTCCGTAACTTACGAAGGGCAGAGTCAGGCCGGTAACAGGGAGCAGGTTGAGATTCATGCCAACATTGACTATGGTCTGGAAAGTGATTAAGGTGGCGGCCCCGTAAGCGATTAAAGCGCCAAAGGTATCACTTGAGAGGCGGGCTGCCCTTAAGCAGCGGACTATGATAAAGGCTAGAATTGCAATCACCATCAGCGCTCCGATAAAACCGAACTCTTCCGAGAGAGCTGAAAAGATGAAATCTGAATGACGCACTTTTAGAAAACGGAGCTGGACCTGGGAGCCGCTTCCATAACCCTGTCCAATCCAACCACCATCACCGATGCTGATCATGGCCTGCCGCACATTATAGATGGCCCCAAAACTGGCTTCTTGATCAGGGAATACGAAGTTGATGATCCTTTCCAGCTGATAAGGTTTGATCAAGGTATCTGTATTGGCGGGATCATAATTCAACAACATAAGTGGGAGGCCGATTCCAAGGGCGACTGCGACTGCTCCTCCAGCTATCAAGAGTTGTTTTATATCCAAACCGCTGGCCCATAACAGGGCGAACCATAATACGAGGATCACGATTGAGGTGCTCAGGTCCGGCTGTAGGATGATCCAGAACACGATCAGGAATGTGATCACCAGGCTTTGGATGATGACACGTGGTTTTTTGATCTCGTCAATCTTTTGGGAAAAGAAGTTCGCCAGGATCAAGATGATGGTTATCTTGGCTATCTCGGAAGGCTGGATCAGGATCGGGCCAACGGCAAACCAGCGTGAAGAGCCAAACAAAGCGCCGCCAACAAGATAGAGCAGACCAAGGGATCCGAAGGTCACTAGAAATAGAACCGTGCTTAAAGCACCCCAGTAGCGGTAATCGATCATGGCTGTGATTGCCATGATGACAAAACCCACACCTGCGAAAATGATCTGCTTAACAACGGTATTGGCTTCGACGAGCTCGATATTGCCCGCAATAGCGGAGCGGATCATTGTTACGCCAAATATGGTCAGAAAAGCCACGGCGCCGAGCAGCCAGAAATCAAAGTGGCGCCAGGATATTGGTCGCATATCTCAGTACTTCCGGCTTACAGGTCCTGATATAGGAATATCCGCGATTAAGCGCTGCTGGCGGCCTTCCTGGGTGATATCGATCCGCATGGATTTTGGATCGATATGAATATAACGGGAAAGGACTTCCAGCAGGTCGTCTTTGAGGTTTTCCATCGCGGCGGCCGATAGATCAGTTCGGTCGTTGATCAATACCAGTCTCAGGCGGTCCTTAGCTTTATCAGCGCTACTCGGTTCTTTTGAAAAGATGCGATTAATGAAGTTATCCATGTCGTTAATCTCCTGATCCGAATACGCTAGAAATCCGGTTGAAGAAGCCGCTGCCTTTATCCAGGTCCAGCAGGGGGATCTCTTCTCCCATTAATCGCCTGGCAATATTTTGATAAGCTTGCCCTGCCAGGCTCTTATTATCGAGAGCGATGGGTGTACCCTGGTTGGTGCTGATGAGCACCGCTTTATCCTCTGGAACGATGCCCAGCAAATGAATAGCCAGTAGATCGACCACATCATCGGCAGAGAGCATATTATTTTGTTTTACCATCTCAGGACTGAGGCGATTGATGAGTAGTTTCGGAGTTCCTTTTTCCTCGGCTTCTACAATCCCGATAATTCTATCTGCGTCCCTGACCGCCGAAACTTCCGGATTGGTGATTACGATAACCTCGTCTGCTGGAGCAATGGCGTTCTTAAAGCCGCGTTCAATTCCAGCCGGTGAGTCTACGATAACCCAGTCCAAATCTGGCCGCAGCTCATCACATATACGGATCATGTCAGAAGGAGATACTGCGGTTTTATCCCTGGTCTGAGCGGAAGGGATCAGGTAAAGGTCTGGAATATGTTTATCCTTGATCATGGCCTGGCTTAAGCGGCAGCGTCCTTCTACCGCGTCAACCAGGTCGTAAACGATCCTGTTTTCCAGGCCCAGAACCACATCCAGATTTCGCAGGCCAATATCGGCATCGATGCAGGCTACCCTCTGGCCCATTGTCGCCAGGGCTGCCCCGATATTGGCTGTAGCGGTTGTTTTTCCAACACCGCCTTTTCCTGATGTGATTGTGATGACTTTTGCGCTCATATAGGATTCCTGTTGAATGATTATTTTCCTGCAGCCCAATCCCGGGCTGTAACCTGTCCATCCTCCAGGAAGGCAATCTCCGGATGGGGTTTGCCCTTTCTGGGAGGAGAGACACTGATTTTATCAGATATTCGCAGCTGAGTAGGGGAAAGGTCCAGGGAGCATACCACAGCGCTGGTATCTCCTCCAGCTCCGGCGTGGGCTACACCCCGCAGCCGCCCCCAGATAATGATGTTGCCGCCGGCTATCAGTTCAGCTCCCGGATTTACATCCCCTAAAACGACAATATGACCTTGATATTTAACCTTGTGTCCTGACCTCAGTGTGCGGTGGAGGAATACGGCTTCATCTCCATCCAGCATGGAGTTTATGGACGACTTTTCTGGTTCTGGGGAGGATTCGTCCAGCTTAATTTCCAGACCCAGATCCTGAGATGCCCGTTCAGTGACCAGGGAAGTGCTTAATACTGCTTTGAGTTTGACATCGCGGTCAGACAGAGTATTTCGCAGGCCTGAAAGGTCTGGAGATTTCAAGGATCGGTCTCCCACATCGAGGACGATCCGAGCGCTTTTAAAGAAGGCCAGGTTGTCATCAATATGTGAAAGGAGGGCGTCTTTTTGGTCCTCCCATTCTCCATCTTTGAGCTCGATTAAAATCCCGTTTTTGATACCTTTGATCTCGATTTCTTGTGCTTGCATGGGGTATACTCCGTCATTAAAACCGCCAAAAAATGGGTTTTAAGCACTTCATAAGATTATAGCATGAGAACTCAGGGGAGGACTGCTCTGCTGTCTATGGTCTTGAGTTCGAAGTAGGCTTCGATGGTCCTTCGGACGATAGGACCGGCTACGCTGGCGCCTTCACCGCCGTTATAAGCGAAGGCTACTACGGCAATCTCTGGATTGTCAAAAGGCGCATAGGCGAGGGTCCAAGCATGGGATGGCCAGCTGCCAGGAATGCAAAGGCCTTTTTCATTGGCAAAAGTGTCACAGTATTCAGCTGTGCCGGTTTTTCCCGCTGCGGCAATACCGATATTCTTAAAGATATCTTCCAGGGTGCCGTCAGTGACTGCGGCGCGCATGCCTTCCTGGATCTTTTCAACAACCCAGGGTTCTACAGTGATTGTCTCTCCAGTCAGTTTTGCCTCACATCCGCCGGCGCTGGTTGGAGATGAGTAGATATCAATGACAGGATCCTGGGTTATATCCCATTTCACCTCTGGTTCAAAAGCCTGGACAACCTCGCCTTCTGCGTTGGTGATCCTTTCAATGACGGTAGGCTGCATCAATCTTCCATTATTGGCGATTGTTGCCGCGGAAACGAGAATCTGCAGCGGTGTGGCTGTTACGAATCCCTGGCCCACACTGGTGATATAGGTGTCTCCAGTGGACCAGTTTTCACCATGAGCGATACGTTTCCACTTGGGGTCAGGAACGATGCCGTCGGCTTCATCCGGAAGTTCAATCCCCAAGTAGTCCCCGTAGCCCAAAGCGCGGGCATATGTGCCCAGACGACAAATGCCCAATCCTTCCGGGACCTCATTGGGAATCCCCGTGCCCAGCTCCTCGGCGTCGCCGCCGCCCAACTGATAGAAGTACACATTGCTGGAGTTGGAGATACCGCCGATAAAGTCCAGTTCACCAAAGCCGTCGTCTTTCCAATCCACGTAGGTTTTACTGTTGCCGGGGTCATTGGGTGTGTATTTATTTGCTAATTGGATCTCAGGTGGTGTGGTAATAACCTGATCCGGAGTGACAACGCCCTCATTCAAGGCACCGAGAGCGGTGGTGATCTTGAAAACCGATCCTGCCGGAAGTTCTGCGCCGACCGCCTGGTTCACCAAAGGGTTGCGGACATCCAGGTTCAACTGCTGATAATAATAGGAGGGAATGATGCGAGCCATACGGTTGTTCTCGTAAGTGGGGTAGGATACCATGGCCAGTATCTCTCCGGTCTGGGGATCCATGGCGATCACCACGCCGCTGGTAATTCGCAGTTCTCCGAAATATGCGTTCCAGTCCCCGATCTCATCCAACAGGATCGACTCCGCCGCCTGCTGCAGTCGAGTATCGAGAGTGGTGTATACGTTCTGCCCCGGAAGGGAGGAGATCACAGGGACAGCATCGCGTATTATTCGGCCGGCGACGTCCACCTCTACGACCCGTTTGCCAGGTTTTCCAGAGAGAATGGATTCATAAAAACGCTCCAGTCCGGCATAACCGATCTTGTCGCGATTTGTGACAAAACCCCTTTCAGTGTAATACCCTTCTTCTAGGCTTGAGATCGGGCCTAAAAAACCGATGATATTGGCTGTCAATGAACCGGTTGGGTAATCCCGGATAGTCTCGATCTCCAGGGTGATCCCCGGCCAATCCATGGTCTTCTCCTGGATGATCCTGGCCGTAGTTTCGGGTATATTGCATGCAATCTTCACCTCGCGGTATGGGGAGCTTAGCTCTCCATATTCAATGATCTGACTGATACCGTGATCGGAAACACAGGGCACAAACGGATTTTCAGGAGTGATCTCTCCCCGTGCAATCGGGACATCGATATATTCTGCCAGGGAGCGGATGATATTTTGGATCGATCCTTCATCATCAGGAAGGTCTGCTGCCAGGACGACCACATTATAAGAGGCAACATTTCGGGCCAGAACAATTCCATTGCGATCAAAGATCACTCCCCGGGTGGGGGCAAGGCTGATTTCCCGCAAGCGATTCTCAAGCGCAGCAGCTACCCAGGTATCTCCATTCAGGATCTGGACAGAAAACAGCCGGAAGATGAATATCAGGAAGACAACTCCAACCACGGCCGCAAAAGACAGGATCCGGCCGCTGGTAATCTTGTTGTGGGAGGAGATAGGAGATAACATATTATTCCTGCGGGTTGACCTGTTCCAGGATATCCTGGGTAAGTATGAATATTGGCAGTGAGATCATGAAGTTGAGGATGATGCTTGGTAATGTGACCACCTGCAGAACGGTACCGAGCGAGATCTCGCTTCCCTGGAGAAACAGAACCAGGAAAGATAACGCGTGCGAGAACATAGTTCCAAAGAATACCACAAGCAGCTGCATCAGGAATGAAAAACGCCAGATCCTTTCCCTGATGATCAATGCCAGACCAGTCGCGAGCAGATAGCTTACCGTGAAAATACCAAATGGCAATCCTGAGAGATAGTCCACGAATAAGCCGCCGACAATACTCCACTGCCAGGAAGTGCTGACAGTTTTCTGCAGGGCTATAGCGACCAGCACAACCAGCATAAGATCCGCAGTGCCGCGATTAAGCGGCAGCCTGCTGACCACAGCAGATTGCAGGATTGCTATTAGACCTAAGGTGGGGATACTTAATATCACTGACATAATCTGGGTATTGTTCCAGTTCAGGGAGTGCCAGAATCGGGGATCAGAGGGTTGAAATCGACAGGTTCAAAATTGATGATAACCAGTACAATGCTCAGATCCGAGAAATCTGTCACAGGCTGTACAGATGCGCTTTGAAAAAGGGCATTCTCCCGACTGCGGACGCTGGTTATCTGACCAACGATGATATTAGACGGGTAGTTTCCTCCCAGGCCGGAGGTGAGGATCAGGTTGCCAGGATTCACATCGTCATCCTGGGGGATTTGCTCGAGAGTAATATCTCCTTTAATTGAGCCGCTCAAAACAGCTGCGCTCCTGGAAGGTTCCACGCGGACGTTGATCTTTGTTACTGGGTCGGTGATCAAGCTTACCCTGGCGCCTGTTGCTGTAACCTGTACCACCCGACCTGCCAGGCCGTTTTGAGTGACAACAGGCATACCTCGCCTGAGCCCATCATCCGATCCCCGGTTGATGATGATGTAATTCAGGAAAGGACTTGGATCCCGGCCGATCACTGAGGCGCCAATATATTGGTGTTCTGGGTTGGCCCTGGCAAATTCCAGCAGGGCTGATAATATTTCAAACTCTATTAGCTGCTGCTGCAGTTCCACTATCTGGGCTTGCATGCGAGCATTCTCTGCTTCTAGCTCAGTATTCTGCTGGCGGATCTCCCGGATATCCTGGGAGGCTGAAACGAAATTATCGACTCCCTGGTACTGTTGGGAAACCCAGGTCTGGACAGATGTAATTGGGGATACCACCCAGCGCGAAAAAGAGCTGAAAACACCACTGAGCGCCAGGGCAAGGATGCCGATGGCTACCAGACTAAGAGCTATTATGCGAAGTGATTTTGGAAATCGAATATTCATACACGGGTGGGATGATTGGTTCTACCACTCCCCGGGGTAGTGAGCGAAACTGATAAATGTAAAAAGGATTTCGGGGGTTGGCAGGATAGTTTGGAATTCCGGGAGTTTAATCTCTATGGGCGCTTTTGCGTTCCAAGCCGATGAATAATCCCTTCCATTTATCCATATCTTCCAGGGCGACTCCAGCGCCCCTGGCCACACAGCTGATCGGGTCTTCGGCGAGCCAGGCTCGGACCTTGAGCTCTTCGGTCAAGCGCTGATCCAGCCCCTGTAGGAGCGATCCTCCGCCTGCCATGCAAACGCCGTTATCCATCAGGTCTGATAATATCTCAGGTGGGGTTTCGTCCAGGGCATCACGGACAGTATCAATAATAGTTTGAACGGAATCTGAGATTGCATCCCTTATTTCGATCGATGAGATCTCAATAGAATCCGGCAGCCCGGTTACTAAATTTCGGCCCCGCAAGGTCATGGTTTTTTCTTCCGCGAGTGGGAAGGCGGATCCGATAGTTATCTTTGTTTCTTCGGCCAATCTCTGTCCGATCAGGATATTGTATTTATTGCGGATGTACTGGATGATATCCTCATCGAGTTCATCACCGGCCACACGCAGTGAGCGGGATGAAACCACACCGCCCATGGTCATAATGGCAACTTCGGATGTGCCGCCGCCGATATCCACGATCATGCTGCCGCCAACTTCATCAATGGGTAGCCCTGAGCCCAGGGCAGCTGCGACGGGTTCTTCGATCAAATAGGTGTTGCGGGAACCAGCGGCCATGGCTGCGTCGTAAACAGCTCTTTTTTCTACCTCTGTGACACCAGCAGGAATACCGATCACTACTCGCGGCCGCGGAACAGGCACTATGCTCTGTTGATGGGCTCGGGCGATGAAATATTCCAGCATCGCCTGGGTGATCTCAAACTCGGAAATCACACCATCACGCAAAGGACGGAGAGTTATGATATCGGCTGGAGTGCGGCCGATCATTTCTTTTGCGGCTGCACCGATCGCTATAGGCTCCCGGGTGCGTTTGTTAATAGCTACCCAGGATGGTTCTTGAATGACAATACCCTTACCCTTGACGTGTACCAGGGTATTTGCCGTTCCCAGATCGATTCCAATATCAAGTGAGAAATATCCCAACAGCCAATCGAAGGGAGAAAATGCCACTACTAACTCCTTTTTTCTAACAGATAGATTATACCAGCAAAAATTAATGATAATAAAGGCTGCAGTAACCTTCGGGGAGGCCAGATCCTCCTAATTAATTACACGAAACCTCTTGATTTGGGAGCTAGAATTCTCTATAGTGGAAGAGAGAAATATTCAAACTACGGATTTTATGTAATCCGCTTTATTTGATATTTAATTGGGGGAAATATGCCTGAAATGGGGGGAAAAATAACTCGGGTTTTGATTCTAGTAATTATCATTCTTGGTGCTGGATTGCTGTGGGGGGCCTGCAAATTTACTCCAAAAAGACTCTCGATTTGTGAAGTGCAAGGAAATGGTGAAATTTCTGGGTATGTGGGCCAAAAAGTCACCCTTAAGGGCCTGGTCAGCGCCAATTTGAAAGGGAAGATTCCTGCTGGTTTCTTCCTGGTCGATCAGAACTGCCCGGTTGATGAAGGAGGTTCGCGAGGAATATTTGTCGAACGAGAGGGCGCAGAAGATATTGTGCATATGGGAGATGAGGTACAGGTTACTGGACAAATTGCCGAGGTTGGTGGTGAGACCAGGATCAAGTCCAACCAGGCCGGGATGGAGATCCTCTCTCTGGGAAATGAACTTCCGCCTGAGATTAACCTGTTTGAAGAATTTTACCTCGATCCAGATTCCTTCCGTTATGAAAACTGGGAAGGAATGCTGGTCTATTTCCCGGAAGGGGAATTCCTGGAGGGAATTCTAGAAGCAATTTTGCCCAGCGTCCTGCCTGCCTTCAATCTTGATCCGGACCTTCAGATGGTCTGCCTGCCTAACCAATCCATAATTCTTCAGCTACTCGGTTCCGGAGAACTCCATGCACTTGGGAAATTATCAACTGGAGATATAGTCCAGAACCTGGCAGGTATTTTACGGCAGAATACTTCTGGTTATCTGCTCGAGCTGATAGGAGGATCTGACTTCAGAGTAGTGGGTAGGAAAGCGTCCTTGAATCTGATGGTGGGGAATTCATCCACCGGGCTGAGGATAACTGGTACGCAGGAAACATCCACGCCTGGAACTTCCTCAGGTACACCATCAAGTTCGCTAACCAGCACCCTAACACCTACAACAATCGTCATCCCATCTCTTACCTATTACCCGGTAACGTTGTTGATCTCCGAATTTTATCCAAATCCAATTGGTCAAGAGCCTGGAGGAGAGTGGGTCGAGATCTATAATCCCGAGCCGTATAACCAACCCTTGGCCGGTATCAAACTTGGGGATGAAACTTCAGCGGCTGGCAAGGAAGGCATGCTGAGATTTCCGGATGGATATTTCATCAAGGGGCAGGAGGTGCTGGTCATTGCCCACCAAGCGAAGGCTTTTCTCTCGGAGTTTGGTTTTCTGCCCGATTTTGAAATGGAAGCCAGCGATGCCCGCGTCCCAGACATGCTGCCTTATGCTGGTTGGGGTAGAAGTGGAGTTCAGTTCAGCAACAGCGGGGATGAAGCAATCCTGCTAGATCCCTGGGATGGTATTGTGGATACGCTTGTTTATGGAAGTTCTGATGCAGGGGGATTTTCTGAGCCTCCGCCGGCTCCTAAAGAGGGACACAGTCTGGAAAGATACCCCCCGGAAAGGGATCGGGACCGGGGAGGGGATTGGCGAGAAAGGGAACAAGTTTCTCCAGGCCAGCTGGATCGCTCTCCGCCTACCCAGGCTGCTTCACTTACCTTGGAACCTTCGGCAACTTACACACTAAGTCCTCCGCCATCTCCTTCTGTGACGGCCATTATGATGCCAACAGAAACCGCTACTCATGTGGGGACGATTACATCAACTCCTTCAGTAGAAGTTATCCCATCATTGAGCCCCTCCCTGACAATAACAGTTTTAGTCACGTTATCTCCACAGCCGAGCTTATCGCCAACAATAACGCCAATGCCATCATCAACACCTTCCGCAGCTTTAACAGCAACAAATGAAATGACTTGGACCCCAACGACAACTATTAGTTCATCCCTGACGGTTACTCCTCCAGCAACTTTCGCTCCGACTGCAAGCGAAACACCCCATCCTTTAATAACAATAACCAGCACAGAGGTTGTTACCGAGACTCTAACCCTTTCGATCACTCCTTCCCCGCTGCCGACTGTGACAACAACCCCGTTCTACCTGGAAGACCTGGATATCGTCCTGAATGAGGTTCATGCAGATCCGGATCCGAACCTGGGTGATGCCAATAATGATGGTCTAGTTCACAGCGATGATGATGAATTTTTGGAGTTCGTGAATATTGGGGAACTTGATCTGGATCTGAGCGGTTGGTCAATCAGCGATTCCTTGAAGATCCGCTATATTTTCCCGGATGGAACCATCCTGAAAGGGGGCTGTGCGGTGGTGGTATTTGGCGGAGGTGATTCCCAGGGCGAGTTTGGGGCCAGCCAGGTATTCAGTGCTGGCAGCCTGGGTTTGAACAATGCTGGTGATTCTATCTTTCTCCGTGATGACGGTGATGAGGATAAGCTCTATTACCAATATGGACCGGAAGGCGGGGAAAATCAATCCCTGACCAGGTCGCCAGATATTGATGGGGAGTTCCCTTTAGTCCTGCACAGCGAAGCAGCCGGATCACATGATGTCTTGTATTCTCCAGGAACCAGGCTGGATGGGTCTATTTTTGAGGGGTGTCCTTAAAATATAAGAGCCGCTTCGGGGAGGAAGCGGCCCTAGATGAGGAGGGTGAAGCGTTCCCTCGTTATCCCATATTTACATTTGGCGAATGACCAGGACCACACTGCCCTGGATTTCAATATCCGATGAAGAATCTACATAAATGGGATCCATGGTGGGGTTAGCTGGCTGTAAACGGACTCGATCGCCTTCGTGGTAAAAGTGTTTCAAGGTGGTTTCGTTCTGGTCTTTGAGACGGACAGCCACCATTTCTCCATTCTGGGCTACTTTTGCTGGTTTCATGATGATCACATCACCATCGTTTACCATGGCGTCGATCATCGAATCGCCATCCACTTCAAGAGCAAAGAGATTTTCCTTTTGCATGTTGAAGGGAATTAAAGATTCCGGGACCTGGATGTTGGATTCAGCGTCAAAGAGCGCAAAATCGGACGAGGGGATCGGCACTGGCTCACTGGCCACAATCCGTCCGACAATTGGAATGGTCAGCGAATTGGAGATCTCCTGGACCGCCTGTTGGACATTGCCCAAGACTTTGTTGACTTTCTCGTGGGCAGCATCCTTGATCTGCAGGCTGCGTGAGATATTCTCGCTGCGTTCGATATACCCCATCTCTTCCAGCTGCTCCAGATAATAATTCACCATCGAGGTTGAGGTGATATCTGTCCGGGCGCAGATCTCTCTGTAAGAAGGAGCATAGCCATGTTTGGCTGTATACTCCTGGATAACATCCAGGACTTGTTTATGACGTTCTTTTAATTGTTTCCGGGCTTTCGGAGCCATATGCTGACCTCCCATGCCTTCTCTAAAAAGTAGAATGTTTGTGCTAGTAAAAATTATACACGAACATCTGTTCCATGTCAAGCAAAATTATGGTCTTCAGGTGCAAGATAGTAATCCATATTTAATCAATTTGTTTGGATAGATAATTTGTGCCTGCGCTTGATATAAGTTATAATTTTCCCTTGTAACAGAGAGGCAATGGAATCGCTCCTGGAAACAGGGGATACCCTTATAAAGTAAGCAGTAATAGGAGGGCAATTTGGCTCACATAGGAACCGCAGGGAATCAGGGACCTGGCATTCGCTCCGATTGTTATGCTGCCCTGAAAATTAAAAAGAGTGGGGGAATTAAGATCATCCTGAACAGCAAAGTAGCTGCGCTTTATAAAAACTCTATCCGGGATTTAGCTCAACAAATCCTGGATTTTTATAAAGTGGAACACGCTGAGTTGGAGATCATCGATCGCGGGGCAATCTCATTGGTGCTGGCAGCCCGCATAGAAGCCGTTGTGAAAGAATGTCTCGAATCTGACGATGAGTTTCTGCTGGATATGATCCTAGAGAACCAGCACAGCACTGAAAAGGACCACAAGCGCCGCTCCCGATTATATCTCCCGGGGAATTCCCCCAAACTAATGTTGAATGCCGGTATTCATAAACCTGATGCAGTGATCCTTGATTTGGAGGATTCTGTTGCGCCGGATAAAAAGGCTGAAGCCCGCCTGGTAGTTCGCAATTCATTACGGGGGCTGAATTTCTACGGCGCGGAGCGCATGGTCCGCATCAATCAGCTTCCGGATGGTCTGAAGGATCTGGAATACGTTGTGCCTCATTATGTAAACTTGATCCTTTTGCCAAAGTGTGAAACGGCCGATCAGGTAAATGCGGTAGATGAGAAGATCACACAACTCCTGGCTGAAGCTGGACTGGATCATCCGGTTTATATAATGCCTATCATTGAAAGCGCCCTCGGGGTGGTGAATGCCTATCAGATCGCATCCGCTTCAGAACGGGTGGCTGCCCTGGCCATTGGCCTGGAGGACTATACAGCAGACCTTGGCGTGCGTCGAACCAGGGAAGGGCGGGAGAGTTTTTACGCCCGCAACCAGCTGGTAAACGCAGCCAAAGCTGCCGGGATACAGGCCATCGATTCGGTTTTTTCTGATGTGGCTGACATGGAAACCCTCCGGGAGGTGGTACTGGAAGCCAAATCCCTGGGATTTGACGGTATGGGCTGCATCCACCCCCGCCAGATCAAGGTCATTCATGAAGCCTTTGCTCCCACCGAAGTTGAAATCACTAAAGCCAAGAAAATAGTAATGGCTTTTGAAGAGGCTGAGGAGAAAGGCCTGGGCGTGGTATCGCTGGGATCGAAAATGATCGACCCGCCGGTAGTCAAGAGAGCTCAGAATACGATCGACATGGCTCTTGAATTGGGTTTGATTCCCGAAAACTGGAAAGAAACCGAACAGGAATGATGATCTTCTATCAGGGTTAGAGGAGAAGTTATGGCAGAAAAATTCACCAAGAACGCTGTAGGACGTATGATCCCGGAGAAGATCAATGGAAAACCGGTTATCCATTTCCAAGGTGTGCACAAATATATAACGGATGGCAAACGCTACGCGCCCCCGCTGTCCAGCTCGGCCAATTTCCCAGAAGATGGCAATAAACAGGTCAAAGACCTGAAAACGGCTTTGAAGAATGCGGGGATCAAGGACGGTATGACCATCTCCACCCATCACCATTTCCGGAATGGTGACCTGATAGCCAATCAGATCTTCCAGACTGCTTCTGAAATGGGTTTGAAGGACCTGGTTTGGTTCCCATCAGCTTCTTTTCCCTGCCACGAACCGATCATTGATTACCTGAAAGACGGCACCATCCATCATATTGAGGGCAGTATGAATGGTCCCCTGGGCAGGTTTGCTTCCCAGGGACACATGAGAGGCGCAGGTGTTTTGCGCTCCCACGGCGGGCGCTACCAGGCTGTCCAGGATGGAGAAGTTGTGATCGATATCGCGGTCATTGCCGCGCCTACCGCCGATCCCTTTGGCAATGCCAATGGTCTGACAGGAGAATCGGCCTGCGGACTCCTGGGTTTTGCCCTGGCTGATTCCCAGTATGCCCATAAAGTCATCGTAGTCACGGACAATCTGGTCCCATTCCCCTGTATTCCCTGGCAGATCCAGGGAAATTATGTGGATTACGTGGTGGAGGTTGATCAAATCGGCATCCCGGACCGGATTATCTCCGGTACTACCCGTATCACCCGCAGTCCGGATCGATTATTCATTGCTGAATTGACTGCCAAGTTCTGTGACGAGGTGGGTATTATCAAGGATGGTTTTTCCTTCCAGGCCGGCGCTGGCGGCACCTCCCTGGCTATCGGCAATTATTTTGGGGAAATCATGCGCAAGAAGGGCATTAAGGCCCGGTTTGCCCGGGGCGGCAGCAATCAGTACCTGGTAGATATGCTGGAAGAAGGATTGATCGACTATATTCTCGACGGCCAGACCTTTGATCTGGCTGGTGTGCGGTCAATGCGTGAAAACCCCCATCATGTAAATACCAGCCCCTTTACCAGCTATAACTACCACGGCAAAGGTAATTTTGCCGGGATTGTGGATGTGGTCATCCTGGGCGCCACTGAAGTGGATGTTAACTATAACGCCAATGTGGTCACTCATTCCGACGGCTACCTGCTTCACGGAATTGGCGGCTGGCAGAACTGCTTGTTCAGCAAAACCGTGATCCTGCCCATCCCGCTTTTCCGGGATCGGATCCCGATCATCCGGGATGAAGTCACCACCATTTGCGGCCCAGGCGAGTTGATCGATGTGATCGTCACTGAGCGTGGCATCGCCATTAACCCGCGCAGGAAGGACCTGTTGGAAAAAACCGCTAACTCCAAATTGCCGATCATGACCATTGAAGAGCTGAAAGCAGAAGGAGAAAGGATCTGCGGTGTGCCCGAGCCAGTAAAGTTAGGCGAACGGGTGATCGCCGCCATCAACTGGGTGGACGGGACTGTGATCGATGTGGTGTATCAGGTAATTGAATAACTGAGAGGGAATATGAATATAAATGAACTCTGGCCGGAACTGGCCTGGATCAAGGATAAAGAGCTGAGGGAGGCCACCACCAAGACCTGGGAACAGGCCCTGGAGCGCAGTGTCTTATCAGCAGACGACCTGCAGCGCATACCCTTTACGCTGCTGGCCGGACCGGATCTGAAGGTAAGTTTTATGGCTCATAAGCGCTGTGTAGTGCATGTTTCCCAGGAAAGTGCACTGAAAATGATCGATTTCTTTGGAGAGGAACTACCGATTGACCTGGATGTGGTCATTGCCGGCGCGATCCTGGCAGATGTGGGTAAATTGCTGGAATATGAGCTGGATAAGGATGGCAATTCTTTCCAGGGTACTTATGGAAAATACCTGCGCCATCCCTTTTCGGGTGTATCCCTGGCTGAGAGCTGTGGCGTACCCCCGGAAGTCTGCCATATCATTGCCGCCCATGCCGGGGAAGGCAATCTGATCAAACGTTCCACTGAAGCCTATATTGTGCATCATGCTGATTTTATGACTTTCCTGCCCTTTAAAAGCCGGCTGGAGATATAAAATTAAATCAGGAACAAGATCCAAAAACAGGATAAATATGTCCCAGACATTTGCAGAGAAGATATTAGCCAAAAAAGCAGGCCTGGACTATACGGTTCCTGGCCAGATCGTGGAAATCAAGCCCGATGTGATCTTGTCCCACGACAATACAGCTCCAATTTACGGACTGTTTCAGCGCATGGGTGGGGAAAAGGTCTTTGATCCGGATATGCATGCCATAATTATCGATCATGCCACGCCGGCGCCCAGTACCAAACACGCGGAAAATCACCGCATTATCCGGGAGTTCGTAAAGGAGCAGGGCATCAAGGAATTTTATGATGTTGGCCGGGGCATTTGCCATCAGATCCTGGTTGAATCCGGCCTGGCTCTTCCCGGTGAGGTTGTGCTGGGATCGGACTCACATACACCCCATGCCGGGGTAATGGGAGCATTTGCGGCCGGTATCGGCAGGACCGAGATGGCTTCTATCTGGGCCATTGGGGAGCTGTGGCTGCGGGTGCCGGAAAGCCTGAAAATCACTGTTACAGGCGAGTTAGGAGAAGGGGTGACATCCAAAGACCTGGCCCTGACAATTATTGGCGATCTCAAATCAGACGCAGCGATCTATATGTCAGTGGAATGGCATGGTGAGGCAATCCAAGCCTTACCATTGAGCCAGCGAGCCACGCTCACTAACCTGATGGCTGAGATGGGTGCTAAAAACAGCTTTATCCCTCCTGATAAAAAAGTATTTAGATTTCTCAAAGATCGGGCCCGGCGGGATTACGAAGCAGTCTATCCGGATGATGACGCCAAGTACATCAGGGAAGTTAAATACGATGGAGGGTCAATAGAACTCGTGGTTGCCTGTCCGCATAGTGTGGATAATGTAAAGCCGCTTTCTGAGATCCGCGGGACACATATTGACCAGGCCTTCCTGGGCACCTGCACCAATGGCCGCCTGGATGACCTGGCAGCTGCTGCGGCTGTGCTGGAAGGAAAAAAGATAGCTGATGGGAGAAGGATGATCATTATCCCGGCCTCAGAGGCGATCTATCTGGCAGCACTGCAGGCTGGCTATCTGGAGATTTTCCTTAAAGCCGGCGCGGTGATTGAAAGTCCGGGCTGCGGACCGTGCATGGGCAACCACATGGGTGTTCCTGCTGTAGGTGAGGTATCGATCAGCACTGCCAACCGCAACTTCCGGGGCCGGATGGGCACTAAAGAAAGTGAAGTTTACCTGGCTAACCCGGCTGTTGTGGCCGCCTCAGCTGTGGCGGGTGTGATCGAATCCCCCGCGAACCTATAAAAGTGAATGGAGTACTTAAATGGCTGAAATTCAAGGCAAAGTATGGAAGTACGGTGACAATGTCAACACGGATGTGATCTTCCCGGGCAAATATACCTACACGGTTAGCGAACCGGCTGAAATGCCCAAGTATGCACTTGAGGATTTGGATCCGGAATTTGCCGGAGCAGTCCAGGCCGGGGACGTGATCGTAGGCGGTACCAACTGGGGCTGCGGCTCTTCCCGGGAGCAAGCAGTGGTCTGTCTCAGTGAAGCCAAATTGGGCGCCATCATCGCCAGGTCCTTCGCCCGCATTTATTATCGAAACTGCCTTAATAACGCACTGCCAGCCATTGTCTGCCCGGAAGCGGTGGATGCGATCGAAAATGGAGAGAAAATCACCATAGACCTTGAAAATGGAATTATCAGCTGCCAGGCCGGGGAGTTCAGTTTCCCACCTCTCCCGGAAGCAGTGATGGAAATATTCAATGCCGGGGGTTTGATCCCCTATACAAAAAAACGCTTAGCAGAATCTAACTAGTACAGGAGAGAATTACCTATGGCAAAGTATAAGATCGCCTGGATGCCCGGAGACGGGATAGGAATCGAGGTCATGGAAGCCGCCCGCATCGTGCTTGACAAACTTAAGCTGGATGCCGAGTACCTGCCGGCTGATATCGGCTGGGAATTTTGGAAGACTGAGGGTGAAGCCCTGCCGGAACGGACCATGGATCTGCTTAAAACAGTGGACTGCGGCCTGTTTGGCGCTATCACATCCAAACCCAAAACTGAAGCCCAGGCGGAATTGATCCCTGAACTCCAGGGCAAAGGCCTGTCTTACAGGAGCCCGATCGTGCGCTTGCGCCAGCGCCTGCAGTTATATTACAACCTGCGGCCTTGCAAAGCCTATCCCGGGAACCCGCTCAATTATCGCGATAATATCGATCTGGTGGTCTTCCGTGAGAACGCGGAAGGTCTGTACAGCGGGGTGGAATTCCATCCTGTGGCAGATGAGCTGCGGGAGATGATGAAAAAATATTCTCCTGCATTGGGGAATTTTGACGATGTGGCCGGTCAGGACATGGCTATGACCACCCGGATTGTTACCATGCGCGGTGCGGACCGTATCATTCGCCGGGCTTTTGAATATGCTGATAAACATGGTTATCCTACTGTAACCCTGGTAGAAAAACCCAACGTGCTGCGGGAGACCAGCGGCATGATGGTGCGTGTAGCACGGGAAATCCATAAAGAATTTCCGAAGATCGATCTTTGGGAAACTAATATCGACGCCCAGATGATGTGGATGTTGAAGAACCCCGAGAATTACGGAGTAATGGTCACTGGCAACCTGTTTGGGGATATCCTGTCTGACCTGTCTGCTCAGCTGGTAGGCGGACTGGGATTTGCTTCCAGCGGTAATATTGGCGATGATCTGGCAGTATTCGAACCCACTCACGGCTCGGCACCTAAATATGCCGGACAATATAAAGTGAACCCCCATGCTATGCTGTTGACCACCAAGATGATGCTGGATTGGCTGGGAGAAACCGATAAAGCCCAGGCCCTGGAAGCAGCTATTGCCGGAGTGATCCTGGATGGGAAGGTCAGGACCTATGATATGGGCGGAGACAGCTCCACAATTGATGTTGCCAACGCGGTTGCAGAATGGCTGTAAATAGCATAGATACCGAGTAAGGAGAGATGATGAGCTCATTAAGCGGGAAAATGGCCCAATGGGCATTGGACTTACAATTCGAGGACATTCCTGAAAAATCCATCTGGGAAGCGAAGCGGTTCTTGCTTGACAGCATGGGCTGCGCTCTGGCTGCCGTGAATAATGAAGATATGGAAGCCATGTACCGCTTCACAGAAAAATTGGGCGGCACCCCGGAAGCTTCAGTGATCGGCCGGGAATACAAAACCAATGCCTCCAATGCAGCCTTGATGAACTGCCTTTTGACCAGGGCCATGGATTATAACGATATCTATTGGGAAGAGGATCCATCCCATCCTTCGGATCTTATTGGCGCTGCCCTGGCTGCGGGAGAAGTGAATGGTAAATCGGGAAAAGAAGTCCTGGAAGCGATCATCGTCAATTATGAACTGATGCTGCGCTGGTGCCATGCGGCTCACCCGGGTGTACGCGAGATTGGCTGGCACCACGCATCGCTGGTTCAATTTGTCAGCCCTGTAGTGGCTGGAAAATTATACGATCTGGATCTGGATCAGATGGTCGCGGCAGTGGGTATCAGCAGCAGCAGCCATTTCACCCTGGGTGGGGTGGTGG
>Ga0209834_10000695_pt1 | contig 20015 bp, 16 predicted proteins | sample Mar14236cmmetaG_FD_184134 | JGI IMG/M metagenome (GOLD analysis project Ga0209834, IMG submission 184134) | Marine hydrothermal vent microbial communities from Guaymas Basin, Gulf of California to study Microbial Dark Matter (Phase II) - Marker... ...
GAAAGATATCATTGGAACGACAAAATAAGAGAAATGTCATCCCGAACGAATGTGACGTGTTTGTCATCCCGAACGTATGTGAGGGATCTTATCTCCACTTGCTATTATCTTTTAGACTTTTCAAAGACTTCAATAATATTCATCTGCTGTTTCCGATTTATCGAATATCATCACCACTACTAGTTAACACTATCCATTTTCTCACGCTTACAATTTTAGCACATTGAACTTACATACTATATCCTAACCCAGACATCTTTTTCAAGTTGAGTTTTTCTAGTAGTTCGTCTTTGGCAATTCCCAGATCATTGGCGAGTATTTCCAGTGCTTTATAGAGATCCCAATTGGATTTTTTAATGGAATTGGATACTTTCTCATACCCAAAGAGGTTTATCAAAGGTGTCAAATTAGCAACCGAGTTTTTTAGATGTTCTTCACATCTGCTCGTATTCGCTTTTATTTTTTCAATATATTTAATCAATGCTTCGCATGCGTTTTTCAATAAATTCAAAGATTTTAGTGTAGTATGAATTATCAAGGGGGTGAATTGATTCAATTCAAGGTTTCCCATCGAGCATGCATGATTTATAATGATGTCATTCCCAAACACAACATGTGCTAATTGTAATGAATATTCTAATACAACAGGGTTTATCTTTCCAGGCATTATAGAACTCCCCACTTGAACCATCGGAAGTGTTATCTCTCCAATGGCTGTGTTTGGACCGCTACCAAGCAATCTCAAATCGTTGGATATCTTGTATATGTTGACGGCCAAAGATTTCAATAATCCATGAACCTCGGCGAATACATCCATATTTTGAGTTGCATCAATCAGATTCTCTGCTTTTGCTATCTTTACATTCGATACGTCTCTGATCTTGTCAACGATTTTCAATATATATTTCTTTGGTGCACCAATTCCGGTTCCGATTGCAGTGCCACCCATATTCACACTCCTTATTCGTTCTTCCACTTTGTAAAGCCTCCACCTATCGCGTGCAAGTGCTTCTGCAAATGCTCCAAACTCCTGACCGAGCATTATCGGAGGGCCATCCATCAATTGCGTTCTTCCGGGTTTTCTAATTGCATAGAACTCCTTTTCCTTCATTTGAATCACATCTTGCAATTTTATCACTTTATCAATCAATTCTCTCAATCTCACAATAACAGCGATTTTACCGGCTGTTGGGAAGGTATCATTTGTGGATTGATGGAGATTAACATGTTCGAGTGGGTCAACGATGTACTCACCTTTTTTACCACCGAGTAGTTCAGTTGCACGATTTGCTATCACCTCGTTGATATTCATATTTATAGATGTTCCAGCTCCACCAGTCAATGGATCAACAACCACATGCGCAGATAAGTCTCTCCATTCATCACATGCTCTGATGATCGCATTTGTCATTTCACTTTTAAGATAACCTAATTCGTTATTTAAAAGTGCACAGGCTTTTTTCACCATGAAGTATGCCCATATAAATTTTTCGTCGAATTTCTCAGAAGTTTTTGGAAAATTTAAAAGAGCTCTTTTTGTATGGATACCGTAATAGACATCATCCTCAATTTCAAGTTCACCCAAATAATCTTTCTCTATTCTCAATTGGTAGCCTCCTTGAAGAAGATCCTCGTGGCTCTTTCAAGAACGCCATGCATGTAAGATATGATGACACCGTAATTTGTCATTGGAATACTGAGTCTCTTAGACATTCTCACTCTTCTCATCATTGAGTTTCTATTCATGACACAGCCTCCACAATGTATTATCAACTTTACTCCATCGAACTCCTCGAATTCAGGAAAATCTACGCCAGCCCAGATTTTAAAATCTATCTTTGCCCCTGTGTGATTAACGAGCCAACGCGGGATTTTAACACGTCCTATATCTTCTGTTAAAGGTCTATGTGTGCAGCCTTCCATTATCATAACTTTGTCGCCATCTTCGAGATTTTCCACTGCTTCAACGCTCTCTATGAAATATTCCAAATCTCCTCTATACCGTGCTTCTAGTATTGAGAATGTAGTTAAATTCACATCTTCAGGTACATCGGATACCACTTTCATCACACTCTGTGAATCGGTAACGACCAACTTTGGCTTTATACCAATGTTTTCTATGGCGAATCTCAACTCTCTCTCTTTCACAACAAGTGCTAACGCTTCTTTGTCTATGGTTTCCCTTATTGCGTGCACTTGTGGCATTATCAGTCTGCCCTTCGGTGCCCCTAAATCAATTGGTACAACCATTACTACAAGATCTCCACCGTCTACCAAGTCGGAAATGAAAGGGATCTCTTCGTCATTTGGTAAGATATCTTTCAAGATTTGCCCTATCTTATCTAAACCACTTTTTTCCTTTGCAGATACGCTAAGCGTTCTAACTCCGTATTTGTTTTGATAAACCTTGGATAATTTCTCGGCATCTTTACCAAGGATATCCGATTTATTCACGACCACTATGAATGGAATCTCCATTTCTTTGAAGATGAAGATCACTTGATCTTCGTAAGACGAAGGCTCGCTATCCACAACTAAAACTCCTACATCCGCTCTATAAAAAATTTTTTTCGCTCTTTCAACTCTGAGCTTTCCAAGTTTCCCAACATCGTCAAGTCCAGGTGTATCAACGAAAGTTACAGGCCCTAAGGGAGATAGCTCCATACTTTTAAAAACGGGATCTGTGGTTGTACCCGCAACATCGCTTACAATAGAGATGTTTTGACCTATCAGGGCATTCATCAAAGAGGATTTACCGACATTTCTCTTTCCAGTTATAACTATGTATTTTCTGAAACCAGAACTCGCTATCATGCTTTCACCTTCATTTTTTGGAAACTAAATTAATTTTATCACAATTAAAAAGTGGAGGACCTGCTTTCAATCCTCCACCTGTTTTCAAAAATTTCCAAATTTGAGCTCGATTAGATTATCCTCCAACTATCACAACTTTACCTTCTTTCAAGAAATCGTATATTTTTGAAGATTTCATGATTTCGTTCAAAACATCGCTGTCTATTATTATTTCAAAACCATTCTTCACGTTTTTTGCACCGATTATCAGCGGGTTATCACCCACCCTGTTACTTTGTAAGGCTTCTGCAAGGGTTCTATGATATTCAACTATGGAATACCTTCTTCTGTATTCATCCTCCACAACATCGAAGGAATACAACCTTTTGCCATCTTCTGTCAATATCTCAGGAAACAAGGTTGGTTTCAATCCGAATCCGCTTGCATCTATGATCAATCCCGTGTAAATCTTTGTTGAATTTTCTTCCTTTATAGATGAACTTCCAATGTATATTTCACCGGGCCTGAGATCTTTGAGTATATCAGCCAGTTCTTTTTGAAGTCCAATCCTCTGATCCCATCTAACTGCCATTTTCACCTTATAGAGCCCAAAATCTTTCTCAGTGGGTGGTGCGATCAACTTTTCTTCTATGATCTCCGCACCTCTTAGTATTCCATTCAAGTATTCTCTTATTTTTGCTTCCACAATCATGTGGTTGCTAACAAATGTGTTACCTACTATTGAAATACCTTTTAGTGTTGCGAGTAATTCTTTTTGTGCTTCTGCGATTGCTGCTCTACGAGCGTTTTGAATGGAAATTGCTTTGTATTTTGAGGGTTTGGCAAGCCCATAACCTTCTGCATATATTAGAGAATCCGTGAATCCGTATCTATCTATGTATCGTAGATTGATGCTCGAATCTTTTGAGATTCCAAGAATATTGGCACGTAATTTGTTCAAAGCATTCAATTCTCCCATCAACCCATTGGTTCCAATAAGGTTGATGGCCATTTCAACTGTATAGGTATCATTCTCAGCGTCCCAACTTTCATTTATCACCTTTGCTCCTAATAAAAAGCCCCGTATGTTCTTATCAATGACGTAATCCTCTAACATCATTTCTCCAAGGGTTTTATTCGAGGATACTTGTATTCCTTTGATGGTTTCTAAGAGTTGCTCTCTGGCGTTTAAGATTGCAGCATCTCTGGCGCTTAAGAATTTTCTGTAGGGGTCCGTGAGACCCGGGCGTGGAGCACCATAACCTTTGGCTTTCACAACATTTTCAAGTCCCAGGGCTATCTTCACAGGTTCTTTGAAGGTTAAAATTCCTTCCATTATACCAACACTTGAAAACCATCTCACTTTGAGCTCATGTGTTTTCAAACCTTCGTAGATCCTGGATGGAGATTCGTATCTTATTCTGAAACTTTCTTCATAAATGTTCTTGATTTGATCGTTCAGGTAGGTCATATCATCGGTTAATTTCAGGTCATAAACAGCTCCGTTTGTGGATAGAGCTATTTTCTTGTAATTGTCTGGTTCTTTACTGTAAAATACCAATTCGATGTTTCTCAAAATGAATGCATCTATCAATTTTTCAATCATTGGACCATAATCTTTGCCCTCAGGATCGTAAACAGGATCACCAACGATCACGATCAATTTCTGAAATTCATCTTTGAATTCCACTTCATCGAGAACTTTCAATAAAAGCTCTGAAAGGCTTATTCTGTTTCTAATCCTGGTGGCTCTTCTTGTGGAATTGTTCAGGAATTTCAAAAAATCTTCTAAGTTATCCGTTGAGGTAACCAAGTTGAAATCATTGGCGTATATTCCAAGTTTTAGAGAAAATTCCACATTGTTTCTCGATAGTTCTCTCAAAAAGTGTTCAATAGATAATTTCGAGGAATTGAGATATTTGAAATTTTCTCTTGAAGTGTCAAGGATAAATAGAATATCTAATTTCCTGTGCACTTCCTTTGAGAGTAATGAAACATCCTCAAAAGGTATCAAAACGCCATCTTCGTAGATTTCAAAATCTATATCTTTGTTCTCTTTGAAATCCACGGTTTTTACATATACATCGATAGTTGGAAAAGCGTTGGAAACTACTTTTTCAACTATAAGTTGAGCAGCGTTCAAAATAGAAATGATACAGAGAAGAAGTGAAATGATGATTACAAGAGCTCTATAGTATTTCAAGATCGAACACCTCCCGACAGATCTAACTCATAGATACCATTCTTCCATGTCAAATCTATCTTTCTCTCAAAGTTTTTAACAATCCTTGAAAGAAAAATCAAAGGATCATCTGGAGTTTCCAAGATACATAATAAATCGCCATTTTTACCGAAATGTTCGATCTTAACGGTTGAAGTAAGTTTATCTAATAAATCCAATAATTTCTCTACTTCATCGGTATTCCCAGTGGCGTTTTTGATCCTGAGGTATAATTTTTTGGGATTATCGAGAATCCTTTTGATTTCTCTTGAAAGATCTTCCAAGGTTTCTTCAATACAGGTTTTCATAGCCATATTGTATGAAAAATTGGATGCTTCACCAAACCTCCCAAATTCATATCTTGAACCATCCACATTTTCTAATTCAGCATTCAGCAGAACTCTCGTATAAAAAAATTTTTTACCATAGAATTCGTAATCTCTTTTCTCAGTGATTGTTGAACTGAGAGTAAGCTTTGGAAAGAATCCCTGAGGTTCTTTCAAAATGATGAACCCTTCTCTTTCGAAAACATCGAGTGCGAGGTTTTTTAGCATTGTATCATTCGACGTCAATGTTATTGAAAAATCGGGAGCCTCATCTTTGTCGGAAACCAATGCACCTATCTCCACCCAATAGTTATTGGAATCTGTCCATTCTCTCAAAAGGGAATATTTCAGTATTCTTCCAGTAATTTGGCTTTTAGTTTGGGAGTAAACAACCAACGAGTTATCGGATACTGTTTTTTGTTGGATTATAACACCTCTTGCGGTTTCCAAGGCAAGTACTTTAGCATTTTCAATTGCGAGATATCTTGCCAGATCTGTTTTACCATAACTTATTGGTGCCATCCCTCTTACGATAACGAACTCGGCACCAAGTATGTTTTGAAAAATTCCCATGAGAACGATGAGAAATATCAGAGCTCTATATCCTTTATGTACCAGTTTTCGATTCCTCCTTCGATCACCCGTTCTCTCAATTTAAAAGACTCTAAATTTTCAATTGGTACGTATTTAGGAAGCCACAGTATCTTGAATTTCAATCCTTTCTTGTTACTCAGTATGAAATCGTGCTCTTCGTTGGCTAAGATTTGAAATTCATATATGAGTTCCAAAAAGTCTTTTTCAACTTTGAAAATTTTCACCCAACCGTTCTTTATTCCCGTTACTCTCAAGATATATGGCCCACTTCTTTCGTTATTTAGTAAGAGAATGTTCAAGGGACGTTTCATCGACTGAGAATAGTCTATAAACTTCATCAGTTTCTCTGCAAAATCAACAGCGATTTCTCTTATATTGTTTGGATATAGTCCAGGTGTTTCATAACTTTTAGCTATAATTATTTCACCACTCTGCACGTTTACAACTTTCAAACTCACATCGTAAGTTCCCGAATCCAAAAGTTGAAAACTCACAATTATTAAACTGTTGGAGGCCTTTAACTCTTTCAAGTCTTTGCTTTTAAAGGCTTTTAGGGAGATTTTTTCTCTCTCATCGAGTATGAAGGAAAGATCGTCTCTAACGAGTACATCGAATCCCTTGGCGGTGAGAACCTCTTGAAATATATTTTTCACTGTTTCTTCCTGGGCGATATTTGTTGTGAACACAAGGGAAACGCTGAAGGAAAACAAGGAAAGATCAAAAAAAAAGATCATTAGAAACGAACTCACCAGGAATATAATCTTTTGAATGCTTTTAGATTGGCGAGTTTCAATTTTCCTATCAGATACTCGTTCAACCAAGGTGGTGAAATACCCTCTTTGAAATCTTTTATACATTTTTCTATATCTCCTATATTCAATATTCCCTCGAAAGCTAAATTTTTGAGTTTCATTCTGAGTTCTTCATCAGAGATCTTTGGGTAAACCGCTGCCCTGATGAATGGAACACACTGGTCATCATAAAACAGTTTCCCATTGAACACGTTGGCTATTTCGGATGCTTCAATCCAGCCATCTTTATCATGATCGACATATGGAACTTTTTTGAAAAAATCTTCGTTCAAGGTGTTTAAAATAACAAATGAAACGTTTTTTGGAATCTCATCGTATGGCACCATTGGCGGAACTTCAAATCTTGCATCTACTAACAGGATGAAACTTACTTTGAAAGTTTTGGAGATCATCTTCAAAAATTCTTTGAATGCTTCGAAATTTTCAAAAACTCCATTCTCGAAGATCAGAACCGCATTCTTTTCTAAAGTGAATATAGGTAACCATCCATCTAAAATTTCTGCCTTTTTGAATTGATTTCCTATATTTTGAATAACCAAATTTCCAAATTCCTTTGAACCGATCACATACAGTACGGCTGGAACCGGTACTTTCTTAAATTCATCATCTCTCAAAATTTTTGAGGGTATATCCAGTGTTTCTTTTGAAGCGTTCACGGTGTAAAATGTTAAATCTCCACCGGTAAAATCGCCACGAGAAACCTCTATGAGTACTCTGTAGATAAAATGATCATCGCGTTTTTCAATCAATTCCAGTGGATAAGGTTCACCATTGAACGTGACCATGGTGAGTTTTTCATGACTTTTCAAAATGAACTCCAATTTTTCATCTATGAGTTTCACAGATATCAATTCCACGCCGAATCCAAAATAAATGAACAATAGCAAAAACGAAAGAATCAAAGGGCAGTATTTCATGTTCTTTTTATAACACCACCACTTTCCAGTTTTGTTATACCTTTGAACTCTTTTTCGGTTACCCTTGGATATACAGCACAATTTTTCCCTATCTTTACTCCATCTGGTATAGTTACATCATTCCCTATCGTTGTTATACCACCTGTATAGATGTCTGGCCTTTCGATGTTTGGAGCTTCTTCACCGATCCCGATTGTTACATCGTTTCTTATCGTGGCCCTTTCGGAAATCACAGCTTTTTCGATGGTGGTATTCTTGCCAATGCGACATTTCGTCATTATCACGCTGTCTTTCACGATCGCGCCTTCTTCCACGATTACCCCTTGAAATATGACGGAGTTTTCGATCTCTCCATAGATCTCGCAGCCTTCACTTATCAAAGAATTCACAACTACAGCTTTATCAGCTACGAACGCTGGAGGCATTTCTTCAGTTTGCGTATAGAACTTCCAATTTGGATCGTAAAGGTTAAATGGTGGAATTGGTTTTGTAAGTTCCAAATTGCTTTGCCAATAGGATTCTATTGTACCAACATCTTTCCAGTAACCGTCGAATTCAAATGCAAACATGTTTCCTAAATTTTCCTCGATTATTTTGGGAATTATATCCTTTCCAAAATCGTGGGAGGAGTTTTCATTCTTTGAGTCTTCAATCAAGATCTTTCTCAGAAACTTCCATTTGAAAACATATATACCGAGTGAAGCAAGGGTTGATTTTGGCTTTTCAGGCTTTTCTTGAAATTCAATAATTCTATTTTCTAAATCCGTTACCATTATTCCGAATCTGTTAGCTTCGATTATTGGAACGTCCATACACGCTATGGTCCCATCAGCGAACTTCGATATGTGAAAATCCACAAGATCATTGTAATCCATCGCGTAAACGTGATCACCTGATAGAATTAAAACATAGTCCGGATCGTACTGGTCGATGAAATCCAGGTTTTGGTACACGGCATCAGCGGTTCCGCGGTACCACACATTTTCATCTGAAGCTTGATAAGGGGGAAGTATCTCAACTCCACCATCTTTGACATCGAGATCCCAAGGTCTTCCTATTCCAATATGACGATTTAAAATCCTCGGTTTATACTGTGTTAAAACACCTATTTTGTATACTCCGGAGTTTACACAATTACTCAGTGTGAAATCTATTATCCTGTATTTTCCGCCGAAAGGAACAGCTGGCTTGGCTATTTCTTCGGTTAAAACCCCAAGGCGTGTTCCTTGCCCACCAGCGAGTATCATAGCTACAACATTTCTCACGTTACTCACCCCTTTTTAAACTATTGCACCCTTTTCGATGATTGCTGGATACTGTGTTGTACCAACAATATCTCTCTCGAGTCTTACAACGACATTTTTATCGAGTACCGCATTTTCGATTCTTGCACCCTCTTCTATCACACACCCTTGCATTATTATACTGTCTTTCACGACGGCGCCAGCTTTCACCCTTACATTTCTGAATAATATCGAATCCTCAACCGTGCCTGAAACTATGCAGCCATCAGAAACGATCGAATTTTTAATCTTAGCAGTGGTTGTGAATTTGGGCGAAGGCAAATCCTTGAGCTTGGTGTAAACTTTTCCATATTTGTAAAATAGTTCTTCTCTAACCTCGCGTTTTAGAAAATCCATGTTGACTTTGTAATACTCGTTTATGCTCTTTTTTATATTTCGCCAATATCCCTTGAATTCATAAGCTCTGAAATTGATTTTTCCAAGGTTGGGAATAAATATGTCTCTTACAAGATCGTATTTACCGTCTTTAACATTGGCGTACAAGAGTTCCATTAAAAATTCCTTGTTCATGAAGTAAATGCCCAAAGAAGCAATGTTTGAAAAAGGCTCTTCAGGTTTTTCCTCGAACCTCACAATTTTATTATTTTCATCGATCTCGACGATTCCATATTGTCTCAGATCGTAACTTTCATCCAACCTCTTTACGACGATCGTAACATCAGCACCATTTCTCACATGCTCATAGAAGACCTTGGAAAAATCTATCTTGTAGATATGATCACCCGAAGTAATTAGAACGTGGTTTTCTCTTCCTCTTCTCAATATGGTCATGTTTTGAAAGATAGCGTCGGCCGTTCCTCTGTACCATAATCTGTCTTTCTCCGTGCTTTGAAATGGTTGGAGTATGAACAATCCACCATTCTTTCTATCTAGATTCCATTCTTTTCCGGAACCAAGATGATCCATTAAACTCCTTGGATTGTACTGAGTCAAAATACCAACTTTCGAGATTCCAGAGTTAACCATGTTGCTCAAGGTAAAATCTATTGCTCGATATTTACCACATATCGGTAAAGCAGCACTTGCTCTTTTAATCGTTAAAGGGCCAAGCATTTGACCTCTTGCACCAGCTAAAATTAGTCCAAGAACATTCAAAAGATCACCTCCAAAGTTAAAGGAATTTTACAAGTTTATTATACACCAAGTGCTTGCTTTGAACTTGACGACCCTGTCTAATGTGACAAGAAATTGAAAAGGTAAAACAGTGAAAAAAGGGCTACACCTTGATAAAATTTGTTTGAGAACAAATCCAAAAACAGGTGTAGCCCCATAAAAAACATCCATCTAAAAATAATAATACCACAAAAATTAGTGCGTAAAACAATCAAACCATTTTTTATATATGAAGCCGAGAAAAAAGAAAAAGATTTGAAGAGTTGAGATATGTACTTGACTGACTGAGACTCTTGTTCACTTTTCTAAGTTTTTTAGGCTGCTTGTAAATTAGACAGAGTATCGATAGATATCCTTCGTGTTCCATCAAATTATGTTTGTAGAATAGGAGTAGGGGGTCTTGGTCAACCCAGTACGGATAAGGAGTTTCTATCAAACTCCGTACGAGAAGTTCCCATATTTTAATGTGGGATGGATGTCAAAGATGATATAATTAAACTGTATTTGGAGTAGAAAATCATGTAATGAGGTGATACTAAACGCTAAGTATAGGAATAGTTGGAATGCCAAATGCTGGCAAATCTACATTGTTCAATGCTTTAACGCGTTTGAATGTACCAGCAGAGAGTTATCCTTTTTGTACGATAGATCCCAACATAGCTGTTGTTGAGGTCGATGATGAAAGAGTGGATTTGTTGGCAAAGTTGGAAGGTTCAAAAAGAAAGATCAAACCTTCTATAGAGTTCATAGATATTGCGGGATTAATAAAAGGAGCCAGTAAAGGCGAAGGTTTAGGGAACAAGTTTTTAGATCAAATAAGAAAAGTCGATGCAATTTTGCATGTTGTCAGAGGTTTCAATAATCCAAACATTCCAAATACTGAAAAAATTCTCGACCCATTGAAAGATATTGAAACAGTTGAAACGGAATTGATATTGGCAGATATTGAAACCATCAATAGGCGTTTTGAAAAAAAGCTAAAACCCGCTAAAAGTGGTGATAAAGAAGCTATTAAAGAATTAGAGCTTCTGGATAGATTAAAAAAGCACTTGGAAGCGGGGAATTTGGCATATAATTTTCAGAGAAATGATGAGGAAAATGAGATAATTAAGGGTCTTTTTCTTTTAACCGATAAACCTGTTATATATGTTTTGAACGCAGATGAAAATGTTAAAAACCAGGATTTTTTGCCTTATTTGGAGAATATTACTGAGGAAAGAAATGTCGATTTGTTAATTGTGAATGCAAAGATCGAGGAAGAGGTCAAAGATCTTCCAGATGAAGAAAAGATTGCTTTTCTTGAAGCGTATGGAATAAAAGAATCTGCGATTCAAAAAGTAATACTCACAGCATATCAAAAGTTAAACCTGTTAACATTTTTCACTGCTAATCAAAATGAAGCAAGGGCATGGTCAATAAAAAAAGGCTCTACGGCTTTTGATGCTGCGGGATTGATACATACGGATATGCAAAAAGGTTTTATAAAAGTGGAAGTTATATCTTTCGAAAAACTTGAGAATTTCTCAAATTTCAAAGAGGCAAGAGAAAAAGGCGCAGTGGAATACCATGGTAAAGACTATATAGTCAAGGAAGGGGATGTGTTAAGATTTCTATTCAAGGTATGAAGAATCGAACAGTCAGACGAATTTCTCTAACTAATCTCAAGAAAACTCTACCAATTTCGGTGACCAAGGGAAGTTGTTTTTTGAATTGCAAACATTGTGGAAAGCATTATTTGAAACATATGATGTGGATGGAAGAAATCTCACCAAGTTCTTTGAATGGCAAATACAATAGTATTTTGATAAGCGGAGGGGTGAATAGCAAACTCAAAGTTCCCATAGAAGGATTTCTCGACAGAATTATAGAGTTCAGAAAATCAGGTTATAGATTGAATTTACATGTGGGTATCTTAACTGATGATGATAACCTTGAATTCTTAAAATACGCAGATGCAGTTTCTTTAGACTTTGTCGGTGATGAGAAGGTCATAAATGAAGTTTACGGGTTGAACATCTCTGTTAGAGAGTACTTGAAAACAATAGAAATCGTGAGAAAATATATAGAACCTTCCATCCATTTGACAGTTGGTCTTCAATGTGGAAGAATAACCCATGAATACAAAGCTCTTGAAATGCTCAGAGAATTAGGATTCGATAAACTTATAATGAATATATTCATACCAACGTTGGGAACAGCATATCAAAATTGCTTTCCACCTGATTTCGATGATGTAAAACAAGTTTTTCAGAAAGCGAGATTGTATTTTCCAAAGCTGATATTAGGCTGTATGCAACCAAGAGGGACATACAGAGTAATGTTACAACGGCTGGCATTTGATATTGGTTTCGATGTTATCACTAAACCAGTTCAAAACACCTACAAATACATAAAAAAGGAAGGTTACGAATTTTCAGATCATCAAGAATGTTGTGCATTCATAATATAAAATAGAATAGAATTACAGAGGTGATAGGATGATTGCGGAAGTCTATTTCATGGATTTCAGAGCTACTCCAACGGAGAATTTACCACAAAAATTTGAAAGGCTTTTGAAAAGAGCTGGAATAGAGGATGTTGTTAGAGAAGGAGATTTAACTGCTATAAAAATACATTTCGGAGAACCGGGAAATCTCGCTTATATAAGACCAAATTACGTAAGGAGATTGGTGGAAATACTCAAAAAACTCAAAACTATTCCATTCTTGACAGATGCAAATACTCTCTATAGAGGAAGAAGAGCTAATGCACCCGAGCATATTGAAGCGGCTATTGAAAATGGGTTTGCTTTTCCTGTTGTAAATGCTCCAATAGTCATTGCAGATGGGCTGAGAGGTATGGATGAAGTTGAAGTGGAAATAAACTTGGAATATGTTAAAAAGGCGAAGATAGGTGCAGCTGCTTATTACGCGGATTCCATAATTGCGATGACACACTTCAAAGGTCATGAAGCAACTGGTTTTGGTGGTACCATAAAGAACATAGGAATGGGATTCGCTTCCAGAGCCGGAAAACTTGACCAACATTCCACCTCTAAACCGAGGGTCGAAAAAGACAAATGTGTTGGTTGTAGTTCATGCGTAAAGTATTGTCCTGCAAATGCAGTTAAACTTGTGGATCGAAAGGCGCAAATAAACTATGAAATATGTATAGGTTGTGGACAATGCATCGCAGTTTGTCAATTTGGTGCCATGGTACCAAATTGGGATGCTTCTACTGATCTGCTTAGCAGAAAAATGGCAGAATATGCTTATGCGGTTTTAAAAGATAAAAGAGACAGAGCCTTGTATGTATCATTCATAATGGATGTATCACCAAACTGTGATTGCTGGAATGTTAACGATGCTCCGATTGTTCCAAATATAGGAATATTAGCAAGTAGAGATCCTGTAGCTATCGATCAAGCATCCGCTGATTTGGTCAATCAAGCACCCATCAATCCCTATGGAAGTTTGAATGTCCCGCATTCAGATGACAAATTTATGAGTGTTCATCCTTCCGTTGATTGGAGAATACAACTTGAACATGCCGAAAAGATAGGGCTTGGAGCCCGTAAATATAAACTAATTAAGATATAAAGCCTATTATCAAATTTAGGAGGGATCATTTATGAAAAAGTATTCCAAAACTCACGAATGGGTTGAAGTTGATGGAAAAATCGCAACTTTAGGTATAAGCAATCATGCACAGGAAGAACTTGGGGATGTAGTCTTCGTCGAACTACCAGAGATAGGTAAGGAAGTAAAAAAGGGTGATGTTCTGTGTTCTGTTGAGTCTGTTAAAGCTGCGAGCGATGTTTACGCACCGGTTAGCGGTAAGGTTGTGGAAGTTAACACGGAACTTGATAGTTCTCCTGAACTTGTGAATCAAGACGCCGAAGGGAAAGGTTGGATAGTAAAAATAGAAATCAACGATGAATCGGAATTGAATGATCTCATGAGTGAGGAAGAGTACAAAAAATTCATCGAACAATAAATAATAAAAAGAGGTGAATAGAACAATGCAAAACCCCTATTTACCCCATACTGAGGCCGAGATCACAGAAATGTTAAAAGAAATAGGGGTATCTTCTGTTTCTGAAATATATGAAAAAGCCATTGGAAAAGCCAGTGATATTGAATTGAAAATTCCCGAGTCAATTTGTGAATATGATTTGTTGAGAAACTTTAGGGAACTTTCAGAGAAGAATGTCAATTTTCAAGAGTATGCCATTTACTTGGGAGCAGGAGTTTACAATCATTTCATTCCCTCTGCCGTGTTCGAATTGGCAAGTAGGGGAGAATTCCTCACAGCATACACTCCATATCAACCCGAAGTCTCCCAAGGAACTCTTCAAGCTTTGTTCGAATATCAAACAATGATATGTGAATTGACAAAGATGGATGTTGCAAACTCCTCCATGTATGATGGAGCATCCGCGTTGGCAGAAGCAGTTATAATGGCTAATAATATAAATGGAAAAAGTGAAATATTGATCTCTAAAGCTATTCATCCAGAATACATTGAGGTAGTTAAAACATATTCCAGAGGAAAAAAATTAAACATTGTGGAATTTGAATTTGACAATGAAACTGGCAGAGTCAATCTTGATGATCTAAAAAGCAAACTCAGCGCTAATACCTCTTGTGTTGCTGTACAGTATCCAAACTTCTTTGGAATAATTGAAAATCTTAAAGAAATCAGAAATGTGATTCCTGAAAATGTTATCTATATAGTTACAACTAACCCTATTTCACTTGGAATTCTTGAACCTCCAGGGAGTTTTGGTGCCGATATAGTCGTCGGTGAAGGGCAAGTACTTGGAAACCCTGGATTTTTTGGAGGACCAGGCTTTGGATTTTTCGCAACGAGAGAAAAATATCTCCGAAGGATGCCTGGTCGCTTGATAGGTCAAACTGTAGATTCTGAGGGAAAAAGAGGGTTTGTCATGACGTTACAAACCAGGGAACAACACATAAGGAGAGCAAGGGCAACTTCAAATATATGCTCAAATCATGCACACAATGCTGTAATGGGTGCAATTTATATGTCATTGTTGGGGAAAAAAGGTATAAAAGAAGTTGCAAACCTTTCACTTCAGAAAGCTCATTATTTGGCTGAAAAACTCGATAAATTGGAGCATTTTCATTTAAAATTTTCAGGACCTTTTTTCCATGAATTTGTTTTAGAAACAGATTTGGATTGGAGTGAGATAAATCAGTATTTGATTGAGCAAAAAATAATAGGTCCTCTTGAACTGTCGAGGTTCTATAAAGAAATGAAACAATCAGCCTTGTTCTGTGTTACTGAAATGAACCGTCGAGAAGATATCGAATTCCTCATAGGAAGATTGGGGGCGGTTTTCAATGAAATTAATATTTGAAAAAAGTGTCAGTGGTAGAACGGGGTATTCACTTCCGGATCTCGACGTACCACAAAAACCTCTCTCAGAAATGATACCTAAAGGTCTCATAAGAAAAGAAGAACCAAATCTTCCAGAAGTCTATGAAGCAGAAGTAGTGAGACATTACACGAATCTTTCAAGACTGAATCATTCCGTTGATGTTGGTTTTTATCCCCTTGGTTCCTGCACTATGAAATACAACCCCAAAATCAATGAAAGAATATCAAAATTCGATGGGTTCATGTATATACATCCTTACCAAAACGAAAAAACTGTTCAAGGTGCCCTTGAGTTGATGTACAATCTCCAAAATCTCCTGTGCGAAATAACTGGAATGGATCACATGACTTTACAACCATCAGCAGGTGCGCATGGCGAATTCACAGGGATGAGTATAATAAAAAAATACCATGAGGATAGGGGAGAATACGAGCGGAGGAAAGTTTTAATACCGGATTCAGCACACGGTACTAACCCTGCAAGTGCTTCCATGTGTGGATTTGAGGTAGTTGAGATAAAATCAACAAAAGAAGGATTGGTTGACCTCGAAGAATTGAAGAAAAATTTAGATGAAAAGACAGCCGCTATAATGCTCACTAATCCCAATACTCTTGGGTTGTATGAGAGAGAAATAGAAAAAATAGCAAAGATGGCACATGATTCAGGAGCACTGCTTTACTACGATGGTGCGAATCTAAACGCGATATTGGGAAAGATAAGGCCGGGTGATATGGGATTCGATGTTGTTCATCTGAATTTACACAAAACATTTTCAACGCCACATGGAATGGGTGGGCCTGGGAGTGGCCCCGTGGGTGTGAAAAGCTTCTTGAAGGATTACCTGCCTATTCCGGTAGTGGAACAGGATCAAAATGGTTTATATTATTTTAACTACGATTTGCCCAAAACTATAGGGAGAGTACGTTCTTTTTATGGAAACTTCGGTGTGTTAATCAAAGCATACGCTTATATACTTTTTATAGGAAAAGAAGGTTTAAAAGAAGTAGCCGAATTAGCAGTATTAAACGCCAATTACCTTAGAAAGAAAATGTCGAGATTTCTGAAAATTGCTTCTGATCTTGTGTGTATGCATGAATTTGTTGTTGATGGTTCCGAGCTTAAGAAATACGGAGTAAAAACCCTCGATGTTGCCAAAAGATTACTCGATTATGGATTTCATCCGCCGACTATTTATTTCCCACTCATAGTTTCAGAGGCAATGATGATAGAACCCACCGAAACGGAGACAAAAGAAACACTCGACAAATTCGCTGAAACTGTGGAAAAGATTTTAGAAGAAGCAAGAGAAGATCCAGAGATACTGAAAAACGCCCCTTATACTACATATGTTAAACGACTCAATGAAGTGTTGGCAGTTAAGCAGCCAATCTTAAGGTGGCAAAAGGGTGAAAATGTTAAATATACAGATCTTTGAATATGGTTTGTTCGCAAGTTTATTTGCAGGGCTTGCTACCGGATTGGGAGCCCTGCCAATTTTATTTTTATCTTCTAAAACCTTGGAAAGAATTTCACATAAAGCAATAGACGCTCTTTTAAGTTTTGCTGCTGGAATCATGTTGGCAGCAAGTATTTTCAGTCTCATAATTCCTGCAATAAAAATAGGAAATATATACGTAGCTATGTTGGGGATATTCATCGGTGCTCTCACTATAGAGATCCTTGACAAGCGATTACCACATGAACATTTTGAAAAAGGACATGAGGGACCAAAAAGTCAGTTCAGAAAGATATGGCTTTTTGTTATAGCGATAACACTTCACAATTTTCCTGAAGGTATGGCAGTTGGTGTAAGTTTTGGAGGCGAAGAAATATCTACAGGAATTCTTGTTGCACTCGCGATTGGCATTCAAAACATTCCTGAAGGAACGGCTGTTGCTGTTTCTTTTCTGAAGATAAAGTACAATAAATGGAAGATATTTTGGTTAGTACTTCTAACGGGGTTGGTTGAACCCGTAGGGGGATTGATAGGTGCTGGATTAGTTGTGATCGCCAAACCCCTTTTGCCTTTCTTTTTGAGTTTCGCTGCAGGTGCAATGATATATGTAATAAGTGACGAAATAATTCCTGAGAGTCATTCAAAAGGTAGTGAAACTTTGTCAACTTTTTCACTAATATTAGGATTTCTCTTGATGATGTTTTTGGATAATTTCTTTGGATAGAAATTCAACGGAGGTAGATCGAATTGATAAATAGGCCAAAAGGAACAACTGATTTATTTGGTGAGGAATTAAAATACTGGTATTTCATTGAAGAAACATTCAAAAAAGTTACAAAACTCTATAATTATAGAGAAATAAGAACACCAATCTTTGAAGCTACAGACCTATTTTTAAGGGGGGTTGGAGAAGAAACTGACATCGTTCAAAAACAAATGTATACCTTCGAGGACAAAGGCGGAAGATCTCTGACGCTTCGTCCTGAAGGAACAGCACCTGTTATGAGAGCCTATATAGAAAACTCTTTTATGAAAGATGGATTACCACAAAAATTTTCTTACATTGGCCCGGTATTCAGGTATGAAAAACCTCAAGCCGGTAGAATGCGACAGTTTTATCAGTTTGGAGTTGAACTAATAGGTTCGCCATATGCATTAGCAGATTTTGAAGTAATAAGACTCGCGATTGATATTTTGAATACTTTGAATTTGCACAATTACAAACTTTACATTGGAAACATTGGTTGTAAGAATTGCAGACCCAAATATAGAGAAGCTTTAAAGGATTACTATCAACCCAAATTAAACCAATTATGCTTCGATTGTCAAAAACGTTTTAATACCAACATTTTAAGATTATTGGATTGTAAAAATGAAAAGTGTAAACCATTTCAAAAGGAGGCTCCAAATACATTCGATTACCTTTGTGATGATTGTCGAAAGCATTTCGATGAGTTAATTTTATATTTGGACGAGTTGGACATAAATTACGAATTAGACGGACATCTTGTTAGAGGGTTGGATTACTATACAAGAACCGTTTTTGAAATAAAACATTCTTCTTTGGGAACTCAAGATACGATAATAGGTGGCGGAAGGTATGATGGATTGATCGAGGAGTTGGGTGGAAAATCAACCCCCTCAGTAGGATTCGCGGGTGGAATTGAAAGAGTTGTACTCGCACTGAAAAACGAAAATGTCAATGTTCCAAAACTTCCGAACTGTCAAGTGTATATAGCAGTTCTCAATGAGAAGGCAAGAATGCCCGCCTTTAAGCTCTCCCAAAATCTTAGAGGTAGAGGATTGATAGTTGAAATAGATCTGATGAAACGTAATATTCGAAATCAAATGAAATACGCCAACAGATTGAATACACAATATGTAGTAATAATTGGAGAAGACGAAATAGAGCGTGGTGTTTTCACCGTCAGAGATATGGAAACAGGGCAACAAATTGAAGTAGATGAAAAATGGATAGAGAATTACATAGTAGAAAAATTCGAAGGGTAGGTGATTTATATAATAATCAGAAAAATCGATCCTTCGTATCTCATAGATGAGTTGGAAAAATCGGGTGTTTCTAAAGAATCCTTCGAGATATTCTCACGAAAAGTTAATTACATGATATACAAAATATATGATTTAAAACCCTTAACGGCGAACATCCTCAAGCAAGAAATGTTAGCTGCTGGCGGTAATGCGGCTGATGCTGCTGTGCATAGAGAATCAATAACCATGAAAGTAGATAAAACGGATGTAATTTTAATGGGAAACGAAAATCATTATCGAAAATTGATATGGAAACTCGGTAAAATGAAATATTGGGATCTACCAAAGCTCGGAAAGGAACTCAAAAGAATACTCGAAGAAAGCAAAAAGCAAAGGTTCATACTGTTGAAAAATGATGAAAGGTATGACTTCGATAGTTTGAAGATCATGGGAATAATAAATGTTACGAAAGATTCCTTTTACCCAGGGAGCAGAAAATTGAATCTGAAAGAAATACTGAGTACTACAAGTCAAATGATAGAAAATGGAGTTGATATTATAGATGTTGGTGGCGAATCCACAAGACCTGGTGCAGAACCCGTGGAATTGGAAGAAGAGCTTCATAAAGTGGTACCAGCGATAAAAACCATAAAAGAAAATTTTGATGTTTTAGTTTCAGTGGACACTTATAAAGCGAAAGTTGCTGCAAAAGCAGTTGAAGCTGGGGCAGATATAATCAACGATATAAGTGCCATGAGATTTGATAGTGACATGGTAGAAGTTGCAAGAGACTCAGGTGTACCAATTGTTTTAATGCACATAAAAGGAACTCCAAAAAACATGCAAATTAATCCCCATTATGATGATGTTATAAAAGAACTTATGGAGTATTTCGATGAAAGGATCAATTATGCCATCGAAAAAGGTATATCACCAGAGAAAATCATAATAGATCCGGGAATTGGATTTGGAAAAAGGTTCGAAGATAACATAGAAATATTAAAAAAGATTGATAGTTTCAAAACATTCGGTAAACCGGTTTTAATTGGAGCTTCCCGAAAATCGATGATAGGAGCAATATTAGACGGAGCACCTGTGGAAAAGAGA